>ERZ773276.2638-NODE-2638-length-10712-cov-11.819649_pt1 | contig 10712 bp, 9 predicted proteins | sample MGYA00511386_ERZ773276 | MGnify/ENA primary metagenome ERZ773276 (study PRJEB29015, sample SAMEA2737778) | human gut metagenome | biome: human gut; feature: human-associated habitat; material: faeces | place: China | collected 2012 ...
CGTTACATGTGTTGGATGAGCGTTTCTTAGAAAAACCGTCTTTTGCAGTTGCACAGGCCAAAACAGCGGCATTGCAGATGGCAGAGGATGCCAGAAATTCAATCAGATATGCGATCGACCTATTTGAACAGTATGATGAAGAACAGGCAAAAAAAGTGGCAGAGCTTGAGTCGACCGTGGATCATTACGAGGACGAGATCGGAACCTATTTGATGAAGATCGGAAATGCGGAGCTGTCGGATGAGGATTCACAGTCGGTATCGCTTATATTGCACTGTATCGGTGATTTTGAGCGTATTTCCGATCATGCCTATAATATTATGGAATCGGCAGAGCAGTTCCATAATATGAAGAAAAAGTTTTCCGATAAGGCAAAAAAGGAGCTGCGTGTTTATGAAGCCGCAGTAAAGGATATTGTAGATATAACTTTTGATGCGTATGACCGGTCAGATATTATCAAGGCGAGTCGGGTAGAACCGTTAGAAGAAGTGATCGATCGCTTGAATGATGAGATCAAGAAAAAGCATATAAAACGTCTGCGTAAAGGCAAATGCACGATCGAACTTGGTTTTGTATTATCGGATCTTACGACTAATTTTGAACGTGTGGCAGACCATTGCTCCAACATTGCGGTATGTTTGATACAGACGCAGGCAGACGGTTATGAAATGCATGAGTATTTGGATAAATTGAAAGAGGATGAAGATCCGTTCTTTGAACAGATGTTTGAAGAGTACCGCAAAGAATATCGTTTGCCATCATAGCGCACAAAGGAAAGGTTTGGTGAAAGACAATGGCACATATTTATATTGTAGAAGATGATGTGAACATTCGGGAGATCGAGGCGTTTTCCCTCAAAAATTCCGGATATACCGTAGAGGAATTTGGTTCTGCCAAGGAGTTTTGGAGCCGCATTTATGAAAAGGTACCGGATCTGATCGTGTTAGACGTGATGCTGCCGGATGAGGACGGATTATCCATTGTCAAAAAGCTGCGTCAATGGGCAGAATCCCGTTATGTTCCCATCATTATGGTGACGGCCAAAACAACAGAATTAGATCGTGTCAAGGGGCTGGATCGCGGAGCAGATGATTATCTGACAAAGCCGTTTTCCGTGGATGAGCTGCTGGCAAGACTGCGTGTAACGCAGCGCCGATTGAATCTGCTGGCTTCTGACGGCATAAATAGTCCGGTTTTTGTCAATGGTCCTTTGAAGATCGACTTCTCGGCAGGCTGCGTCTGGCTGAGCGAGAATGAATTGCATTTGACCCCCATCGAGTACAAACTGCTGTGTGTGCTGGCGCATAATGTGGGCAAAGTGCTGACGCATACCTCCCTCACGCAGAAAGTATGGGGCAGTACGCAGGAAAATGACATTGCTTCCTTGCGCGTTTACATGGCATCCCTGCGCAAAAAATTGGAACGATACCCGGATGCGCCGCATCTGATCCAGACCCATGTTGGTGTCGGATACCGGATGCTGCGCGCAGAAAATGATGAAGCATAGAAAAAAACAGGGTGCGCCCTGCGGACGCACCCTGCAAAAAGCCACATGCGATAGCGATATGTACAACAGGGCGTTCCCCGTCGGGAACGCCCTGTTTTTCTTTGTTGGCAGTGTGATGAGCCTGTTCCGCCTGCCATACTGAGGCATTTTTATGCGTTATTTTTTCATGGAGCTGTTTTGCAGCAGCCCCTCTCTGCCGTTAGCGGTTCTTATAAAGTTTCAGGTGCGGTCAACGCGCTTTTTGCCGAGGTATGCGGCCTTGACCTGTTCATTGGTCAGCAGTTCAGCACCCGTGCCGGAAAGGGTCAGGGTACCGGTCTCCAGCACATAGGCGTAATCGGCCACCTTCAGGGCCATGTTGGCGTTCTGTTCGTTCAGCAGCACGGTGATGCCCTGCTGGTTCACGGTGCGGATGATATCAAAAATCTCCCGCACCACGATGGGTGCAAGGCCGAGGCTCGGCTCGTCCAGCATGAGCAGCTTCGGCTTGCTCATCAGGGCGCGGCCCACGGCCAGCATCTGCTGCTCGCCGCCGGAAAGGGTGCCGGCGCTCTGCCAGCTGCGCTCCTTCAGGCGGGGAAACAGACTGTACACCCACTCAAGATCTTTCTCGGTTTCGGCCTTATCCTTGCGCAGGTATGCGCCGATCTTCAGATTTTCCAGCACAGTCAGGTCGGCAAACACCCGGCGGCCCTCCGGCGACATGGCAATGCCGCTGGCCACGATCTGGTCGATGGGCTTGCCCAGCAGTTCCTTCCCGTTCCACAAAATGGAGCCACTTTGTGCCTTTACAAGGCCGGAAATGGTGCGCATCAGGGTGGACTTGCCTGCGCCGTTGGCACCGATCAGGGTAACGATCTTGCCGTCCGGCACGTTCAGCGACACACCGCGCAAGGCCTGAATGCCGCCGTAGGAAACATGTAAATCCTTGATCTCAAGCATCTTCGTCCACCCCCAGATAAGCGTCGATCACCCGCGGGTCGTTCTGCACCTCGGCGGGCGTACCCTCGGCGATCAAGCGGCCAAAGTCCAGCACATAGACCCGGTCGGAAATATCCATCACCAGATCCATGTGGTGCTCGATCATGAACACGGTCAGTCTGAAATCAGTGCGGATGCGGTCAATAAAGGCGGTCAGTTCTTCGGTCTCCTGCGGGTTCATACCGGCAGCAGGCTCATCCAGCAGCAGCAGCTTCGGCTCGGTGGCAAGTGCGCGCGCGATCTCCACCCGGCGCTGCAGGCCGTAGGGCAGGCCAGTAGCCAGTTCATTGCGCACATCCTCAAGTCCCAGCACATGCAGCAGGTTTTCGCACTCCTCGCGCTGGCGCTTTTCCTCGTCTGCATTCAGCCGAAAGGTAGCGCTCAGCAGGTTGGCCGAGCGGCGGCAGTGCTTGGCGATGAGCACGTTCTCAAACACGGTCTGGCTCTTCCATAGACGGATATTCTGGAAGGTGCGGGCAATACCCATCTGTGTGATCTTATCGGGCGTGGGGGCGATCATGTGGGAATACTTGCTCGCGTTCTGGCCCTTATAGAGCTTTTTCATCTTGCCGTGGGGCGTGTTCTCAATGATCTTGCGCCCCTCAAACCACACCGCGCCGTTGGTGGGCGCATACACGCCGGTGACAACGTTGAACGCGGTGGTCTTGCCGGCACCGTTGGGGCCGATGAGGGAGACGATCTGATCTTTATCCACCTTCAGGTTCAGATTGTCCACAGCCACAACGCCGCCAAACTGCATCGTGGCGTTTTCAATGGTCAATACGTTTTCACTCATTTGGAACGCGCCTCCTTTTTGGCAGTTTTTGCAGTGGATGCGGGCTTTTTCTGGAACAATTCACGGTCGCCCATGATGCCCTTGCGGAAGAACAGCACCACCGCCATAATGATGATGCTGAACACCACCATGCGGAAGCCGGAACGCAGCAGCGGCACACGGAAGCCGCCGATCCAGGTCTCGTTGTCGAGGAAGCGCAGCAGCCATTCGGAGCTGGCGATGAACAGGAAGGACGCGATGATGGAACCGGACACCGAGCCAATGCCGCCAATGACCACGATCAGCAGGATCTCGTAGGTCATGCTGGATTTGAAGGTGGTGGCCTGCACGCTGGCCTGATACATGGCAAGCATTGCGCCGGAGATACCGGCAAAGAAGCTGCTGATGATAAAGCTCATGCGCTTGTGGCTGGCAAGGTTGATGCCCATGGCTTCGGCAGCGATCTCGTCATCACGGATGGCTTTGAAGGCACGGCCATAGGTGGAGTTGATGAGCAGCAGAATGATGGCGATGCAGATGCCGGAGAAGAGGAAGGGCATCACGGTTTCCAGATGCAGGGTCGTGCCGCCCAGCGAAAGGTTGAAACTGGCAAAGCTGGTAAAGCCGTACAGAAGGTTGGAGCCGTTGGTCAGCGGGCCAAAGCCCTCGTAAACCACGGCGGCACGGATGATCTCGGCAAAGCCCAGTGTAGCAATGGCAAGATAGTCGCTCTTGAGCTTCAGCACCGGCAGGCCGATGAGGAAGGCGAACAGCGCTGCGATAAAACCGGCCAGGATCAGGCAGAACACAACACCCAGCAGCAGGCCGAAGCCGCCCAGAGGTTTGGAGAGCAGTTCCGGGATGGAGAAGCCGATGCCGCCGTTTGCATAGCGCTGATAGATGGACTTCTGCGAAGCGGCGGGAATGGTGAGGATGGCGTAGGTGTAGGCACCCAGCAGCATAAAACCTGCCTGACCCAGACTGAACAGGCCGGTAAAGCCGTTCAGCAGGTTCATGGAGACAGCCACCAGTGCATAGATGGCACCTTTGCGCAGCACGGTGAGCAGCATGGAGGGCACAAAGCTCAGGTTATCCAGTGCCAGCAGCACCACCAGCAGAGCGGCCAGCGCCAGTGCGGCCCGGAGATAGATGCGTTTTTTCTCTTGTTTCATGGTCATCACACTTTCTCGGTCAGGTTTTCACTGAACAGGCCGGTAGGCTTGACGGCCAGCACCACGATCAGCAGTGCAAAGGTGAACGCATCACTGAAGGTGGTAGCGCCTGCACCTTTAATAAGGCTCTCGCAGATGCCGATGATGAAGCCGCCGATCACCGCACCGGGAATGGAGCCGATGCCGCCGAACACCGCAGCCACAAAGGCTTTCAGGCCGGGCATGGCACCCACAGTGGGGGTGACTGCCGTGTAGTTGGAAAAATACATCATGGAGCCGATGGCCGCAAGAAAGCTGCCCACCGCAAAGGTAAAGGAGATGACATTGTTGATCTTGATGCCCATCAGCTGGGCGGTCTCAAAATCGCGGGAAGCGGCGCGCATGGCCATGCCGATCTTGGTCTTCTGGATCAGGGTAACAAGTGCTGTCACCAGCACAATGACGAGGAACGGCGTTACCACCGTCACCCGCTTGGTCTGGCAGCCCAGCACCGTGACGGTGTCGCTGATCCACGGCAGGGCAGGGTACTGCTTGGCCAGACCGCCGGTGACATACCACATCGAGTTCTGCAAAAGGTAGGACATACCGATCGCGGAGATCATTACCGACATGCGCGGCGCAGTGCGCAGGGGCTTGTAGGCAATCTTTTCCACTGCGATGCCCAGCAGTACCGTTGCCACCACCACCAGCGGGATGGAAATGGTCAGCGGAAGGGAAGCAGTAGCGTACACCATCAGAAAACCGGCTACGGTAAAGATATCGCCGTGGGCAAAGTTGATCAGGCGCAGGATGCCGTACACCATTGTGTAGCCAATGGCGATCAATGCATACTGGCCGCCCACCGAGATACCTGCCAGCAAATAGGGCAGAAACTTTGCAGCCATAAGGGGGACCCTCCATTTCTTACAACTTTTAATAAAATAAACTCCTCCAGTCACCTCCGGTGACAGCCCCCTCAGGGAGGAAGCCAAACCTGCCGGAAAGCTATAAAAAGGCTCCCTCAATGAGGGAGCTGGCAACGCCGTCAGGCGTTGACTGAAGGAGTTTACAGGTTCAAATCAGCCTTCCACGCTCTGAGTCTTGACGAACTCAAATGCGCCGTCGGCAGCTTTCTTGATGTAAGCCATATCCTTGTTGGCATCACCGGTGGTCTGGTCAAAGGTGATATTGCCGGTCACGCCGTCGTAGTTTACGCCGTACAGAGCATCGCGGATGGCGGTGCCGTCGGTGCTGCCTGCTGCCTTGATGGCTTCCAGAGCCACCATGTAGCCGTCGTAGCCCAGTGCAGAAACAGCTGCCACGATGTCATTGCCGCCGTTGTTGGTCAGCTTCTGGCTGTCGGCGTTCAGCCACTCCTTAAAGCCGGTCACGAACTCCTTGGCTGCGCCGGAATCATCGTTCTCATCAAAGAAGGTGGAGCAATACACCTGCACGCTGGTGCCCTTCTGGGCATCCAGAATAACGCTGGACTCCCATGTGTCGCCTGCGGTAATGGGTTTGTCAAAGCCTGCAGAAGCAGCCTGTGTGATGATTTGGGCTGCGTAGGTGGTGGCGCAGGGAGCAAAGATCACATCTGCACCGGCGTTGATGGCGTTCTGGATGTAGGCGGAGAAGTCCGAGGTGCCCTCGGGGAACTGCTCGCTGGTAACAGTGCCGCCCAGATCCTCAAAAGCGTTGACGAAGTAGGTGGCCAGACCGGAGCCGTAGTCCTCGCCCAGCATGCTCAGCACGTAGGCGTTGGCAGCACTGAACTCATCCTTTGCAAAGTTTGCCATGACCGAGCCCTGGAACGGGTCAAGGAAGCAGACACGGAAGTAGTAGGGGTTGGCCTCAGTCACGGCGGGGTTGGTGCAGGAGCAGCCAATGGCCGGGATGGAAGCGGACTGGAAGGTGGGAGCGGCTGCAATGGAAACACCGGAGCCGTAGCTGCCCAGCACGATGGAGACTTTTTTGGAGACCAGCTCCTGTGCAGCGGTCACGGCCTTATCGGTGCTGGACTGGTTATCCACTTCCACCAGCTCCACGTTATAGGTCTCACCGCCGATCTCCACGGTGGGAGCAAGGCTGTTGGCATACTCGACACCCAGCACTTCCTGCTTGCCGCCTGCGCCGTTATCACCGGAAGCCGGTTCAAACACGCCGATCTTAATGGTCTTTCCGCCTGCAGAAGAGCCGCTTGCGGAACCGCCAGAAGAAGAGCAGCCTGCCAAAGCTGCTGCTGCGGCGGTGATGCCTGCCGCTTTCAGGAAATCACGACGCGAAATGAATGCTTTCATAAGAATTGCCTCCTCTATTATTTCTTAACACTTTCCCAGATAAAACAAGAAAAACCCGCAACGGCGCAGTGATCCTCAGATCCTGCATCGTTGCGGGTTTCTTAGCATTGTTTTAGCACATGAAAAGGAACTTGTCTAGGCTGAATTTGAATTTTTTTAAATTTTCGTCAGATGATAAAAAGAAACTGTACTTGAACAGCGTGCATTTTGGGCGGTTTTGATACAGACTGTCTTTTAAATGAATACAGATTTGCCGTAAGGGCCATACTTCAATCCGCTGCACGTCCCAGCCGCATCTTGAAATCGCTGTAGCCGAACTTCACCAGCTCCCGGCAGGTGCCGTTTTCGTCCATTGCCCAGATGGGCGGCAGCGGCATCCCGTTGAAGGTGTTGTTCTTGCAGGTGGTGTAGATGGCCATATCGCCGAAGATGAGCTTATCGCCCTCGGCAAGGGGGGCGTCAAAGCTGTAATCCCCGATGATATCCCCCGCAAGGCAGGTGGGGCCGCCCAAGCGGACAGTGTGCGCTTTCTCCCCCGCCTCACCGGCATCCAGCAGCGGCGGGCGGTAGGGCATCTCGATGACATCCGGGGTGTGACAGGCTGCGGACATATCCAGAATGGCAAGGCTGGTATTTCCGTTGCGCAGGGTGTCCAGCACGGTGGTAACCAGATAGCCTGCATTCAGCGCCCAAGCCTCGCCGGGCTCCAGATACACCTGTACGCCGTACTTCTGCCGCACCGAGAGGATGCAGTTTTCCAGCGTAGCAAGGGCATAGCCCGGGCGGGTGATATGGTGCCCCCCGCCGAAGTTGAGCCATTTCATTCTGGGCAGCAGGTCTGCAAACTTTTTCTCCACTGCGGCCAGCGTTACCGCCAGCGCGTCCGCGTCCTGCTCGCAGAGGGTATGGAAGTGCAGACCGTCCAGTAGGGCGGGCAGCTCCGGGTGCGCCGCCACGGCGGCGTCCCACTGAGCACGGGTGGTGCCCAGACGGCTGCCGGGTGCGCAGGGGTCGTAAATTTCGTGTCCCTCCTGCGTGGAGCACTCCGGGTTGATGCGCAGACCGATGCTTTTGCCCGCTGCCTTTGCCGCCGGGCCGAACTTTGCCAGCTGGCTGGGTGAGTTGAACACGATGTGGTCGGCGTATTGCAGCAATTCCTCAAACTCATCTGTCCGGTAGGCGGCGCAGAACACATGGTTCTCCTTCTCCGGCAGCTCTTCCCTGCCCAAGCGGCTCTCGTACAGGCCGCTGGCCTCGGTACCAGCCAGATAGGGTGCCAGCACCGGGTAGACATTGAAGTTGGAAAAAGCCTTCTGCGCCAGCAGAATGCGGCAGCCGGTGCGCTGCTGCACCCCCAGCAGGATCTCACCGTTGCGGCACAGTTGGGCTTCGTCCAGCAGATAGCAGGGGGTGGGCAGGCGGTGCAGCTGCGCCTCGGACAGGTTTGCCAGCCCCGCAAAGGGCGGGCGGCTGTCGCGCACCCGCATCAGTCCACCAGAGCCGGGTTATGGCTCTCGGAGCGGGGCAGGCCGTACTTATCCAGTGCATCCAGATACGGATCGGGATCAAACTCTTCTACGGTGTGCACGCCCTTGGTGGTCCACTTGCCGGTGAGCAGCATCAGGGCACCACACATAGCCGGCACGCCGGTGGTGTAACTGATGGCCTGACTGCCCACTTCTTTGTAGCACTCCTGATGGTCACAGACGTTGTAGATGTAGTAGGTCTTATCCTTACCGTCCTTTTTGCCGGTAAAGATACAGCCGATGTTGGTCTTGCCCTTGGTACGGGGGCCAAGGCTGGCGGGGTCCGGCAGCAGAGCCTTGAGGAACTGGATGGGCACGATTTCCTGTCCGTTGAAGTTGACGGGGGTGGTGGACAGCATGCCCACGTCCTCCAGACAGCGCATGTGGTCCAGATAGCTCTGGCCAAAGGTCATGAAGAAGCGGATGCGCTTTGCCTCCGGGATGTTCTTTGCCAGAGACTCGATCTCCTCGTGGTGCAGCAGATACATATCCTTGTCGCCCACCTGATCGAAGTTGTACTCCCGCTTGATGCTCATGGCCGGGATCTCCACCCAGTGGCCGTTCTCCCAGTAGCTGCCGGGGGCAGACACCTCGCGCAGGTTGATCTCCGGGTTAAAGTTGGTGGCAAAGGCATAGCCGTGGTCGCCGCCGTTGCAGTCCAGAATATCGATGGTGTCAATGGTATCAAACTCGTGCTTTTTGGCGTAGGCACAGTAAGCCTGGGTCACACCCGGGTCGAAGCCGCTGCCCAGCAGGGCGGTCAGACCGGCTTCCTCAAACTTTTTGGCGTAGGCCCACTGCCAGCTGTAATCAAAGTAGGCAGAGAAGCCGGCCTCCTTGCAGCGCTTCTCGTAGATGGCGCGCCACTCCGGGTCGTCGGTGTTCTCGGGCTCATAGTTGGCAGTGTCCATGTAGTTGACGCCGCAGGCAAGGCAGGCATCCATGATGGTCAGATCCTGATAAGGCAGGGCGATGTTCATCACGAGGTCGGGCTGGTAGGCCTTGATGAGGGCGATGACCTCCTCCACCTTGTCTGCGTCCACCTGTGCGGTGGTGATCTTGGTAGTAGTGGTGGGAGCCAGCTCAGCAGCCAGTTTATCGCACTTTGCCTTGGTACGGCTGGCGATGCAGATCTCGGTGAACACCTCGGGCACCTGGCAGCACTTATGGATGGCAACAGAGGCCACGCCGCCGCAGCCGATGATCAGAACTTTGCTCATGTCGGTTACTCCTTTATCTGTAAAATGGTAGGTTCGTATTTATACCTGAAAGCCCGGCCAGCCCTTGTCCAGCGCGATCAGGGTCTCGCGCAGCACCTTGCAGGCGGTGGCGGTGGAAACGCCGGTGGTGTCCAGCGTGGGGGCCAGCTCGTTCAGGTCTGCGCCGATGATGTTGGCCTTGGTCACAGTGCGGATAGCATCCAGCAGCTGCAAAAAGCTTACGCCGCCAGCCTCCGGGGTACCGGTGCCCGGGAAGCAGGAGGGGTCAAGGCAGTCCAGATCGATGGTCAGGTACACCGGCACCTTGCTCTCGCACAGCTGTGCGGTCAGTTCGGCAAGGCCGGTAAAATCAAACTTGTGCATCTCGGTGTGCTGGGCAGCAAACTCAAACTCTGCCCGGTCGCCGCTGCGGATGCAGAACTGATGGATGCGGCCATCCCCTACCAGCTCGTGGCAGCGGCGCAGCACACAAGCGTGGCTGAGCTTCGCGCCCAGATAGTCGTCCCGCAGGTCGGCGTGGGCGTCGAAGTGCACGATATGCAGATCCGGGTATTTCTTCACCGCAGCCCGCACGGCACCCAGTGTGACCAGATGCTCACCGCCCAGCAGCAGCGGGAACTTGCCGTCCTTCAGGATTTCCTCTGCCCGGGCCTCGATATCGGCCAGTGCCAGCTCGCTGGAGCCAAAGCACAGCTCCAGATCGCCGCTGTCGAACACGTCAAAATCGGTCAGGTCGGCGTTCTGGTAGGGGCTGTAAGTCTCCAGACCATAGCTCTCGTGCCGGATGGCCGCCGGGCCGAACCGTGCTCCGGGGCGGTAGCTGGTGGTGGAATCGTAAGGCGCACCGTACAGCACGATGCTGGCGGCGCGGTAGCTGCTGTCGCAGCCGATAAAGGTCTCAACGTTGGGGTGCATCAGTGTTCCTCCACTTCCCGCAGCATCTCCTCCAGAAAAGCCGGCAGGTAGAATGCTCCGATATGCAGTTTGGTGGTGTAGTAGCGGGTGCGCATATTCAGCGCCTTCCACGCTTCTGCGTCCAGATCATCAATGGGATGGTATTTTTTGCTTGCAAAGCCGAACAGCCAATAGCCCGCCGCAAAGGTAGGGATATGTGCCTGATACACCCGGCTGATGGGGAAGGTGGATGCAATGCGCTTGTGGCTGCGCTGCATGGCACTGGCATCTTCGGCGTAGAAGGGACTGCCCTGCTGGTTGACCATGATGCCGTCCTCTTTCAGGGCGTTGAAGCAGCTGC
>ERZ773276.2641-NODE-2641-length-10696-cov-58.828212_pt1 | contig 10696 bp, 10 predicted proteins | sample MGYA00511386_ERZ773276 | MGnify/ENA primary metagenome ERZ773276 (study PRJEB29015, sample SAMEA2737778) | human gut metagenome | biome: human gut; feature: human-associated habitat; material: faeces | place: China | collected 2012 ...
TTCCTCTGCTTTTCTGGCTTCCTCTGCTTTTCTGTCAGCTTCCTCCTGTTTTTTTTGTTCTTCCCGCAGTTTTTCTTTGGCTTTGATAGTGTCGACAAGTGATATGGCTACACCTAACCTCGCAAGTTTATAGGTAACGTCACGTTTTCCATTGTTTACAGTGACTGTATAATTACCTTTGTCATCCTCAGCATATTTCATGCCATCCAATTCAAGAGCGGTTGTGAAATAATCCATACCTCTGCCTTTAAGCAATGTGGATTTAGCCGCACGCTCTATAAGAGATTTTATTTTATCTCGTCTTTCATGAGCTTCTGCGATGGATCGTTCTTGTCTGGTCAACTTTGCTCGCTTGTCGGCAGCCATATTTTCTTTCTCGACTTTCTTCAATTTGGCAAGTTGCGCATCAGACAGGCCAACGCTTTGCGTCACTTCTAGACCGTACTTCTCTGCGAGATGTCTTTGTCTTGACTCCTCACGTTTCTGCAATCCAATGGCATAATGTAGATTATTCTTTTTGCTTGCAAAATAAGCTGCCTTTGCAGCCTTCTTACCAATGAAAGCTGTATCTAATCTGGTACCATCGAACTTGCTTGTTAGAACAATGATATGATAATGGTCACAATCGGTATTGGTATGCTCCATCATGACCCATGGCACATTGTCTAAATCCATTCCGAGTTTCTTGCACTCGGTTAAAAAATCATTTACATATTTAGATTTCATCTGTGGCCTTGCATCAAGCAAAGCCTTGTCCACAGAGCTGTGCGAAAGGACAATGTTATACGCTTTCACCTGATACTTTTGGTTGCAGTAAGCTTGCAGAAAAGCAAGCTGCAGTGCAGCCGGGGCATATTGGGGAATGCCGTTACAGGCTACTACATGACCGCCTTTATCCTGTTGGTTTAAGGCGCGGTCATAGTAGAAAGAACCACGTAGTGAGTTCGTTTGCGAGACAGTGGCGAGCATAGGCGAATTGATTAATGTGTTAATTAATGAGCCTACGGCAGCAACGCTGCCGAGGGGGTAGGGAGGCTTTAGCCGGGGAGGGTGCAACCCTCCACAAGGGGGTTGTAGGGGTCTCCCATGCCAAGATGCTCGGTGGGGTCAGTTGGTAAAACGGTGTTTTAGCAAATGGGCCCACAAGAGACATCTTGCCTAATTTGTATAGCTCCACACTTGCAAAGGTAGCGTATCAAGTCGAAACTACAAAATAAATCGACAGATTTTTTTGTGTGAGACGAAGATGAGCGAACTTTGTGAGTGGGGAGATCTCGCAAATTACCATGACACGGAGGGAGGACGCACTGTCCATCCACGCTCTTAGCCGGGCTGATTTCATGTGCTGCTCTTGGCATCAGCACATGGAGGAAGGACGGATAATTTGCGTGGATGGTCTGGGCAAACGGAAGGAGTGGCATGCTCATGGGCTATAGTCTAATTCCGGGTTTCTGGTCTGTTTTTCTTTTGCCTTTCTCACTATCGAAAGAAAGCACAAGGAAAAACAGATTAGGCGGAATTTGATAATGCCCATTAAGAAAATGACATTACCTTTTTTATGAGTAAAGCAAGTTAACAGATACCGCCTCTTTTTGCAAGACTATCAGAAGCAAAAAAAATACACATTCGTGTAATAACCACTCAACATAAAAAAAGAGCCACGATCGCCCCGGCATGTCACCTCGGACTCATTCCGAGAACATCCCGGGCTCTGGTCATGGCTCCCAATATGTTTTCTAATACTTCGGGTATTTCTCACCCATGATTTCCTTGATGCGAGAATTGAGGTCAAACTTCGGGTCGTGCTGCTTGATGAACAGGAGATACTTAACGAGGACAGTTGCCGTTCCTCCGCCATGCTCAACCCTATATACCCCCTCATATCGCTCGCCTATTGCTTTGGCGACCGCATTGGCGGTTAGCTGCTTGTGTGTTTCATCCCATTCGCCATATTCGTTAGCCCCGAAGTTTTCTCTCCAACTTGTGAGTGCTATTCCTACCGTTAGCATGAGGTTCATGTTGCGATAGTCCTTGGTCAAATTCTTGTATTCTGCCTTTGCCATAATCGTTATCTTTTGGTTTACATTGCAAAGATACGAAGAAAAGTTCATTAATTACACGTTCGTGTAATAAATAAAGTTAATACACGAGCGTGTAATAGTTAAAGTTTGTATTACGCAAATGTGTAAAAAAAGACAGGTCAGATAATATGAATCACTTCAAAAATCTTTTTCCTGCTGGTGTCACCTGCATCCAACATAAGAAGGCTATGCCCAGTGATCCAATAGAGGCAAAGGTGTAAGTCAAGGCAGCCGAACTACCTAGACTGTTCCATAAAGCTCTCCAACACCACGGAAAAAGCACAACTGCGATTGCTCCTGCCATGACCAATCCGAAAGCGACATAGGAAATCCGGGGATGCTTCTCCCAAAATGTTGGAACGTGTTGTTCCGGCCTTTCCTCAACTTCATCTTCTTCGTCCTCTTTCTTGGTAAGGTTCTCGATGATGTGCTGCAGCCGTTCAATCTGACAATCTTTCTCACGCAGCTGCTCTATGAGCACGTCTATTTCTTTGTCCATATTTTATTTGATTTTTGAAAGTTCATATTCTGCCATTGCGAAGTATATCTTCTTCCCAGCTCTCCTCAACCTCCTGATCATACCATCCATTATCTTCGATGCCTATTTTAAAAGTTATTTCCATTCCATCAGCCTCTGCCATTGTCATATCATAATCTGGCAAAAAGAATTGCTTAAATAATCCTCCAACTTTCTCAGGAGTAACACCAGAATGCCAATGAACGTGTGCACCACCAGATATTTGATATAACTCTTCAACCCCCCTCCACCATTTTCTAACTGTAGGACGTGTTAACCCTGTGTCCTTAGCACATACCGACTTATTTGAGGAAGTTGGATGCTCATATCTCCAAGCTGCCACAATCCAAGCCTTTTTACTATTGGCATAAGTTTCTTTTTTCCTTCCATTATGTTCATCCCAAGCACCTTTCTTTGCTCTTGTTCTCCTAAAATCCCTTAAAAGTCTAGCTTCCTCCAAATGTTCAGTCTGCTTTCTTCCATTTCTTCTGTTCCCTTCCGGCATACTCAATCCTGTAAGATATTCTATGCTGTTTTTAGGGAAAGTACAATAACCTATTTTGTAGGCTTGCAAAGCATCTTGTATGTCTTCCTTGGAGAAATGATTATCCTCATCCCTTGTGAGGCTATCCATCCTGTCGACGAGGGAAAAAGCATCACTCTTCAACTCTTCTTCTGAAATATCACATTTGATGGCATAAGTAGCCAAGGCCATCATACAAAAGTATCGGTGTCCCTGTACTATATTTTCTTTATCGTTGTGCAGCCGTCTAAGCCACCAATCATATAAGTCTCTCTTTATATGCCATTTTCTTGGAGTAGAGTTTCCATTTACGATAACTCGCTCATACCACTCTGGCCATCTTCTTTCCGCCTCTTTCAGTGTAACTCCGTTAGGGTTGTATCTTCCCTTTTCGAGTTCTAAAACTTCTTTATCAGTCAAGGCCCCGATTTTCGTTGTCTCATGCTTTGTAAATTCATTAAGTTGGGCCAAAGTATAAAGCTCGCTATCTTCATTATAAAATGCTCTTATGGTCTCGCCGAACTTAGTCTTGGTACCAGGCAAGCGGAAGCCCTGCAATACCCCCTGATACTGTCTTTCTTTAATAGAGGAAGTATATGCATTCCAAGCCAGATTTGTCAAGTCTTTCTTTAGCTTATTCAAGAGTTCTATATTACTTTGGAACAACGGCACTGGTTTCTTCAATAAATAATACAGATGCAATCCATGACCACTATTAACTATAATATTGGCAACAGGCGAGTGATGTATGATATGACCATCTTCAAGTTTATGCGGCAGCATCTGCCAAATTACATCCTGTATCTGTTTCATACCTACACCATCGAGATCTACGGCAAACGCATAAAGGTATCTTGCATTCTTACCAGTACGGTTTCTACCAACATATGTAATGGGAGAAGATACCACAAAGTTCTTCCCTTCAATCCTGTCAAGACAGTTTTGATCGTCTTTAGTGATAATAGTGTGAACCTGGATTCTACTTCCGTCTTTCCGCCGTCTGTCAGTAAACTCTATTGCGATTGGGTTGTATCTGAAAAACGGAAGGTCATCATAGTTAATCTTCTCTTCAAATGGCTCAGATTTATCATGTGTCTTGCGCCAATCATGCATACGAGCGACCCATTCATCCTTTTTCTTCCTCCAAGCAAGATATTCAGAACTAAGAGTCTCCTCAAAAGGATCGGTATCGTGAGTGTCACGTGCAAAGACGTATTTCAAGAAATCAGCGAGATAGATTTCTTGAAAATCAAAAGCACTCTTTGGCCCGAGAAGAAATTCATTCTTTTCATTGAACTCCTTTATATAGTCTTCCGTTTGTGTCATATTTTGCATATATTAACAAATCAACTAAACACGTTAACATTTCGCCTCTGCAATACCCTTTAACATTTGCAAGGTTACTTAACCTACACCAAACATTATCGATAACATCTTCCTCACATATGCAAGGCTTTCTGAGCTGAACCAACATACCAAGAAGAAACTATTCTACCAAGAAAGAGGCTACCGCATCCACCTGATCAACCCCTTACCAATGCTATTCCATTAAAGAGCAGGTGCCTCACTACGTTCGGCACTCTTAGGGTGGCGTATATTATCAATATGTTTTTTTTTCCACTTTTCACCCTGCAAAGATAGGCATAAAAATCGTACCAGCCAACAAAGTCAAGGGATATTTTTAAGAGCAGGTGCCTCACTACGTTCTGCACTCTTAGGGTGGCGTATATTATCAATATTATATTTTCCTCACTTTTCATGCTGCAAAGATAGGCAAGTATTTTGTTGGTAACAGAAATATTACTATCTTTGCGAAAAATATCGGAACGAAAAATATCGCAACATGGAAAATCCGTTCAAATATGGCGTATTGGTCGATAACGACTACTTTACGGATCGCACAAAGGAATTGCAGTACATAGTGCAGTTTCTCCACAGCGAGAACCACCTTATCCTTATCAGCCCAAGACGATATGGGAAGTCCAGTCTTGTGCGTAAAGCTGTCAAGCAGACAGGACGGCCCTGTGTATATATCAACTTGCAGCAAGTAACCTCCATCGAGGACTTCTCTGCCATGATTATCAAAGAAGTCTATAGACTATATCCATGGGAAAAGCTAAAGCACATGCTGGCAAGTCTAAGGATCGTCCCTGTCATATCGTCAACCCCTACTGGCGACCAGTTAGAGGTAAGTTTTAATCCACATATAGCATCTTCCTCAACATTCATTGAGGATGCTCTGGTCTTATTGGAGAAAGTCAGCACACCAGAAAGGAAACTGATAGTAGTGTTGGATGAATTCCAAGAACTTCTGGAAGTAGAAAAGAATGTCGACAAGAGGCTTCGAGCTATCATGCAGAAACAGGAAGGCTTGAACTATATTTTTCTTGGCAGTCAGGAATCTATGATGACGGACATCTTCGAACGTCCAAAATCCCCCTTTTACCATTTTGGGTTACTCATGCGCCTTGGTAAAATACCCTATGATGATTTCCTTGACTTCATAAGAGAGCGCATGGTGTCCGTTGCCAAAGAGCGCAGCGAAGAAATAGCAAAAGACATTCTCGAATTTACAGGATGCCATCCATACTACACGCAGCAGCTCTCCGCAAGGTGTTGGGAAATCATTCAGGTAGAGAAAATAACAGAGAATCCCGTTGAGTATGCCATTAACGACCTTGTCAATGCCCACGACCTCGATTTCGAGCGTATATGGCTTATGATGAACCGCACATCGAGAAAGATAATGCAGATACTTTCCCTTGGCAAAGCCCCTTACAAGGACAGGAACCTGCCCACAAGCACGTCTTATAGCTCCCTGAAGAAGCTCATGAAGGAAGGATATGTAATACGGACTGACTCTTACGAGATAGAGGACCCGTTTTTCAGAACATGGATTAAGAAACAGCAAAATTAAACAACTTAGCAAATGGCAAATACAAACTTGGGCAACGCAAAAGCAGTCAAAAGAAAAACATTTTCCAAAAAACAGTTCTTTTTTTTGGAGGTTTCCTATAATTATATTAATTTTGTCGACAAGAATAGTATTACCTTTAATTTTAAATCAGTTATGAAGATATTTCCCCGTATAAAACCAATTTAGGCAATTAAGTCCTTTGTTATTTCAATTACTTCTCTTTAAACAACGAGAAAAAAAATCAATATTGAAAATACGATATAAACTAATTATTACTAAAGTTTAGAAATAAATTCATTTGCTCTATCAAAATTATCTTATAAAAAATCAATCGGATGATATTAATATAAAAAGCTAATAATCATGAGAAGAAACATTTTTTTTAGTCTTATGCTTATCTTCTTTTGTAGTTTTTATAGTTGTTCATCAGACGACAGCTCTACAAAAGAAATGGTCTCTAAGACGGAGAACTTAGACAATTCTTCTGAAGAAGATATTGTTACGAATTTAAGTACACAATTGTATAAATCCTTTTCAAACGGACAAACGAGAGCTCTGAGCAAGTCATCCGATGGAATAATAACTCCAAACTATTTTGGTGGAACCTATTTCAACGGTAGAAAGCTAGTCGTTTTGATAAAAGGCTATGATAGACAAGGCATAAACGATATTCAAAAAAGAATTGGAACTTCATCTTTTATACTTTATGAAAAATGCAGTTTCTCTCTAAACGAGTTAAATAGACTTAATGATTCTCTGGGGGAAATCTATTTTAATAATACATCTCTAAGAAATAAATTAGGATGGACTGCTGTAGGTATAAATCAAATGGAAAACCATGTGGTCGTTTATCTAAAAGATCTCAGCCAGGATAAAATTTCTTCATTCAAGCGAGAAGTTTCTAATTCACCCATGATCATCTTTAAGCAAATGGATGAGGTAGATGCACTAAATACTGTACAACCAGACAGTATATCATTCTATACACGCGCAACAAATGCTCTTACAAATATACATATGGGAAGTGGTTATACCTGTACAAAGACATTACAAGCTAGTGGATCTGTAGGATTTAGAGCGAAATTAAATGGTAAAAAAGGGTTTGTTACAGCAGCACATGTTTTACCTGCAACAAATTTGAATGTGATTTTTAACTCTACAACATGTGGAACTGTAAAAAAGGTGGTCAAAGGGCCTTCTGTAGATGCTGCTTTCGTTGAAATAAATGAAAGTAGATTTTACCCGACAAATGTGACCCAATGGACAAAAACTACTTTGTTTTCCTCTATTATCCCATATTCTTCTTTAACAGGTAAAACTGTAACTGCAGAAGGCAATGCAACAAGAAAAGCTATCACAGGAAAAGTTACTACAACTGATTTACAATATACCATATCATGCAATAGTGTAGTAGGAACATTAAATTACAATATAAGGCGAGGAGTTAGCGCTACATATACTAATCAAAGTACCATTTTAAAAAAAGGTGATAGCGGATGTATTATTTACGATAGTAGCAAAAAAATATGTGGTATACTTTCTGCAACATCTCTCAACAAGACTCCTGCTTATATGATATTTTCTAGTGCAGAATTATCTATAAAAGATTTGGGAATTACTATATATTGAAAAAACAACCGCACACAGTTACAAAGCTATTAGTATTCCTTTCACGCTGGACCTCACAAATGTCATGAAACATGTAAAAGTTGGCTTTTACAAAGAAGACGGCAAATTGGAAGACTGTGATGACACAGAAATGATTGTGCCAAATGGATAAAAACTTTTACATCTGTTTCCCGGAAAAAAGTCGCCAAAAAGTCATAAAATTCTTAGAGAGTTCAAAACTGGCTACGTCAGAATAGTTGCACCTCTTTATGGTTCTAATGCATCATTTGACATTAAGATTCCATGCAGAAAATAGAAGATGCTCTGCCTCCCCACCTATTAGGATGGCAGAACATCATCTAAACAATCAATTAACTAACATAGTTTAAGCTTTTGAAAGTTGCTCATTCAACTTGTCTGCATTGGTCTCAAAGAATGTTCTCACTGCCGCATTCAGCATGTACCTTGCAGAGTAGCTTAGACCTGATATTTTCAGCTTATCAAGTGTTCTTTTGATGTCTGTATCAATGAATATTTGAACACCTTTGTCAACTCCTCCACCACGCTTGTCCTTCTGTTCCTGTGCTATCTCCAAAAACCTGTCCCATTGGTCGCCTTTCTTCTTTCTTTCTTTACTCGTTTGCGTAACTTTTTCCTCTAAACCGTCGGCATTCTTATCTGATGCAAGATGTCGCTTTACCGTGTCACCCATGCTGAAATTGGCCAGAGGATCGGTTACGGGTTGTATTGTCTTTTTTGTCATAGATCTTATTATTTATAGCGTTATTTTTTTACCATATATAAATTCTGCAAGAGCTTCAAATGGGTATCGGAAAAAGCCCCGAACCTTTGAGGGAAAAGCGTATGTTGATATACGCTCGATGTCGGAGCGGTTGTTTACCCTCGTTCCCATATATCCGTATTCCTTAAATATATGTTTCACTTCATCACGCTGCAACTGCTTACGTCTTTCATCGTACTTATTCGGTTGGAAGTACACATTAGCCTTCATGAGCTTTGAACTCTTCATGGTCTGGAGCATCTCTGCAAAAGTCTTGGTTGTATTGACTGTGATACGTGTAAAGTCCATCGGAACGACAACGACATCTGCTGCGTTGTAGATGTACTTAATGGCATCGTCCGAAGCGTTGCCTGGGCAGTCAATGAGAATGGTCGCCGGAACACTTTTCAGTTTCGCAAGCGTTTTCTTAATCCCCTCGATGATATTCTTCTTCTCCTTGTCATTGGAATATGACGTATCTAGAGAGAGTATCCTCCACGGCTCTGGTGTATCTTGGTATTCCTGTTTTTCATCCTCACGTAGGGTGGCTATTGTCTGTTGTAGATCAGCGTCAACGACAACAACAGGTATCTTGGCCATGGTTAGATAATTCGCAAGTGCGATGCAGAGTGAGGATTTTCCCACTCCGCCTTTCATGTTCGCAAATGCTATAATTTTGTTTTCCATAAGTTTTTAAATTTCTGCTGCAAAGATAATAAATACCTATCATTCAATCAATACCAAAATCAAATATTAGATTAATTTAATAATCGATTATCGAATAATTGAATAATCGAATAATTGATTATTCCCAAAAGTTTTTGGGATTGATAGATTCCTTAAAGACTCTGTCTCCATAACGAGAATCGGCTTCTTTCTGGAAGGTAGCTGCCGTCCTAGGATTCTCGGACTTATAGATTAGCCAATACCGATAATCCGGCATGTTTTCAATAACGTCATTGGCGCTTTTCAGAGCCTGTTCTGCTGCCTTCTGCTTGCCATAGGCGTTATTCATCATCACAAAAGCGCCAACGATGGAACCTATCCATAAGACAATGGCTATAGTTATCCATAGCCATTTCTTCTTGAACAGAAAGACAAGCCATCGTGATGCCTCGATAACCCTGTCCTTTGCTTCATAGCTTGTCTTGTTAATATTGGCTATTCCTTCATTAACAGCCCCGTATATATCTTTCTTGGTGTTGGAAATATCATCAGTCGACCGTTTCGTCTGTTCTTTGATACGATCCACAGCCTCGTTGGCTGTTTGTTGGATTATCCTCTGAGCCTGAACGACCTTTCCTTCGGCATCGGTAACAGACAAGGTGCGATTAAGATCTCGCATTACCGTTTTATCTTCATCGGCCAGATAGCCAATAACCTGCATGTTAGAGAGCTTGTCTATCTTCTCACCCAAGCCTCTATTAAAGGAATTTATGGCATCCGTAACATTACCGATTCGTGTATTAACCCCGTCCGTAATATGCCGTTCCATCTCTGCCTGACGTTGCTGTCGGGCATCATCTGTTTCAATGCTGTTCGCAATAGTTTGTAATGAGGATGCGACGCTAGCTAACTGTAAATTACCATCAGGAGATTCCTTTCTCCTCGATAGATTATCAATCTTGTCCTCTATACTAGACAATGAGCTTTTGATAAGCTCGATTGGGTTGTCAAAATCTTCCATATCTATTTCTCCTTATCTGTTTTTAAATGTTGAAACTCCTCTGTCATGAGATCATACAACATGTTGATTATTCCATAAAGATTTTCTTTGTCACCGGTCTTTGTACTAAAGAGATTCATTCTGTTGGCTATCTGATTTAAGTTGTTGGAAATACTTGAAATTCTCCTAATAGTTTCTGAGAATTGAAGGTCGTGAACGACCAACTCTTTTCCCATAACAACCCAATATATATATTCAGCCAATGGCAAACCAACTTTATCTGCCTTACCTTGCAACAAGTTTTTGTCCTTCTCCGAAAGGCTTATCTTGATGCGTATATCTCTTTTATTGTTTGGATCACGCCTCTTCTTATTTGGAGTCATGAACCATTTCTTCTTTGTAATATTCTTATTATCAGACATTTATATAATTCGATTAATCAATTAATATAGTAATCAAATATTCGATTATTATCGTCGAAACCTCATACCTCGTTTCGGGTTCTCGTCCTCTTGTTTCTTTTGTTCTTCTTCCTTCTTTCTGGCAGCTTCCTCTGCTTTTCTGGCTTCCTCTGCTTTTCTGTCAGCTTCCTCCTGTTTTTTT
>ERZ773276.2652-NODE-2652-length-10654-cov-3.175017_pt1 | contig 10654 bp, 14 predicted proteins | sample MGYA00511386_ERZ773276 | MGnify/ENA primary metagenome ERZ773276 (study PRJEB29015, sample SAMEA2737778) | human gut metagenome | biome: human gut; feature: human-associated habitat; material: faeces | place: China | collected 2012 ...
CGATAATCTGTTTTGTAATGATGCTTCTGTTACAACACTTTCACCACTGCAATTCACCAAATCATTATTCAACTGCTATTCCAATAAAGATTTATCTGCATTTCTTATGGCTATAACACAGAATACCATGTTTGATTTACTTAGGAATTCTTTTCTTATTCCATACCGCTTTAATGCTGATGGAAACCGGAATCCTGTCATTATGACAGATGATAAAGGTCTATTGTTACCAGAATATGCAGATATTTCCCATGAAAAAGATTATCAGCATTTTTATAATATTTACAAAGAGCTTGATAATAGTAAAAATATGTATTTTGCTAAAGCTTACAGATACAGCCATATATATAATAATGATCAGTCTGTAGTAGAACAACAGGTTCTTGAGAAAAGCACTGGTATACTGCTTATCCGCGAACTTCCTGATACTGTTAAAATGAAAGAAACCGAAGCAGAGGCTTACAGTGCAGTATGGGAGCTTATGCTTAAGCTTGAGAAGGAGCTTCCAATGGCATATATATTCTATGGTCAGGACTCATTTATTGAACATAACGAACGTTTTGATGAGCTTGGAATCTTCCTTCCTAATTCAGTATTCCTACACAACCTTGAACATCATGTCAAGAAAGCTGAGGCGATTATATATGCCAAGAACTAATTATATTGACATCATGGAAAAAAATCATATGGAAATACCATGGCATGACTATACTAACGCCGATAGCAATGCTCTTATTGCCAATGCTGACCTTATCGAAAAAGCTTCTGTTATTGGTCGTGTAGGGCTGATTATGCTCTCGTGTGGAACAGGTGCATGGCGTGTACGTACATCTATGAATAAGCTTTCTAAAGAGCTTGGTGTAACATGTACTGTAGATGTCGGTCTTATGTCTATTGAATTTAACTGTTTTGATGGCAATGACTGTGTATCACAATCGCTTAGTATTGCTAATACTGGTGTCAACACCTCTAAGCTTTACAGAATGGAGCAGTTTGTTGATAATTTTCCTAATGAAGAAGCATATCTTACTGGTGAAATGATTCACAAACGTCTTGATGACATTGAACAGATACATACACTATATTCTCCTATTATCCTTGGTCTGTCTGCTGCCCTCGCATGCTGTGGATTCACATTTCTTCTTGGTGGTGGACCAATAGAGATGCTTTTTGCTTTCATTGCTGCTGGAGCCGGTAATTTAATAAGGACAAATCTTATCAAGCATCACTATACCCTGTTTATGAATATAGCTATTTCTATTTCAGCTTCATGCCTTATATATGCAATACTGCTTAAGCTGGCTATTCTTATGTTTAATATACCTTCTGTACATGAAGCTGGTTACATATGTTCTATGCTGTTTATAATACCTGGATTTCCTTTTATCACAAGCGGTATTGACCTTGCCAAGCTTGATTTACGGTCCGGTCTTGAACGATTGACATATTCAATAATTATTGTACTGGTAGCTACTGTATTTGCATGGATTATGGCATTATTATTACATTTACAACCTGAAGAATTCACAACCTTACACCTAGGCAATATGCAGCATCTTATATTAAGGCTTATTGCAAGCTTCTGTGGAGTGTTTGGATTCTCTATTATGTTTAACAGTTCTGTTTCCATGGCTGCAATGACCGCTCTTATTGGCTGTATTGCCAATACTCTGCGCCTTGAGCTTATTGACTTTACATGTATGCCTGCCGCTGCTGCTGCTTTTATTGGTGCTGCTACTGCAGGACTTCTAGCTTCCTTTATAAAACAATATAACGGATATCCACGAATATCACTTACTGTACCTTCCATAGTTATAATGGTTCCTGGACTTTACTTGTACCGTGCAATATATAATTTTGGCACAATGTCTCTAACAGATGCATTCTCATGGTTTACATCTGCCATCATGATAATTATTGCGCTTCCACTAGGACTTATATTTGCCAGAATCATTACTGACCGCACATTCCGTTATTGTACATAAATATTACATTTATACATTTGTTACATAAAATTACCATTTGTTTTAGAGCCTTAACAGCGTTAAAACAAATGGTAAATCATTATACAGCACCTTCTTATGCACAATCCTCTTCAAGCTTAAGTGTCTTTATGCCAAATATAAAGTACAATACATGAAACAGCCACACTATCCCAAGAACAATCCTGCCAACAGGCACTGCGTGCATCATAATAAAACCTATACTCATAAGAATAGTGACTGTAAGCATAATTCTTACCTTTGTCTTTACTGTCATGCCCTTACCCTGCACAAAACTTTCAAGATTCTTTTTATACAGTCTTGTGGATATAAACTTATAATACGGCTTATTGCAATATTGCACATATTTAATCTAATAATGCAAAAAGGCATATGGTTAGGTGTTTCTAACTATATGCCTTAAACGATATTATAATTTGCTTATTATTTCAACCACTTTAAGCGATTTATTAATGATATTATTTTTCAATATCAATATGTAAGTGTCAAAAATATAAAAATAAAAAATGCGGAAATGCTACAAAAAAGCTTTATAAAAAAATGCGGAAATATGATAAAATAAAGAATAAAAAATTGCGAAAAGGTAGATATGCTACATTTCCAGCCTCTCCGACCATATCTGCACCAGTCTTTCTACTGAATATGCAGCGTTTGCCGGACTTGTTGATGGAAGTGTTACCGCTTTTATTCCAAGTTCTTTTTCCTGATATTTCTTATAATATCTGGCTGATGTCGCACCATTGCAGAACACCTTGGTTATCTTAGACTGCTCCAGTATAGGCTTTAAGTCTGTTGGCACAACATTTCTTATGCTGCTGTCACTTGAGCCTATAATATCGCAGCTATATATAGTATCCCACAGGGCTATATGATATTTATGAAGCATCGCCTTCTTTTCTTCTATTGTTGCTGGAACCACTATTCCGTTATACTCGCTATCAGGCTGTTTCTTTGATTTAACGTCATTATATTTACAATACAGTACCTCTGCCATGACTTTCCAGAACCGGTTCTGTTTATGTCCATAAAAAAACATCTGCTCCCGCGACTTTACCGATGGCAGGCTTCCAAGAATAAGTATTCTGGAATCCGCATCATATAAGGGCGGAAACGGATGTGTTATGTGTTCATATCTTGAGTCTTTATTATCCATGTTTTTGCACTATTCCTCACTATTCTTCACTATGTCTCTCTATTTCTCTCTATCCCTCACTATGTCTCACTGCTCCTCACTATTCCACAACTAAATCTCCACACAACCTGTCTGTTACAAGCTCAGCGCACCTTTGCTTATGTGCTGCATGGAGAGGATGATTCTGAAACTGCTGTAAGGCTTCCTCATCTTTTAGCTCTGCATAGAATACCAGATCATAGCCTCCCACAATATTAGTTCCTATGCTTGCATTCATAAGTCCATCTATGTGTCCATTCATAGTATTAACTGAAGCCTGTAAGAATTTAAGTGTTTCTTTCTCTTTATGTTCTGACTTTACTTTATCTGTGTAATTCCAGAATAATATATGCCTTATCATTATATTCACCCCATTGCAATTTTTCTATATATTTGTATTTCAATATTTGTTATAACTATTATCTATTATCTGTTACACATGCACAGCTCTGCATAGATATGTTCATTTTTCATAATGTTCATTATATAATATCTTCAATATTTCAATATAATGATATTGGGGTCAAAAAATATTTTGCTCCAACTGATGAATACCTGTCAATATTCAAAAAGTCACCAGCTGTTGCGAGTTCTACGGGAAAATAATATGAGTGAACCTAGACTCCAACAGTACAGCTTATGCTGCACCCCTCCCAGGACTGGTGACATATGTATTATAATACTATTCTTAAAAGAAGCAAGCACATTCATCCAGCTTTTTTCTATACAGATACCTCTTCTCGAACTCATTAACATCAATAGGTTTTGAAAAATAATACCCCTGAAGGAAAGTGTGACCCTATTCGCAAAAAAGCAAATAGAGTCAATTTTCACAAGCAGATAGATACAGTTGAATAAATCACTATCTTTAATAGTCTAAAAAATATTTGTAAAATCCATCAACAATACAGCGTAAATAATATGTAAATTGTTGGTGAATATTAGCTGTTGATAAATCAACAAATGTCTCCTATGTTACTCATCTAAGATAAGTACCCGTTTCCCATTTTTATATGGATACTCACGAACCTTCAATACATATTCCAAATTTACAATCTGCAATCCATCTTTATTCTCAAGCACAACTCCATTGTCGCTCACTTCTTTTACCACTCCGTCCGCATGTCCATCCAATAATTTAATATATACATCTTTTTCCATAAATCGACTTAACAATTCTTTCATGATTGCAATATCATTTCTTCTTTGCTCTGAATTTTTTCTGTATTTTACATGTCTGATAGCTGCGGATTTTCGTCTTCTCTTACGAAGTAGGTAAAGCAAGAATATCCACGCAAGCACCACCAACCATATATACCATGTATTTTGCATATATCTGTCCTTTCCTTGTATATTCATATAAGGTCTCCTGGCTGTAACTCATCAAAAATCAAAACAATTCCGGATTTTTACATAATCTTATTACCAGATTTTGAATATTTCAGACATTCCTTGCAATATATTGATACATTAATTATCCATATCAGACATACAATAAATGATGGAAAGAAACCAATACCAAACATAAGTGCACTGATAGCAAGAATAATTGCAAGAATGCTGCACACACTATTAGTCACATTAAATGCTTTAAATGCACATTTACCAACTATAATCTTCTCTGCTTCATCACATGTATCAAGCCACTTTTTCTGAAACTTCATATCATATACTGATGCTGTTTTTTCCGGATTCATCACCTTTACACAGTCTACACTTTTCTGCTGTATAATAACCCCCTCTGCCATAATAGCTAAAAATGCTACGATAGCAACATCAAATCCTATCATGTTCTTAGCATTTTCAAACATTGTAATACCACCTGCGTATGATGCTGCAATAAGAAAATATGAAATTATAAGTGAACCACTCGTAAACCATTGGACTATAGACAACTTATTTTCAATATGATCCGATATTTCTTCATCTTCTCCATCCCACAAAGCAAGCTGCTTCTTAGCCTTTCTGTAATATGGCACTGTCACCGCTGGAAGCATAACTGCAAGTGCAAGCATAAGCCATGGTGCAGTTAATACTACATACTTACTTACCACTGCTTTTATATCCCCGGACATAGCATCAAGTCCATTCGCAGCAACTAAATATCCCATTATACCTCCGACAAAACCTCCTATAACACAAAACAATATGAACTTAGGAAGTGCCTTTTGGTTTGCTTTCTTAATCTGTTCATTTTCCATCTTTTTCTTCCTCCTGTAAATAAAATACTTCTTCAACAGTGACTCCGCATACCTTTGCAATCGTTAATGCAAGTGTTACTGATGGCGAATAATCTCCTCTTTCTATAAGGCTGATTGTCTGTCGTGATACTCCACACAGCTTTCCCATCTCCTGCTGATTAACTCCAAGCGCAGCCCTGCGTTCCTTTAAACGATTCCTCAGTATCATACATACCTCATTTCTATGCACGTTTTTCATATCAGGTTTGTGTCAAGTGCGCGCATACACAAATCTCACATGTGAAATATTGATTTCACATTGTATATCCATATGAAAAATAGTTCATATGAAAACTTATTGCTATTTTGACAACTCTCGTTATCAAAATGACAAATTCTCTTGTCATTTTGCATTATACTCTTGTCATTATATACTGTCAATACGTGACCATAAAAATATACTATTCAATTTATTTTGCCAAGATAATTATTTAATTGCGTAACACATCTAAAATAATTCATTATGTATTATGTTCAATTTTTTTCTCTGAATTTTCATCTTCCATTAAACATTCCTCATTATTGATCCACAAATCCTCTAATATATCGCTCAGCTCTTCTTTATTCTCCAGACAATTCTTATAACTGTAATTACACTATTATATCGCTGTTTTCCTTATCTATCTGCAATGCTGCATACAATATCATATCGTTTATATTTCTAAGATATATTAAATACAAATAATACAAAATAAAAAGGAACATATCAGACACAACCTGCATCTGATACATTCCCTTTATTACTTATTTATTGGTTTATCTGTAATAGACAACTACTTAATTGCTATGATTATATGCATCCGCAATTATGCAATCACTCATTATACAATCACTCATTATACAATCACTCACTATGCAATCACTCACTATGCAATCACTTATTATGCATTATCCTTCGATAGCAATTCTGTTGCTGCTTTCTATCTGTTCTGCTGCTTTCTTAGGAACTGAAAGTCTTAAGATACCATCTTCGTACTTAGCCTTTACATCCTCCTGCTTTATAGCATCACCTACATAAAAGCTTCTGCTCATAGAACCAGCATAACGCTCTTTCCTGATGTACTTGCCTTCCTTCTTTTCTTCCTTATCAAGTCCCTTAGCTGCACTTATTGAAAGATAGCCATTATTAAGTTCTACATTAATCTCGTCCTTCTTAAAGCCAGGTAAATCTATATCAACTTCGTATCCTGCTTCTGTTTCCCTTACATCTGTCTTCATTTCGTGTCCTGCATGCTTACCATACAAAGCTTTGTCAACTTCAGGGAATCCAAAGTTCATCCAATCATCATTAAATAAGTTCTCTCCAAAAATACTAGGCATCAACATAAGTCATTCCTCCTTGTTATAAAACACATTAATTATATTGAAATTAGTTTCTTTGGAACTGGGATGCTTCAGGAATATCAGACCGGTACTTTTAATCATCTTTATTCTGTACCTCTTTTTATTCCCTTCCTTTGTTCTTGACTATGTTATAGTTCTTTTTGTTAGCCAAGTCAAGTGTTGAGTGCTAATTTTATTTTTATTTAATAATTATCGATAATCCTCTGAATCATCCCCAATCATTGCAATCATTGCACAATCTGAAGCTTTTTTACACTTCCAATACGCACCATAAAATTCATCTGATTCTACGTCAAAATGCCTTTTCTTTATCTACATCATCTCCTTAATATCAGCTATGTTTCTCCAAAACTATTATTTTATTTGAGATATTACGAACAGTTGGAATCTTGCCTATTACACGATAAACAGGCATAAGTTCTTTCATTCCTTCAACAAGACTGACTTCCTGCCAAACATAAAATTCCGGTATGATTCCTTGCAACTCCTTTCCATTCTTTACTCCCCACGTGAATTTTGCATTGCTTCCCTCTATGGATTTTTCTTTCATATGCTTTACAACAAAGGGTGACATGGTTTCGACCATTACTGTAGCTTTCTGAAATGATTTTCCAATAATAGCAAACATCTTCCTAATATCTTTCTCACACAAATACATAGTAAGTCCTTCGATTATTACCAGAACATTCTCACCGTGATAATCGATATCATCTACATAAGATTCATCCATCGCAGACTTTGCAATCTGATACACTGAACCCGTTTCGGTAAGGAACTGTCTCCTTATTTTCATTGTTTCTGGCAAGTCTACATTATACCAACGCAGATATTTTTCCTTCATCCGGTAGCATCTTGTATCCAGTCCACATGCAATATTTATAACAACTGTATTTGCATTTTTCTCCAAATATTTTTTAACCATACGGTCTAATACAATTGTTCTTGCTATCACACCATAGCTCATAGCCTTATCTTTATCTGCTTTGGAAAAGTCATAGTCCAGCTTTTCCACAATTTCTACTGCAAACTCATCCTTAAACTTTGCATTTTGTTTTCTTGTTTCTTTTGCTCTTGCATACAAAGTCTGCACCATCGTTTCCGGAACGCCTGTAATATTCACTTTTTCTTTCATTATCTATTGCCTTCTCCCATAGTTTTCCTTACAACGCAATGCATTCTCATACCTTTACGGATTTCAAATTTTTCTAATTTTAATCCTGCTTTTCTGCAACATTTTATAACCACATCTCTTGTTGGGACCTGAACATCTCCATGTCCGCATATGTTTGCCAGTGGCATTTCCAATGTATTCATCAGCCATATCAATACTTTGTTGTCACTGGTCACATCTCTCAGAATCAATCTTCCATTTGGACGAAGGCATCGTTTTACACTATCAAAAAATGCCTGTGGATTGGGATAATGATGGAAACTCATAGAACAAATAATTGCATCAAATGAATCGTTTTCAAAAGGAAAGTTCTCACAGTCTCCTACAACAAATGTAGCATTCGGAATATTTTTCTTTTTTGCCTGTTCAATCATGGCAGGAGTCAAATCCAGTCCTGTATAATGCCGGTCTGGATATTTTTCTGATAATAAAGAAATCATCGGAGCCGGTCCGCAGCCTGCATCCAATAAATCTCTAAATGACTCCTTCTCCAATTCTTCCAGAATATCCGGGTAATCCTTCTTGCACATTTCGTAAATACCAGCATGGTTGCTTTCATATCTTCCTGCTGCTTTTGTAAACTCTTTGATTGACAACTTTTTATATTCTTCGTTTTTCATGCTTTTTTCTCCCATCACTATGCTGTTTTTGCCTTACATTTACTTGTCTTTAGTCCTTTTGCATAATCATAAAATTGCTTATGCATTTTCCAACCAATCTTGGCAACATCAATTCTCATAGAAATTCTCCTCTTTTACTTTATCTGATAATATTCTATTCCCTATATATTTCCAGTCGCCAACTGGAAACCACTGTATCTTCTCTATCAATTCAGATACAACAGCTTTTGGCAGGTTTCTCTGCTCATCTATGAGATTATATATACCCGATTTTTTACTATAATTCCAATCATAATTATTGTTATAAGGTGTAATTGCAACCAACTGTTCTCCAGACATTTTCTTTCTCCCTTTTCGGAAAAGTGTTCCTACTGTATATAAACTCATTTTTATACGTTTTCCACTATTTTTATTCATTTTTCCATAATGGGGAGTTCGTTTTACTTAATGATTACACGCAATTCGTGAAATTGAAATTTTTGAAAGGCTACTTCACTTGGATGGTGAGGTAGCCTTTTACTTATCTATAGTCTTTGCTATATAATTCTCTTGCTAAATCATACATTTCAATCTGTTTGACAACTTCTTTCAGCTGACTTTCAGACAAACTATCGAATATACTTTTTGTCATTAACAGTTACTATGTCTGCATTTCTATCTTCAAGTTTAATAATACCATTTTCACAATCTAATGAATATGGATGTGTTGATATAATTTCAATATCTCCGCCATCTTGAATAGCTGCATAAGAATATGTATAATCTTCATTAAAAATCAGAACACCATTTCCTTCTTTCTTAGGTGATATCAAGAATATTAGTCTGTGGATACCGCACAAATCTTTTTGCATTTCTTTGTCTGATGTATACACAACTCTATCTTTACGTTCATTCATATCAGTATAAAGTTTGTAGGTTAAAACGCCAATGATTGCGAAAATTATAATAAGCATTAAGGTGATTCGTATAGACGTTTTCTTAAGTAATTTTTCATTCATGATATATTTAATTCTACCTTGCTATTAATCTGTTATTTCTACAATATCAATATCTGTTTGCCATGGAAGTTCTAAGCTATATAATCCTAATTCCCAAGCTCCATTCTCATATGACTTTGTTGAAACATTATTGGCTATGAGTTTTACATTTTTTATTGTAAGTGCATATGATTGAACGTAATCGTTCTTGTCAGTTACAAGCATAGCTGCCTTTAATGTAAATGTTTTTTCATCAAAAAATGTTTTATCTTTATCTTCAATATGTAATTCTATTTGATCTAAAATACATCTTTCTCCATTATACTTTGTTATATCTGTCATCGACACTAACATTTTCATCACCCACGCTATCATACCACAAACAAAAACAAAACGCGACTAATCGCGTTTTTTCATCACATATTTAATAAAGAATAAAAGCATAACAGTTAATGAAAGACCTATAAGTGTATACCAATAATCCATTGGTGTTGTATCTCCTGTTTTAACAGCTTGTACCTTGACAGATTCTGTAGGTGTTATTTCTGTTTTAATGTCTTCTTTAATGATTCCATGTGCGGCTTTAGCTTCTAAGGCATGATATGTTTGATTCTTTTCTATATTTACAAGATATAATCGATCTAAATGTTCTCCATCCCATCTGTGTTGTAACGTATCTTGATACCAACCATCTATTTTATGATTACAATCATCTAAAATCCAATTATTACCTACCGTACTCAAATAAACTGAGCCTGTTTCTTCTCCATAAAGATCATCACCAGCTAAACGTGCATGATTGTTATATAAAACTGTACTAGATAATGTTAACTTTCCAGCATTATAAATTCCTCCACCTTTACCTACACGACATGTATCAAGTGGATTACCTTTTTGATAACCTCCATTTGAAGTAATAATAGTTTGATTACCAAGATAAAGATTTCCATAATTAGAAATACCTCTTACATAATTATGAGAAATATTTACTTTGGCACCATCTTCAAAAATAACATCATCTGAATTAGGATAAAAATATATTTTTTGTGCTCTTTCATACCATCCATAAACTCCAAAATTTAAAGCAGATGTTTGAGCATAATATTTAGATTCATCATCACTTGCTTG
>ERZ773276.2654-NODE-2654-length-10631-cov-2.395234_pt1 | contig 10631 bp, 9 predicted proteins | sample MGYA00511386_ERZ773276 | MGnify/ENA primary metagenome ERZ773276 (study PRJEB29015, sample SAMEA2737778) | human gut metagenome | biome: human gut; feature: human-associated habitat; material: faeces | place: China | collected 2012 ...
TATTATAACCCACTTATGCAAACATCGAAAACCTATAAGTTGTATCCGGGCGATATTAAGTTCGAAGACTTGAATGGCAACGGCTATATTGACCGCGGACAGAATACGGTAGATGATCCGGGCGACCGTAAGATCATTGGTAACGAGGAGCCTCGTTATATTTATAGTTTTACGCTCTCTGCCGATTGGAACAATATCTGGGTAAGTGCTTTCTTCCAAGGGGTGGGTAAGCAAGATTGGTATCCGTCTAATGAAGCCTCTACGTTCTGGGGGCAGTACAATCGTCCGTATAACCAGATGCCCTCTTGGCATGTGGACAACTATTGGACTCCAGAGAATCCGGATGCTTTCTTGCCTCGTTACACGGGTTACTATGCGCCTTTCTATGGAGGTCATAAGAACGCCAACACGCGCTATTTGATGAATGCGGCCTATCTACGCTTGAAGAACATACAGGTTGGCTATAATTTGCCATCAGAATGGATTAAGAAGTTGCATTTGACAAATGTAGGAATTTATCTTTCCGGGGAAAATCTCTTTACATGGTCTCCGCTTTACAAGTATTCCAAGGATGTCAATGTATCGAATATCGGTGAATCGGATAAGGACTTGACTTCCAGCAACAGTGGTGATGGATATAATTACCCGATGATGAAATCGTTCAGCATCGGCCTGAATGTTACATTTTAAAGAATAGGAGATTATACGAAATGAAAAAGAATATATTATTAAGCGGTCTGGTGGCACTTTTGGCTATATTTTCGGGGTGCGAGATGAATGAGGAACCAAAGTCGGAGGCTTCTGTGGATATGGTGTTTAGCTCCGAGAATGGTTTGAAGACGTATACGTACTCATTTTACAATGTCTTGCCTTCCCGAGGAAGCGCTTTCCGGCGTGATGCTACGGCAGATTATGGGGTGAAAAATTCCTTGGGTGGTATGGAGGTTGGCGCTTATACTACGAATAGCGCGACGAGTTGGTCATGGTCGGCTCTTCGTAATATAAATTTCTTTTTGGAGAATAACGTGAATGAGTCGCTGAGCGTGACTGTCCGTGATAATTATAATGGCATCGCACGCCTGTTCCGCGCCCGTTTCTATTTTGATAAGTTGGTGCAATATGGCGAGGTACCTTGGATTGATAAGGTATTTAACGAGGCTGAAGACCCGGATCTTTATAACCCGCGTGATACGCGTGATGTGATTATCGGGCATATCTTGGAGGATTTGGATTATGCGTATACGAATATATTGGAAGAGGATGTCACGCATAATTCAACGATCGTAAATAAATGGACAGCTGCCGCTTTCAAATCTCGTGTTTGCTTGTTTGAGGCTGCTTGGCGTAAATACCATGCCGCTGACCAATTGGATATCGCTCGTACGGGATGTACGGAATATTCGGCCAAAGATTTATATAAACTAGCGGCTGAGGCGGCTAAGGAAGTTATGGATAACGGACCGTACAAACTTTATACTTCGGGTGCTTATAGCGATGGCCGTGGAGCGTATCGCGAACTTTTCATTGCCGATAAGGCCGTTACCACGGAGGTAATGATGGCTATCGAGACTGACAAGGTGTTAGGACTGGGTGAGCAGAATTGGTGGTATAATTCCTCTACTTACGGACCACACTTATGCATGAGCCGTAAATTTATGCTGTCATACTTGAATGCGGATGGCACGCCTTATGTCGAGAAAAAAGCGGATGGAAGCTATAAGAATTTCGTGGAGGAGACAACCGGACGTGATACTCGCTTGAACCAAACGATTCGGGGAGCGGATTATACCCGTAAGAATGCTTCTGGTGTTTATGAGCCGACCGCGGCTAATTTTACGGGACATACATTGACGGGATATCAGTTTACGAAGTTTGCCATGGATGACGTGGCTTACGATGATGCGGCTACGAATGATAATGACATTCCTATCATGCGCTATGCTGAGGTTTTGTTGAACTATGCTGAGGCTAAGGCTGAATTAGGCGAACTGACTGATGCGGATTGGGCGGCTACGATAGGTGCGCTTCGTTCTCGTGCGGGAATTACGGGAGGTACACCACAGACAGGTACATTGACAACCCGTCCGTCATCTGCGGAACCTTATATCGCTTCTTATTACCCGACGATCTCTGATCCTTCCTTGTTGGAGATCCGTCGCGAACGTGGTATTGAACTTTGTCTGGAAGGTTTGCGCCTAAATGATTTGAAACGTTGGAATTGTTGCGATCTTTGGGTGAACGATCCTTGGGAAGGTATCTTTATCCCGTCACTTAACCAACCGCTGGATGTGAATGGCGATGGTAATTATGACGCCTATTTCTATAATACGGACAAAATCGCTGATGAAAAATATGCTGCGATTGGTGTCTATGTAGGTACAAATAAGAGTAATGTGCTAAACGTGAAGCCGGTTCAAGGTGGTTATTTGATGGAGTATAATTATGCTGGACGGAGCTGGCCGACTCGTCAGTACTTGTATCCGATACCGGAGGTTGTAATCCAGTTCAATACGAATCTAAGCCAGAATCCGGGTTGGTAATCAAGGGGGTATCATGAGAAACTTAATTATAGTGTTTATCTCTTTATTTACTTTCTGCATAGGGATATCCGGACAACAGAAGTGTAAACTGAACGTGGGTAGTTTTAATCTGCGGTATGATAATGAGGGGGATAAGGATGATTCATGGGCACACCGCAAAGACATGGCGGTATCTTTGGTTCATTTCCATGACTTTGATGTCTTTGGAATCCAGGAAGGACTGATTCACCAAGTGAAGGATTTGGTGAAAGATGGTACGTATACGTTTGTTGGTGTAGGTCGGGATGACGGAAAAGAGGCAGGGGAACATGCCGCGGTCTTATTTAAGAAAGATCGGTTTAAATTATTGGACTCGGGAAATTACTGGTTGTCGGAGACACAGGATAAGCCTTCTTTTGGCTGGGATGCGCAATGCCGGAGGGTTTGTTCTTGGGCGAAGTTGAAGGATAAGGTTTCGGGAAAGGAATTTTATTTCTTTAGTGTGCATTTCGATCATATCGGTAAAGTGGCCCGTCATGAGTCTGCTTTGATTATGTTGGCTAATATTAAAAAGATAGCGGGGGATTCCCCTGCTATCTGTGTAGGTGATTTCAATGGTACGCCGGATTCTGAGCCTATACAAATATTGAAATCCGATGGTTTACTGTTGGATTCACGGGAAATCTCAAAAACACCACCCTATGGAACGGTAGGAACGACAAATCAATTTAATTTGAATGCTCCGATGAAGAATCGAATTGACTACATTTTCGTTACCAAGAATATTCACGTGAATAAATATGGTACGTTGAATGAGTTCCAATACGGTCATTACCCTTCAGACCATTTCCCGATTATGATTGAGGCTGAATTTTGAGTTTAAGGATTAGGATGTTAAAAATAATTATAAAGGTATGAAGAAGCTAATTTATTCTTTCTTATTTCTCCTTTGCTCCGTGTTTGCGTTGCAGGCGGAGTCTATGGTAGTTGCCACTTATAATTTGCGTAACGCGAATGCGGGTGACTCGACGAATGGTAATGGCTGGGGGCAACGGTATCCGTATATCGCCCAGTTGATTCAGTTTCACGGTTTTGATATTTTCGGAACTCAAGAAGGCAAGTACCAGCAATTGCAAGACCTTAAAAATGCGATGCCCGGTTATGATTATATCGGGGTAGGGCGTGATGATGGTAAACAAGCCGGGGAACACTCTGCCATATTTTATCGTAAGGAGAAGTTTGAGGTACTGGATCATGGGGACTTTTGGTTGTCTACGATAACCGATCGCCCCAATAAGGGATGGGATGCCGTTCTTCCCCGTATTTGCACATGGGGTAAATTTCGGGATAAACAAACCGGCTTTACTTTCTTGTTCTTTAACTTACATATGGATCATATTGGCGTACAGGCCCGTGCGGAAAGCGCGAAACTTATCCTTAAGAAGTTGAAAGAATTTCCGGAGAAGCTACCGGCGATTCTGACAGGTGATTTTAATGTGGATCAACATAATGAATCCTACTTATTACTGGACAATTCCGGTATTATGCGGGATTCTTATCAGATAGCGGATTTCCGGTATGTACCCAACGGCACGTTTAATGCCTTCCATGCGGATCGCAAAACAGACAGTCGTATCGATCATTTATTCCTTACGAAAGAGTTTGATGTGAAAAAGTACGGAGTCTTGACGGATACGTATCGTTCGGAAGCAAAAGAAAGCGCTCAAAAGGAACAGGATGCGAACTTCCCTAAAGAAGTTTCCATGCAGAAGTATGTCGCTCGTACGCCATCTGATCATTTTCCTGTAATGGTTGTGGTAGAAGTAGAATAGAAAAACTTTAAGAAAAATAGAGGCGATCGCTAGAGGTCGCCTCCTATTCTGTAGAAATATTATAGAGGTTCTATTTACTCATTCTTTTTATAATAATTACCCATAAAAGAATTAATTGTATCAGAATAACAATTACCTGTTTCTTTGGATGTATGGGGTCTTGTTGGATCGATTCCTCCCTTAAACTGATCGAAATAAGTATATCTTATTTTCGTATAATCCGTAAATGCTTGTTCGGGAGAGGTATTAAAATGTCCATGCATAAAAAATTCCCAAGTATCGTCTACACCCGCATAATTCTTTTTGGCAAACCCTTCTATCGTTATATAATCCGAATTGTCTTGGGAGATAATGGTAGCGTAATGATGAGCGGTACTATCTTTCACTGTAAAATTCAACATGCTAGATTTACTTTGACTTTCGTATCGGCCAAACAGAGAGGCAACCATATCGCACCCTCTGGGCATTTTAACCTCTTCAGAGTGGGTTTGTTCGTAAAGAAATGCCTCTCTGGTACATAGACCTAAGGTATCAATTGAGATACGACTCTTTATTTGTCGTAATTTCGATATAAGGGAATCTATATTATTTACAATCGGACCATACATCTCGTGGACATCATCCCTTTCACTATTATTATCAAAGACGGTAGGTATATAGGAAGAGGGCGACAAGGCTACTTCCAGATCAGACTTCAATGTGGTTAAATTTTCGATCAAGGTATCATAACTTCCAGTTACAGGCTTTTTACCTCTTTCTGGGTAGAGCCAAGAGGAAAGTTTAATGTGAATTTCTTTATACATTTCATAGACAGAAGTAAATTGACTCTGTTCGACCGGCCATTTAAATTGCAACTGAACAAAGAACTTCCTTAAATTCTCACTGCTTTTTCTTATCTCGTTCACCTCTTGATAGAGCGAATTAAATTCTTCATTATATCCACCTGTAACATCATTAAGATTTGAAAAACTTGAAATTAACTTTTTACTCGAAAAATCATGTTCCTTTTTCCATTTCGGTTCTACCCGGATATACTCTTTTGTACGGTATGTTGAATTGAGTCTTGTAAATTGTCTTTTTTCCTTTGGCACAAACTCAATCATAGCACCTTCCTTTTGCATAATAGTATTAAAATCTAATACATACAATTCGTGATTTGGATATTCCAAGCCGCAAATAGCTTGGCCAGAATTGGAAATATTATAAATTTTCCCACCTTCCGTGAAGGTAGCATATCGTTGAATGGGTACAAAATTATTGACTGATGGTATTTTTAGCTCGTCTTTTATTTTAGTTCCTGGACTGTTATTATTTATTTGACATTGAATAGCCTTCCTCTCAAGCAACTTATCATGAGAAGACTGTAATATTTCACACAAAGATGCTTGCTTGGAATTACCAACATGACCAACAAGGGTATGCGGTGTTCTCTGTTTTCTTTCAGCATATGTTTTCATGACAACTTAGATTTTAAACTATTCGTAGATAAAATCGGAGATTACGTTCTGTTTTTTCCAAAAATAATAATTTTGCAGGAAAATAAATATTAAAATAACCAATCGAATAATAATTTTTCTACATTTGCGTTACAGGAGATTTGAGGAAAGACACGATTGATCCCTTGTAAAATATATTTCTGAGATCTATTACAACTGAGTCTCGGCAAGACTATGGTTTTGTTGATAAACCGTAAATCACTCAACCATATATATTTATAATCTATTCCTCCTTTTTATGAAATCTCAGATCTATCAACTAAGCATCTTTTTAAACCTCGATTACAAACTGATTCTGTTCGCTTTATATCTTCGTTCTTCTTTTTGTTAGCCATAGTCTTGCCGAAACTCATTTACCTGTAAAGACGATTGCGAATATTCATGATAATAAAGATTGTATGCAGGAAATTCATGCCGATAAGGTTTTAATGATAGCGATCGGAAATAATGATTATATCAGTTATAATAAACTGTTTGATCGTTATTACGGGCGTCTTTGTCAGTATGTGTATAGTCTATTGATGGATAGAAATGATGCGGAGGATGTTGTTCAAGAGCTTTTCTTGAATTTATGGAAAATCGGTTATACCAAAAAAGAACTTAATAAAATAGTACGACAAGAAGTTACTAGTTATTATTTTGTTTTGATTTTAATCCCGCTTGTTTATATTGTTTTTATATCAGGACGTTTTATTTATTATGGAGATATGTCACTTCAATTTGCATTTATCTATGTTTTATCTTATGTTATACCAATTATTATTTCAGGATTTATTACTTATGTTCAATATATCAATGCAGTAGTTAAACCAATCAAAGGAGGAAAATAAAATGGAAAGAAAAGAAATACTTGTTGCTGATAAAATTACAAAAATTTATGGAATTGGAACAAAAACACTTTATGAAGCTTTACATGAAGTTTCACTAACAATGTATGAAGGTGAATTTGTGTGTATTATGGGACCTTCTGGGGCTGGTAAATCGACCTTCATTAATAACCTTTCAACTATTGATATTCCTACAAAAGGAAAAGTCTTTATTAATGGTAAAGAAGTACGTGTTATGTCAGAAGGGGAAATTGGTAAGTTTAGATATGAAAATTTAGGTTTTATTTTCCAAGAATTTAACCTCTTAGATAGTTTAACTATTTTTGAAAATATCGCTGTACCACTAACTCTTGCAAATGTGGATAAAAAAGAAATTACCAAAAGAGTCGAAGAAGTTGCTAAAAAACTTGATGTAGCGCAAACTCTTGATAAATATCCTAATGAATGTTCAGGTGGTCAAAGACAAAGAGTAGCTATTTGTCGTGCTTTAGTTACTAGTCCTAAATTGATTGTTGCTGATGAACCAACTGGAAATCTTGATAGTAAAAACTCTCATGAAATTCTTTCTTTATTTAAAGAACTTAATGAAAAAGAAGGTGTCTCTATTTTAATGGTAACACATGATAGTAAGATTGCTTCTTATTCTTCTAAACTATTATATATTAAAGATGGCATTATTGATCGTACGATTGAAAGAGAAGGATTATCACAAAAAGAATATTTTTATAAAATAGTTGATATTAATTCAAGTGAATCACAAGAGTTGTTTGAATAATGGGTATCATTAAACTTGCATTTGTTTCTTTAAAGAAAGATTTGTCAAAAAGTATCTTTTACTTTTTGACCTTTCTTCTTACAACTATTTTTATATTCTCTTTTTTTAATCTTACGTTTAATCCTTATTCAGGCATTCATTTGGGAAAAGATGATACAACCTTTGTGACGCCCATTGCAGTCTTTGTTATTGTTATTGCTATGCTTTGTGTTTTTCTCGCAAATAACTTTTATGTTTCTAATAAAGGAAAAGAAATTTCAATTATTTTGATGTCAGGAGCAAGTATTTATCAATTAGGCTTCTACTTATTCTTACAAGTCTTTACGATTATGCTTTGTGCGATTCCTTTAGGTCTTGTTTTAGGTTATTTACTCATTCCATCGATCAATTCATTATTTATGATGACTTTTAAATATAGCGGACAGCTTTTCTATTTATCAAGCCAAACTTTTCCAGCAACATTTATGATTCTTGCTTTTGAAGTTATGTGGTGTTCTATGTTGAATTTGGGGTATTGTGTTAGAAGCACGATTAATTCTATGATTCATGATAAAAATAAAATAGATTTAAGTGGTTTAAAAGGTCCACAAATTACGAGCAAAGTTTTTATTATTCTTTATTTTGTGCCAATGGTTTTATTCTTATTTGTGAAAGATTCAACTTCTTATATGTTTATAGCTTTATTTGGTTTAATAGGAATATCAGGGCTTATTAAAAAAGTATTACCAGAATATATTCGAAAAAGGCAAAGAAATAATTCATTAGAGAATTCAAAAGATTTAATTTCATTAGGATTTTTTCATAGTGATATTCAAAAAATCTTTGGATTATTGCTGATTTCGTTGCTTTCCTCTGTTTTACTTACTTGTATTATCGTTTATACAATAAAACAACCACTTGTTTCAATGGTTGCTTTAATGTCTTATGTTTCAGTGATGATTTTAATGTCATTGACGATTGTTTTTAAAATAGGAATGGAGCTTTCTAAAAGAAAAGGTAATTTTGAAAATCTTTGTCGGTTAGGTTTTTCTCTTGAACAATTAAAAAGAATCATAAAAAAAGAAATGATTTGTTTCTATGGTGTTATTCTTTTACTTCCATTATCCTATCAAATCATTATCTTATGTAATTTACTTCTAAGAGCTAAAATTACGTTTTATTTATTTTTAATTATCTTAATTATACAAATTGTTCCTTTATTTATAAGCTATTTATTAAGTATCAAACTTTATAAAGGCATTTTACCAACTTCTATCATTATGGAAAAATAATTATTTAAAGAATCTTTTAAAAAAGGATTCTTTTTTCTTTACTTCAAAAGGATTACAAGGAGAGTCGGTCTTTAAATCATAAAATGTGACTTCTTGGTTTGTGGTTTCAAATACACAATAAGTAGGATGAGGGTACTGACCGCGAGGAAAAGTCATACTTCCTGGATTGATAAAAATTGTGTTTTCTTTTTTATAATAAGTTGGATTATGTGTATGACCAAAACAAACGACATCTAGATGATGATTGGAAGCATACGCTTCAAGTTCATAAGGGGATTCATCAATGTGGAAAAGATGTCCATGACAAATAAAGAATTTCAAATGATCAATATCCAGTGTTAAATCTTTTGGTAAATCAACAAAATCATTGTTTCCTCGAACATTATAGAAGTGATCTACTTCTAAAGGAGTATAAGGCATATAGATATCACCACAGTGAATATAATAAGATGCTGGATGATTTTTAATAAATTGTAATAGGGTTTGTTTGGTCATAGAATGACTATCGGATAAAATCATAATTTTCATAAATAACCTCCTTAAATATGTTATAATTATTTTATCATAAAATAAGAAAGTGAGGTATTTTATGTCAGCATTTATACAATTTAAAGATGTGAAAAAAACTTATAAAGTAGGAGATATTGAGATTCATGCCAGTAATGGTGTCAATTTTGAAGTCAATAAAGGTGAATTTGTGGTTATTGTTGGACCGAGTGGAGCAGGTAAAACAACGATCTTAAATCTACTAGGAGGAATGGACCAACCTACAAGTGGTTCGATTATGGTTGATGGTCAAGATGTTGCGCGTTATGATGAAGCAAAACTTACGCAATATCGAAGAGATGATATTGGTTTTGTGTTTCAATTTTATAATCTTGTGCAAAACTTAACAGCTTTAGAAAATGTTGAACTTGCTTCACAAATATCTAAAGATCCTTTAGATGAAAAAATGGTTTTAAAAAGGGTAGAACTAGAAAATCGTATGAATAACTTTCCTGCGCAATTATCAGGTGGAGAACAACAACGTGTAGCAATTGCTAGAGCGATTGCGAAAAATCCTAAATTGCTTTTATGTGATGAACCAACGGGAGCACTGGACTCGAATACCTCTAGAGATATTTTGGTGTTATTAGAGCAGATCAATCAAAAATATGGAACAACAATGCTTATTGTCACGCATAATAATTCGATCAAAAATATGGTACATCAGGTTATTCGGATTAAAGATGGCATGATCCGAGAGTGTTATGAAAATGAAACACGAGTACCGGCAGCAGAATTGGAAGATCTTTAATATAGCAAAGGAAAGGCAAGGTTATTGTTATGCAGACAATATTACGAAAAAGAGTATTGCGTGATCTGAAAGAGAATTTGTTTCGTTATCTTGCGTTGGGGATATTGATACTTGTCAGTATGTATCTTATTGTAAGTATGTTAGGTGCGGCGGAAACGATCATTCAGGGCGGAGAGTACTTTGAAAAACAACAGAATGTTGAGGCGGGACAGTTTACGGTGTTTGTTCCATTGAATAAGACACAGATTGGAGAATTAAAACGTAAAGGAGTACAGTTAGAAAATACTTTTTATATGGATTTTTCCGTGAAAGATGACAGTACACTTCGTATCTTTAAGGATAGAACATCGATCGATAAAGTATATGTAGAAAAGGGACATAAGGCACACAAATCCAACGAATTGGTGTTGGAAAAAAGATATTGCGAGACGAAAAAACTTCAGGTGGGCGATACGATTCAGATCGCCGATAAATCTTTCACGGTGACAGGAATCGGCTGTGCACCGGATTACAATTCTACGTTGAAAAGTATTAGTGACAGTACGGTAGACAGCAAACAGTTTGGCGTTGCGTTTTTAACATCGGAAGGCTATCAGAGTTTATTAGACAGCGGC
>ERZ773276.2663-NODE-2663-length-10613-cov-8.393351_pt1 | contig 10613 bp, 6 predicted proteins | sample MGYA00511386_ERZ773276 | MGnify/ENA primary metagenome ERZ773276 (study PRJEB29015, sample SAMEA2737778) | human gut metagenome | biome: human gut; feature: human-associated habitat; material: faeces | place: China | collected 2012 ...
CCAAGTCTCACGCATGACTCCTGACCGTAGGCGGATGCCCGGTCAGGAGTCATTTTTTTGCCGTGAGGGGTATTTGGGGCTCGATTTTCCCGAGAGATTCCCACGATTGATATTTTCCTTGACAGCGCAAAGCATGGATTTTATATTAGTATAGATACAGTTCATCCCTCTATGCTTCTCGGCTAAGCGGTAATGCAGTTCTATGTGCTGACCGGACTGACCCTCTTGGCAAAAAGTTTTTGCGGCTGTAAAGGGAAATTTTACAATAGAAAGAAAGTGTCTTCATGAGAAACGAAAGAATGTATCAAGAATTTCTGGAGCTGGTCACCATAGATTGTGCCTCCGGCAAGGAAACCCCCATTGCAGAAAAGCTGAAAGCAAAGCTGACTGAGTTGGGCTTCACTGTGACGCAGGATCAGGCCGGAGAGACCTTCGGCGGTGAGTGCGGCAATGTGTATGCAGTCCGCGAGGGCGAGCTGGGCGGCTCCCTGATGTTCAGCTCCCACATGGACCGTGTTCCCAACGGGCTCGGCATCCATCCCGTAGAAAAGGATGGTGTGCTTTATTCTGATGGGAGCACGATTTTGGCAGCGGATGACATTTCCGGCGTCTGCGCCATTCTGGAAGGTGTGCGCGGCGGCCCGTATGAGCAGATCATCAACACCGGTATGCTGCGCTGCATGTCCAAGGCTCTGTACGAGGAAAAGCCCAAGGGTCACTACGGTCTGGTGCTGCAGGACTATGCCCACTTTACCAGCCCCATCCGCCGCTATCCGGACCTGGCCATCCACCGCATCATGACCGCGCAGCTCAAGGGCACCGACAAGGACACCATGATCCTGCGCTACACCGATTTTGCGGAGCGGGCCAGCAAGCAGGCCAGCGAGCGCGAAGTCATCGCCATGCAGATCGAGCGCAAGGCCGAGGACTGCTACAAGGCCGAGTATGCCCGCCGCCATCTGGGCGAGAGCTACGAGGGCCGCATTTCCGGCGTGACCCAACGCGGTCTGTTCATTGAACTGGAGAACGGCGTGGAGGGCTTTGTACCGGCTTCCAGCCTGACCCCCTCCGGCACGATGCTCACCGAGGGTGTGCGCCTGTCCGACCCCGTCTCCGGCAGGAACTGGAGCCTGGGCGATACCATGATGATCACCATCGTGCGTTCCGACGTCAATCTGGGCAAGATTGACTTTGAGGTGGCCCAGCCCACCGCAAAATAAAACAAACGCCTGCAAAAGCGGAATGACAGCGGTCATTCCGCTTTTTTTTGTCACAATTTGTACGCATTTCCAACAAAACGGGACAGTTGTCTAAATTTTATACAGGGGGCAGAGTTTGTTTGTTGTTCTGCGGGCCAAGGCAGGGTATACTGTTGCCATAGAGAGCAGCATTGAACTGCTGTAAGAAAGAAAAAAGCGAAGCAAGGAGGCTTTTCCATGTACTATTCCAGTGGCAACTACGAAGCATTTGCACGTCCCAAAAAGCCGGAGGGCGTTGATCATAAATCCGCATATATCGTCGGTTCCGGCCTGGCAGCCCTGACCGCAGCCTGCTATCTGGTGCGTGACGGCCAGATGAAGGGCGAGCATGTCCATGTGTTCGAGAAGGAGGCCCTGCCCGGCGGTGCCTGCGACGGCTACAAGTACAGCATCGGCTACGTCATGCGCGGCGGTCGTGAGATGGACAACCATTTTGAGGTCATGTGGGACCTGCTGCACTCCATCCCTTCGCTGGAGACCGAGGGTGCCAGCGTGCTGGATGAGTATTACTGGCTGAACAAGGAGGACCCCAACTTCTCCCTTTGCCGTGCTACCGTGGAGCAGGGCAAGGACGCCCACACCGACGGCAAGTTCGGCCTGTCCGACAAGGGCGCTATGGAGATCATGAAGCTGTTCTTCACCCCGGACGAGCAGCTGCAGGACAAGAAGATCACCGACTTCTTTGACGATGAGGTGCTGAATTCCAACTTCTGGCTGTACTGGCGCACCATGTTCGCCTTTGAGAACTGGCACAGCGCACTGGAAATGAAGCTGTATATCAAGCGCTATATCCACCACATCGGCGGCCTGCCGGACTTTACCGCCCTGCGCTTCACCCGCTACAACCAGTATGAGTCCATCATCCTGCCCATGATCGAGTACCTGAAGGGCTTTGGCGTGCAGTTCCACTACGACACCAAGGTCACGGACGTCAAGTTCGACATTCAGGGCAGCCGCAAGATGGCAAGCTCGGTCACCGTGGAGCACGCAGGCGAGGTGTCCAACATCGACCTGACCGAGAACGATCTGCTGTTCATCACCAACGGCGGCTGCGTCGAGAGCTGCACCGTGGGTGCCCAGGACAAGGCAGCCGGTTTCGACCCCACCATCAAGCCGGGCAACGGCTGGGATCTGTGGAAGAAGATCGCCGCACAGGACCCGTCCTTCGGCCACCCCGAAAAGTTCTGCTCGGATCCGGAGCTGTCCAACTGGGAGAGCGCCACCATCACCACCCTGGATGACAAGATCCCGCAGTATATCCAGAAGATCTGCAAGCGCGATCCCTTCAGCGGTCACACCGTCACCGGCGGCATCGTTACGGTCAAGGACTCCAGCTGGCTGCTCAGCTGGACGCTGAACCGTCAGCAGCAGTTCCGCGATCAACCCAAGGATCAGCTGTGTGTCTGGGTCTACGGCCTGTTCAGCGACAAGCCCGGCGATTATGTCAAAAAGCCCATGCGCGACTGCACCGGCAAGGAGATCTGCATGGAGTGGCTGTACCACATCGGCGTGCCCACCGACCAGATCGAAGAGCTGGCAGAGCACAGCGCCAACACCGTGCCGGTGATGATGCCCTATATTGACGCTTTCTTCATGCCCCGTGCCATGGGCGACCGCCCCGACATCGTGCCGGAGGGCGCTGTGAACTTTGCCTTCCTGGGCCAGTTTGCGGAGACCAAGCGCGATACCATTTTCACCACCGAGTACTCCATGCGCACCGGTATGGAGGCCGTGTACACCCTGCTGAACGTGGACCGCGGTGTGCCCGAGGTCTGGGGCAGCACCTACGACGTGCGTGACCTGCTGAATGCAACGGTCAAGCTGCGCGACGGCAAGAAGATCACCGACATGGACCTGCCGCTCATCCCGCGTCTGGCCCTGAAGGAAGCTTTGAAGAAAATCGAGGGCACCGACCTTGAGAAGATCCTCAAGGAATACAACGCCATTTAAGACCCCCTTTCTCCGGCCTTTTTAAACGGATGGGAACGCCCCTGCATGCTGAGACGGCTGCAGGGGCGTTCTCTTTTTTGTACGGCGATGATGCACAATGCAAGAAAAACGGCTGATATGGGAAGAAAAATTGAACAAAACGGCATGTTTTGTCTTGCTCTTGGCGCGGTTCTGTGTTATGCTTGAACCAGTCAGGGGCAGGGGAGAGCCTGCCCCATCAAATGCCAGAAAAAGAGGAGGTCGTTTTCCTGTGAAACATCTTATCTCCCGCCGCAATTTCCTGAAGGCCGCCGGTGTCACTACCGCTGCCGCCGCCATGGCCGTCGGGGCCCCGGCTGCGTCTGCCTGCTGGACCGGTGAAAAATCCGAGGTCACCATCCTGTACACCAACGACGTGCACACTTACATCGACAAGCAGGCCCCGGAGCTCACCTATGCGGCCATTGCCGCCCTGAAGCAGAGCTATCAGAACGCAGGCAAAAAGGTCCTGCTGGTGGACGCCGGTGACCATGTGCAGGGCACCGCTTACGGCTCCATGGACCAGGGTGCTTCCATCATTGAGCTGATGAACGCCGCCGGTTACGATGCCGCTACTCCTGGCAACCATGAGTTCGACTATGGCATGGACCGCGCCAAAGAGCTCATGCGGGATGCCGACTTCCCGTACCTGTCCTGCAACTGGGTGGACCTGCGCACCAATCTGCGGGTGCTGCCGGAAATCAAGGTGTTCGTGCGCGGTGGTGTGCGCATTGCCTTTGTGGGCATCACCACGCCCGAGACGTTTACCAAGTCCACCCCGGCCTACTTCATGAACAAGGCCCAGACCAAGTACATCTACGATATCCTGGGCGGCGAGGACGGCCAGAAGCTCTACAGCGCCGTGCAGAAGGCCGTTGACAAGGCGAAGTGCCTGGCCGATGTGGTCATCGGCTTGGGCCACTTGGGCGTGGACCCCTCGTCCTCTCCCTGGACCAGCGAAGAGGTCATTGCCCACACCACTGGTTTTGATGCCTTCATCGACGGCCACTCCCACACGGTGATGGAGAATAAGCAGGTGGCGGACGCTTCCGGCAGACTGGTCACCCTGACCCAGACCGGCTCCTATTTTGCCAATGTGGGCGAGATGACCATTGCCCCGGACGGCACCATCTCCACCCGGTTGGTGTCCACCTACGATCAGGAGGATGTCGCCGTGGCAGCAGAGCAGGCCGCATGGGTCAACACAGTGGATGACATGCTGGGCGAGAAGATCGCCGTGGCCGATACCAAGTTTTACATCACCGACCCTGCTACCGGCAAACGCCGCATCCGCTCCGGCGAGACCAACCTGGGCGACTTTGTGGCCGACGGCATCTACACCTACTTCAATGAGGTGGAGCAGCTGCACTGTGACATCGCCATCATGAACGGCGGCGGCATCCGCTCGGACGAGGACGCCGGGTACTGGACCTTCAAGACCTGCAAGCAGGTCAGCCCCTTTGGCAACGTGGCCTGCCTGATGTCGGTGACCGGCAAGCAGATCCAGGACGCACTGGAGTTTGCAGCCCGCTTTGCAGGTGCAGAGGGCAAGGAGAACGGCGGTTTCCTGCAGGTGGCCGGTGCGACCTATGAGATCCACACCGACATCCCCAACACCGTGCAGACCGACGACAAGAACGTCTGGATCGGCAGTGCCACCGGCACGCCTCGTGTGCAGAACGTGAAGATCTACGATCGTCACACCGGCACCTACGAGCCTCTGGACCCGGCCAAGACTTATGCTCTGGCCGGCATGAACTACACCCTGCGCAATCTGGGCGACGGCTTTGCCATGTTTGACGGGGCCGAGCTCATCAAGGACTATGTGTCGGAGGATTACCTCGTCATGTCCACCTATGCCATGACCTTTGGCGGTGTGGATGCAGAGGGTCTGCCGCACCTTTCCAGCGCCAACAGTGTGCTGGCAGAGTACCCCGGCTACCTGCTGGACTACGAGAATCCCTACGGTGCAGGCCGCATCAGCATCCTTTAAGAGGTGTTGACATGACCTGCAAAAATTGTGGCTATGAAAACCAATCGGGGGTCCGTTACTGCCAACGATGCGGAGAATACCTGAAGCCAAAAGCTACATTGGCACAGGAAATCAAATCGTGGGACTTTCGGAGCCTTGCGGGTTCGGGCCGCAGAGATGTGAATATCGCTCCGCTGTTTACAGCACCTGATAGTGAAGCATCTGTAAAAAAGCATCAGACCCCATCGCCGGTTGACCCGATGCCGGATGGCCGGTGGTACTGCCCGGACTGCGGAACACTCAACGCTGCTTCTGGGCGGTCCTGCAAAAACTGCGGCAAAGTCCGGTAATCAGTTCATGAATTGAAAAAGCACCCGCACTGCATCTCCCAAGAAAAGGGAATGCGGTGCGGGTGTTTGATTTGCCCAAAGACCTTTGGTACAGTGCGGTGTGTTCACTGCGTGAAATCGGCAGAAAACAAAACAAAAAGCCACCCGATTATTCATCGGATGGCTTTGTCCTGGTTGGGGATGAGAGAATCGAACTCCCACAAGTAGAGTCAGAGTCTACCGCACTACCACTATGCAAATCCCCATCATTTGGTTCGTGTCTTGCGGTGTGAGCCGCTCAACGTGTGCTATTATACCCGCAAATGCGGTGCTTGTCAAGCCTGTTTTTGAAAAAAGTTGCACTTTTTTGGCAACCAACGCAGCAGCGCAAAAGTTTCCTGCGCTCAAACGACAACCCCGCCCACAGAAGGACAGAAGAGTTCGGTCCGTGGGCGGGGGGCGTTTATTCGGGCTTACTGCTCCAGAAATCGGCCAGAGCGGTTTCCAGTGCGGCAGGGCCGGGCAGATACTGCAGGTGCTTCCAGTGGAGCGGGAACAGCCGCTGATAGTCCGGCTTTGCAAAGCGGTCATCCAGCAGCAGCACCACGCCCTTGTCCTCCGGGGTGCGGATGACCCGTCCGGCGGCCTGCAGGACCTTGTTCATGCCGGGATAGCGGTAGGCGTAATCGAACCCGGCCCCGTTTTGGGCGTCGTAGTAGCGGCGCAGCATCTCCTGCCGGGGGTTCACCTGCGGCAGCCCCACGCCCACGATGGCACAGCCGATGAGCCGGTCACCGGCAAGGTCTACGCCCTCGCCAAAGATGCCGCCCATGACTGCAAAGCCCAGCAGGGTATGGGCAGGGTCTGGCTCAAATCGTGCCAGAAAAGCGGCGCGGGCGGCGTCATCCAACCCGCTCTCCTGCACAAGGGTGGAAATACCCGGATAGCGGGCGGCAAAATCTTCCTGCACCTGCCGCAGATAGGCGTAACTGGGAAAGAACGCCAGATAGTTGCCCACCCGGCTCTGCGCCAGCCGGGCCAGTGCATCCGACACGCTCTGTACGCTGCGCTCCCGGTCACGGTAGCGGGTGGAGATGCCTGGCAGGCAGAACAGCCCCAGGTTCCCGGCGGGAAACGGGCTTTCCAGCGCCACAGCCCGGGCGTCGGCACAGCCCAGCACGCTGCGGTAGTAGGCGGGCGGGGTGAGGGTGGCGCTGAACAGCGCGGCACTGCGCCCGGTGGAAAGGCTGGCATCCACAAAGGGGGCCGGGTCCAGACAGAGCAGCTGCAATTCCAGCTCGCTGCCGCGGGCGGTGAGCTGGGTCACAAAGTGGCTGTCGTACCGTTCGGCAGCCCGCACCAGATCCTGTACCGCAAAATAAAGCTCCAGCATCTGCGGGTGGGCGTCGGCTTCCGGGTTGTCTTCCAGCCAGGCCTGCAAAGGGGCCTGCACCGCCCGCAGGGGCGTCAGCAGTGCGGCGGGCAGCTCCAGCAAAAACACCGTGCCATCCTGCGCATACAACGGCTCCGGCAGGGCAAACGCCGGGGCATCCGGTTCCGGCAGAAGGCTGGTCTGGGCCGGTTCGCCGGGGGCGTCCTCCGCGTGCCTGCGGGGTGCCAGACGCACACAGGCCTGCCGCGCCTCCCGCATGGCCTTGTCGGCCTTGGTCAGGGCGGTTTTCAGGGCACTTTTGCCCTTGCCAAGCGTGCGTTTTGCGTCGGTCAGGCTGCTCTTGCAGAAGCGGGCTGAGTACATGGCGCGGGCGCGGTCGGGCAGATTGTGTGCCTCGTCGATCAGGAACAGCCAGTCGCCGGAGGTGTCGAAGAAACGCTTCAGGTGCACCACCGGGTCAAACAAATAGTTGTAGTCCCCGATCACAACATCGCACCATTCGCTCAGGTCCAGCCCCAGCTCAAAGGGGCACACGGTGAACTGTCGGGCGGTGTCGGCCAGTGCGGCACGGCTGAATTGGCCGCTGCCGTCCAGCAGTGCGGCCAGCGCATTCTTGATGCGGTCGTAGTAGCCGTTTGCATAGGGGCACACCTCCGGCAGGCAGACCGGATGGCCCTCGGCGTCCGGGTGCAGGCAGGCTTTTTCCTTGGCGGTCAGGGTCACACTGCGCAGGGCAAGGTCGGGCTGTACGGCCCGCAGGCGGGCAATGGCATCCTCGGCGGCGGCCTGTGTGGTGTTGCGGGCGGTGAGGTAAAACAGCTTCTCTCCGCAGCCGCTCCCCATGGCTTTCAGGGCAGGAAAGAGCGCACTCATGGTCTTGCCGATGCCGGTGGGGGCTTGACAGAACAGCCGTGTGCCTTTTTTGGAGGGGGCGGCGGTGCAGGCCCGCCAGACCTCGCCCGCCAGTGCCCGCTGCCCGGGGCGGTAGGCTTCAAACGGGAACCGCATGGCGGTCAGGCTGCCGCTGCGGGTTTCCTGCCATGCAAGCTGACGCTGTGCCCAGGGCAGATACCGGTGCAGGAGTTTGTGCAGGAATTGCTCCAGCTCCTGCCGGGAAAAGTGCCGTACAAAGCGGAGGATCCGGTCGGTGTCGATCTGATAATAGGTCAGCCGCACATCCACGGCGGACAGGCTTTCCTGTGCGCTGTAGATGGCTCCGTACACCATGCCCTGCGCCCAGTGGCAGGGGTTCATGTCCTCGCAGATCTCTTCCTCGGGCACCGCGGTGGTCTTGATCTCGTCAATGGTCACAACGCCGGTTTCGTTGGTAAAAATGCCGTCGGCCCGGCCCTCCAGCGTAAAGCGGATGCCGTCGACTGTATAATCGGCGCAGAGGGGCACCTCGGCGGCGTAACCCTCCCCGGCGGCCTTCTGCAGCCTGCGGTGGATGCGGGCACCCTCCAGTGCACGGTCAAAACCGGCAAACCGGCTGTCGATGCTGCCGCTGCGCAGCAGAAACTCCACCAGCTGCCGGATGGGCAGACGGATGTCGGACATGATTTCACTTCCCTTATCATAAAGAACTCAGCAGTCGGGTGACGGCGCTTCCAGCCCGAACAGCTCCGCGCACCGGGCGGCAGCTTCGTCCACCTGGGCGAAGTCCACGGTGGTACGGTAATAAGTCTCCAGTTCGTCGTGGCAGCTCTTGGCCTGTGCCATCAGGGCGGTGGCCTGCTCCAGCAGTTCGGCGGCCGCCCGCTCGTTGAACCGCAGCCGGGCGCGGTAGCCCGCCAGATTTTCCCGGTCAAGGAACCGGGTGCACCGCACAGCCTGCATGCCGGGCAGCTGCACCGGGTGCCACCGGTTGTCGGTGAGGAAGGCCAGCCGCAGCTCCGGGATCAGGATGTGGTCGATCTTATCCTCCGGGTGCATGGCGCAGGGACAGGTGATGATGTGATAGCCCCGGGCCAGTGCCTCGGCACGGATCAGCTCCAGCAGCAGGCGCGACACGGCACCGTATTCGTCCCGGAACACGATGAACCGATCGGCCAGCGCCTGCGCGGTGTGCTGGTAGAACACCTCACCCTTTGGGGTCACAGCCGAGAGCAGCCGCAGCTCTTCGCGGGCGGTGTTCTCGGTGCGGGGCAGCAGCCGGGTGCACAATCGCTTGACGTAGCGGCGCACTTTTTCAAAGTTGGCGCTGCATGCCTCGGCCCGGCGGCTGTCCAGCAGCAGGCTCCCGGCAGAAGCGACATACCGCGCAGCCCGCGCCCGCAGCGCAGCGTTGCGGGCAAACAGCGCCTTGACCTCTTCAGCATGGGGGCGCAGGGCGTCGGCCTGAATGGTATGGTACAGGCTCAGCACTACCTCGTCGGCACCGGGCGCATCCGGCTCTATGGTGTGGGGCGCGGTGGCATCTACGATGGCCCGGCGCTGCCGAACAAAGATCACTCCGTCAAAGCTGTCAGGGTCGCTGGCACAGTGGATGCACTCCACCGGTTCACCCTGCTGGATGGCCCGGCGGGCCAGCTGCTTCATCAGAGTGGACTTGCCGCAGCCTGGCCCGCTTTTGATCAGCACCATCTGCATGCCGGGCTCCCGGCGCAGCGGCTCAAAATAGCCCTTGAACCCGGCGGGGGTGGTGGCCCCCAGAAAGAAATCGACCCGGTCAAACGAAACACGCTGCATAAAAAACACCTCGCTTTTGCTTTAGAGTATGCAAAAAAGAGGCGTGGGGTGAATGAAAATGAAACCCTCTCAGTCATCGCTGCGCGATGCCAGCTCTCCCGAAGGGCGAGCTTTTCGCCATCTGGCTGTTACGCTGCCGAAACCTCCCCCCCTTCGGGGGAGGTGGATGCGAACGAAGTGAGCAGACGGAGAGGGTTATTCATTCATAGGTATGCTCACACACTTCGTGGATCTTGTCCCGCAGAGCCACAAAGTCGGCAAAGGCATTGGGCTTGTTCTGCGGGCCGCGCAGCAGGGCGGCCGGGTGGAAGGTGCCCATGAACAGGATGCCGTTCTTCTCAATGAACTGCCCGTGCTCCTTGGTCACCGAAAAGTCGGAACGGATCATCCGCTGGGCGGCGATGCGGCCCAGGCACACCACGATCTTGGGCCGTAGCAGGCGGAACTGCTCCCGCAGCCAGGGCATGCAGGCCTCGCTCTCGGCGGGCAGAGGGTCACGGTTCTGGGGAGGGCGGCACTTGACGATGTTGGCAATGTAGCAGTTCTTTTCCCGGTCCAGGTCGATGGCAAACAGATACTTGTCCAGCAGCTGACCGCTGCGGCCCACAAAGGGCAGGCCCTGCTCGTCCTCGCTCTGGCCGGGGCCCTCGCCCACAAACAGCACTTCGGCGTCCGGCACGCCCTGCCCGAACACCACATTCGTGCGGGTCTTGCACAGCTCACAGCGGCTGCAGGCAAGGCAGTCGGCTTTCAGCGTTTCCCAATCCATGGCGGTTCGATCTCCTTCTGAAACAGTATGATATTTTATTCACAATTTGAAACCTGTTTTCTCTTAAATATTAGCACAAAAACACAATTTTGTCTTGAACTTTTTGCCCGGTGTGTTAGAATAAAGAAGAAAGGCATCCTTGTGTCCAACAGACACGGGGTGTGAATTTTGGAAAGTAAATTCGGAGGTAATCACAATGGCTGATATGTTTGCACCGCTGGTAGCACAGCTGAAG
>ERZ773276.2669-NODE-2669-length-10595-cov-13.171252_pt1 | contig 10595 bp, 9 predicted proteins | sample MGYA00511386_ERZ773276 | MGnify/ENA primary metagenome ERZ773276 (study PRJEB29015, sample SAMEA2737778) | human gut metagenome | biome: human gut; feature: human-associated habitat; material: faeces | place: China | collected 2012 ...
TCCACCTCAAAATACAGTTCCCGGCGGTAGTAGTCCATGGCATTCTGCCAGCGCAGGCGGATATCCTCCGCCCACTCGATCCACGGCTTGCCCTCAAAGCGATCCTTCACCGCCATGAACAGGGCAAAGTCATCCAGCCACCACTTGTTCTGTTCACAGAAGGCCGCAAACTCCGCATTGTGGCCGATGTCACTGCGGGAGTAGGCCAGCCGGAGCAGGCGGCCCCGCTCCTTGTAGAGCTGGCTGTAGTCGATATCGTCCGCCTTGCGGCCGAACTTTGCCTTTTTGCACTCTTCTGCCGTGAGCACACCCTCTTTGACCAGCTCATCCAGACTGATGAAATAGGGGTTGCCAGCAAAGGCGGAAAAGCTCTGATACGGGCTGTCGCCGTAGCTGGTCACACCCAGCGGCAGGATCTGCCAGTAGGTCTGCCCGGCGTCCTTCAGCCAGTCTACAAAATCGTATGCTTCCTGCGAAAAGCAGCCGATGCCGTAGGGGGACGGCAGACTGCTGACGGGCAGTAAAATGCCTGCACTTCTCTGCATGTTTCTTGATTCCCTTCTTATCGTTCTACTTCGATCAGAACGCCCGCATGGTCGGAGACCCGAGGCTCCTGTTTTCCGCCGAATACCACCCGGCTGCTGTGCACCGGCACCGTCTGGGAGCACCAGATCTGGTCAATGCGTTTTTTGGCAGCCGCGTCCGGAGCATCCCGCCAGCCGTCAATGGCCTGCACGACGGTATAGCCGTCATCCCGCTGCCGGGCCAGCCGGTAGGTATCCTGCCAGCCGCTGCGCAGAATGAGGTCGTAGCCCTCACCCCGCACACCGGCTTCACTGTTGAAGTCGCCCAGCAGGAACGCCAGCGGTTTTGCACTGGCTGCCGCCGCCAGAATGTTCCACTGGTCGGCAAAGGGCTCTTCCTCGTCCTTCCACCAGCCCAGATGCACCGTATAGTACCAGACATCTCCTGCACAGATGCCCAGCGCCCGGCGGGTCTTCCAGTTGTTGTAATCGTTGATTTGGCTCAGCAGCAGGTTCTCGGCGGCGGTGATGGGTGCCCGGCTGAATACCGCCATGCCCTCGTCGTATCTGTCGTAGCCGATCTTGGCCGGGAGCCAGCTCCAATGGTAGGCACAGCCCGCTTCTTCCAGCATCCGGGCCACCGCAGCGGCATGGTTATCCGCTTTCAGCAGCACCATATTGCCGGGGCAGGGGTAGTACCCCGCCGGGACATCTGCCAGCAGCGGCGCAGCGGCGGTCTGGTTCACCTCCTGCAGGGCGAACACATCCGGCTGTTCCTTTCGGATAAACTCCACAAAAGCATCCCGCTTGGCCTCATATGCCGGTTCGATGAGACTGTGGGTATTCAATGTCAGCAGTTTCATAGTTTTTTACAGAATATCGTTGATATCAGATTTCAGCACGTCTGCCTTGGGGCCGTACACCGCCTGGATGCCGTCCCCCTTCACCAGCAGGCTCAGAGCACCCTCTGCCTTCCATGCGGCAAGGTCGGCCACCTTGGCGGGGTCCTTCACGGTGACGCGCAGACGGGTCATGCAGGCGTCCACCAGCACGATGTTCTCCCGGCCGCCCAGCAGGGCGATGATGCGCTCGGCCTGACCGTTGTCCGCCTTTTTGTCGGCCTTCTTCTCGGTCTTGGTGTCAGCTGCGGCATCGTTTGCGTTGTCATCGGTGTAGTTGCCCAGACGACCCGGCGTTGCCAGCTGAAGCTTGCCGATCATGAAATAGGCCACGAAATAGCCAATGAGGAAGAATGCCACGACACAGATGACAAAGTTGATGATATCACCGCCCAGACCGGCCTGCAGGGACATGGGGATCCGGGTGATGAATTCCAGATTGCCGAAGGAGTGCAGGCGCAGATGGATGATGCCCGCCATGGCGAAGGCACAGCCCTGCAGGATGGCGTATACAATGTACAGCGGCATGGCGCAGAACATGAACATGAACTCCAGCGGCTCGGTCACACCGGTGAGGAACACAGCCAGCGCGGTGGAAATGAACATGGATTTGTAATTCTTGCGCTTGTCAGCGTCCACACGGCGGAACATGGCCAGGGCGATGCCCAGCAGCAGGCCGGTCGCGCCGATCATCTGACCAACCTTGAAGCGGGCGGGAGTGACGGTAGCCAGCAGATTGTTATAGGCAGCCATGTCGCCTGCCTTTTTAAAGTTGATGAGATCGTTGGCCCATGCCAGCCACAGCGGGTCCTGACCAAACACCTGACTGCCTGCGTTCACGCCGGTGGCGATGGTGTAGGTGCCGCCGAAGGAGGTATAGTTCATGGGGATGGTCAGCATGTGGTGCAGACCAAAGGGCAGCAGCAGACGCTCCATCGTACCATAGATGAACGGAGCCAGAACGGGAGAAGTCTCGGAAGAGTTGGCGATCCAGATGCCGAAGTTATTGATGCCGGTCTGCACCACAGGCCAGAACAGCGACAGCACGATGGAAATGACCACCGAGTAGACAGCGTAAAAAACGCTGCATCCTCCGGGGGTATTTTGATGCCCCAAAAGGCACAAAAGAATGCCCGCCCACCTGTGGAAAACCACGGTGAGCGGGCATTTTGCGTTTTATTGTTCGTGCCGCTGTAAAAGCGTTCAGAGGGCGGCGGTCTGGGGTACCAGCCGGAAGAGCATTACGGGCAGCTCGCTGTTTGCAAAATCCAGCGTATAGATGAGCTTTCCGCGCTCTGTTTCAAACGGCATCTCCGTCTGTGTGCCGTCCGGGGCAATGCGCACAAGCTTTTTGCCTTCCAGCAATCCGGCGGGCAGCGCAAGCCTTACCCGGCCGGTGGGCTGCGTCAGGCTGCCTGCGGTTTCAAAGGCCACACTCAGGTATTCCCCATTCGTCCGTGCGGTCACATCCTCCGCAGAAAGGCTGCCGCTGGCAGCCCACGCCGTTGCGGCTTCGATCTTTTCCAGCTGCGCGGCGTTTTCTGCCTGCCCGCACACGGGGCAGAAGGTCAGCGTTTCACCTTCCGCAGTGCGGAAAGTAAACTTCCGGCAATCGGTGCTGCCAGTGTGCGCGCAGCCCTGCCGCAGACAATCGGCGCTCTGAGAGCCGGTTCCGTTCGGGGACCATGCACCGAACTGGTGTCCCAGCTTATCGGTCGGGTCTGCGGTGTAGCTGTCTTTGCAGCGGGAGCAGGTAAAAACAGTATAGCCGTCTGCTTCACAGGTAGGCTCTACGGTAACAGCCTGATAATCATGATTCAGCGCGGGCTGCTCCGCATAGGTGGTATAGTCACAACGGGAGCAGGTTTCGTAGGCGTTCCAGCCGATTTCCGTACAGGTGGGGGCTTTTGCTGCGTGCTGCTCCAAATCATGGTTCAGTGCGGGCAGTTCCGCATAGGTGGTATAGTCACAACGGGAGCAGGCTTCGTAAGCATCCCAGCCGATTTCCGTACAGGTGGGGGCTTTTGCTTGGTGGTGCACAAAATCATGCTGTGCAGGCAGTTCCACATAGGTGGTATAGTCGCAGCGGGAGCAGGTTTCGTAAGCGTTCCAGCCCTTTTCCATACAGGTGGGGGCTTGCGCTGCGTGCTGCTCCAAATCATGATTCAGTGCGGACAGCACCAGACTGGTGAAATAGTCGCAGCGGGAGCAGGCAACGTGCGCCCAGCCCTCTCCCGTACAGGTGGGGGCTGTTATCACGCGCTGCCTCAGATCATGTTTCAGCGCTGGCAGCACCGGAGTGTCGTAATAGTCGCAGCGGGAGCACTTAACGTAAGCCCAGCCGGTTTCCGTACAGGTGGGGGCTGTTATCACGGACTGCCTCAGATCATGGTTCAGTGCGGGCAGCTCTTTGCGGGTGGTATAGTCACAACGAGAGCAGGTATCGTAAGCATCCCAGCCGATTTCCGTACAGCTGGGGGCTTTTGCATCGTGATGCACCAAATCATGATTATTTGGGTCTTTTTCGCCGTATTCCGCGCCGCATTTTTCGCAGGTTTTGCCTGTGGTGCAGGTGGGCGTTTCGGTGCCGCCGGTATGTACCTTTAAATACGAAACATTGCCATCGTTGTGGCAGTTCTTGCATTCAGCTACATAAACCCTATGAGAGTTCGAATCATATATTCTGTATCCGAGGACCTCACGTGTCTCCACACTCTCACAGTTTTTGCAGCGCACCGTGGTTGTTTCTGCCGCCGCTTTTAACACGATCCCCGGTATCAGGCACACCATTGCCAGCACCGTCAAACACCAGATCAGCCATTTTTTCATGTTACTCCCTCCTTGTCATCAAACCTTGTTATCCTTTCAGATCAAACTGCACGGACAGCGATGCAAGCACGGCATCTACCACCTTCCGCGCCTGGGCAAGCATATCGATCTCCGCCACAAAAGCAATGACCTGCTCGCGCTCCTGCGCGGGGACCTGCAGCGCACTCAGGCTCATGCTCAGGAACCGCCGTATTTTGCGCTCCAGCGTAAAGTAGGGGTCGCACCGCCGTGCCATGTAGCCGCGCATCATGCCAGCCGTGCCCAGCTCCATCTCGTAGAAATCGCACTCGGCGCACCCGGGCAGATACGCGCTGAACGCCGCCTGCAGCTCGGCCGTGGTGCTGCGGTGGATGATCTCCGCCGTGGCGGGGAAGGTGTACGCTTCCACATAGATATCCCGCAGATTCTCGCTCAGCTCGGTCATCGCCAGCTGCAAAGCCGTTTCCACCGCGTAGAGGTACACCGGCGAGGGGGCGTTTGCCGCCAGCGGCCTTACCGCGCCGAACTGCCTGCTGAACATCATGCCGATCAGCTCGGTCAGCACACCGTCCTTGGTGCGGAAAATATTCTGGAACGACCCGGCGGAAACATCTGCTTCCTTTAAAATTTCTGCCACCTTGGTGTTCGTGTAGCCTTTTTCCAGAAAAAGCCGGACACAGGCGGTCAGGATCCGCCGTTTTGCTTCCTTGCTGTCGTATCTGCGCGCCATTGGAAATCATCCTTTTCTATGATTGGTTTCTGACCCAATTATATATTGATTTGAGAATTGCGTCAAGTAAACTTTTAAGGGCGTATTTTGGGCAGTTTGACGAGGGAGAGCTTTCTGCGGGTGCGCATCCGGGCAAAACAAAGCGCAATGGACATTGCTGTTATCCGCTGCCGCAGCCAGACAGTTCGCGGCAGCAAAAAAGAGGCCACCGATCGGGGTGACCTCTTTTCAGCGTATTTTCAGCGTAAATCCCGCAGCAGCCGAACCCACCATCTCCATGACGGCTCTTTTGGAGTTGCTCTTTGCGTAAGATAGCAAGATAAATCTTATTTCTGACAGAAAGAGCCGAACCCGTGCAACGAGTCCGGCCCTTTCTGTGCTTTGGTTGGATCTTGAGCAAAGTTATGGTAAATGAAGAAGTTGGCTTTGGGAGTTTACAGCAGGCTCAGTGCTTCCTCGTCTGCCACAAGGATGCAGTCCGGATGCAGCTGCAGGATGCTGCCGGGGCAGGCAGGGGTCACAGGGCCGGTCACGGCGTCCTTGACGGCCTGTGCCTTGGCTTTACCGTTGGCTACCACCAGCACCTTGCGTGCCTGCATGATGGTCTTGATGCCCATGGTGTATGCCTGTTTGGGGACAAGGTTCTCGTTGCCGTCAAAGAAGCGCTTGTTGGCTTCGATGGTGGTGGGAGCAAGGTCGATGCAGTGGGTCTCCAGCTCAAAGGCTTCGCCCGGCTCATTGAAGCCGATATGACCATTGGGGCCGATGCCCAGCAGCTGCAGGTCGATGCCGCCCAGCTTGTGGATGATACCGTTGTAACGGGCACACTCGGCGGCAGTGTCCAGATTGGTGCCGTCCGGCAGGTTGGTCTTGGCCGGGTCGATATTCACCTTGCTGAACAGGTTCTCGTTCATGAAATACCAGTAGCTCTGGGGGTGCTCCTTGGGCAGGCCGCGGTACTCATCCAGATTGACAGTAGTGACCTCGGAGAAATCCAAATCGCCTTTGTTGTACCAGTCCACCAGTTGGGCATAAGTGCCCACCGGGGTGCCGCCGGTGGCAAGACCCAGTACACAGTCCGGCTTCATAATGACCTGTGCCGAAATGATATTGGCTGCCTTGCGGGACATATCCGCATAATCTTTTGCACGAATGATCTTCATTACAAACGACCTCACTTATCATTTTTTTTTGCCGCTCTGCACGGGCTGCGCAGAGCACTTCTGCGTTTAGTTTATCACATTTCGCAGACAAGCGCCAGTCATCCCGGCCATCTTTTCGGTGTGTTTGCACAAAAAGATGCAAAGCCCCGCCGTTTGGGCCGGCATTTCCGGTCACGAACGCGCAAAAACGCCGCCGGGCGTTTCCACACCGGCGGCGCTGCATGTTGAAAGATCAGTTCCCGCTGCACAGGCCGCAGGCGGCACAGGCGGCGGGGGTGGCGGCACAGCCGCCAAGGGCGGTCTCGCGCAGCTCGGCGGGCAGGCGCTTGCCCACGGCGTACATGGCCTCCAGCATCTGGTCGAAGGGGATCAGCTGGCGGATGCCGCTCAGGGACAGTTCTGCTGCAATGAGGGCGTTGGCCACACCGGCGGCGTTGCGGTTCTGGCAGGGGTACTCCACCAGCCCGCCTACGGGGTCGCACACAAGGCCCAGCATGTTCATCAGCACGGTGGAAGCTGCATCCAGACACTGCTGCGGGTTGCCGCCCATCAGCTCCACGGCGGCAGAAGCAGCCATGGCAGACGCAATGCCCACCTCGGCCTGACAGCCGCCCACGGCACCGGCCACGGTGGCGTTGCGCATGGCAAGATAGCCCACGGCACCGGCGTTGAACAGGGCATCCACGATGCGCTGGTCGGAGATGCGGTAGCACTCCTGCAGGGCCAGCATCATGCCCGGCACCACGCCTGCAGAGCCTGCGGTGGGTGCAGCCACGATCAGGCCCATGGAAGCGTTCACTTCCAGCACGGCCATGGCGTAGGTCATGGCCTTCTGCAGCACGTCGCCGCAGATGTTTTTCTTCTTATTATAATGTGTTTCCAGCTTTTTGGCCTCGCCGCCGATCAGGCCGCCCATGGATTTGATGGGCTTTTTCAGCGGCTGGGTGGCAGAAGCGTGCATGATCTCCCATGCCTTTGCCATGCGGTGGTCCACAGCATCCCGGGGCGTTTCGCCCAGCAGGCATTCCCGCTGGCGCATCACTTCCGAAATGGGCAGTTGGTTTTCCTCGCACAGGTCCAGCAGCTCCTTGGCGGACTTGAAATCCATGTTCATCGCTTGTCCCTCCTTACGGCTGCACGACCATTACATCGTTGATGTTCGGGTTTGCCAGCAGCAGCTGATCCACACCCTCGGGCAGGCGCTCATCCGACTCCACGATGGTGTAAGCCGTGTGCCCCTTTTCCTCGCGGAACAGACGCATGAACGCGATGTTCACGCTGCGGTCGCTGAGGATCTTGGTGATGTGGGCCACCACGCCGGGCTTGTCCTTCTGCACCACGATGAGGGCATTGTACTCGCCGGTAAAGTCCACCTCCACGCCGTTGATCCGCACGATGCGCACCTTGCCGCCGCCCAGAGACTCGCCGCGCACGGTCATCACCTGACCGGCCGCATTCTCCATGCGGATATCCACCGTGTTGGGGTGGATGTCGGTCTCCACCTCATTGGGGGTGAAGCTGTAGCCAAGGCCGCGGTCGGTGGCAATGGCAAAGGAATCCCGGATGCGGGTATCATCGGCCGAAAAGCCCATGATGCCGCCCAGCAGGGCGCGGTCGGTACCGTGGCCGTGGTAGGTCTTGGCAAAGGAGCCGTAGAGGGTAAAGTCCGCCCGCTTCAGCGGCGGGGCGATCATCTTCTGTGCCAGAAAGGCGATGATCTCCGCGCCTGCGGTGTGGGAGCTGGAAGGGCCGATCATGTTCGGGCCCAGAACATCAAAAACACTGATAAATGCCATGGGGTGTCACTCCTGTCAGGTCAAGAACCGCGCCGCGCATCAGACACTTGCGCTGCTCTTGTTGATGAACTTCTGGTAGATGGTCTCCACAATCACGCCGATGGCGTTGTCGCCGGAGACGTTGCAGGCAGTGCCGAAGGAATCCTGAGTGATGTACAGAGCCACCATGATGGCGCAGATGGGGCCATTGGGGTCACCGGCCTCAGCGCCAAAGATCATGTACAGGAAGGGCAGAGCGGTCATGATGGAGCCGCCGGGAGCACCGGGAGAAGCCACCATGGCAACGCCCAGCGTCATGATGAAGGGCACCACGGTAGCAAGGCTGATGGGCAGCTGGTTCATCAGGCAGACGGCAGTTGCGCAGGCGGTAATGGTGATCATGGAGCCTGCCATGTGGATGTTGGCGCACAGAGGCACCACGAAGTTGCGGATCTGCTCGCTCACGCCGTCAGCCGCAGCGCACTGCAGGTTGACCGGGATGGTGGCTGCAGAGGACTGAGTGCCCAGAGCGGTGGTGTAGCCGGGGATCTGGTTGCGGATCATCTTGAAGGGGCTCTTGTGGCTCACAGCGCCTGCAACGCAGAACTGCAGGAAGATGCAGACCAGATGCATGATGATGACCACCAGGAACACCTTCCACAGGATGCCCAGAATGGCGTAGGTCTTGCCGGACTTGGTCATGTCGATGAAGGTACCGCAGACGTACAGGGGCAGCAGCGGGATGATGACGCTGTGCAGCACCTGATCGATGATGCCGGAGAAGTCCTTCATGCCATTATAAAGTGTATCACCGATGGTCTTGCCGCGCAAGGTGGACATGCACAGGCCCAGCACGAAGGCCAGCACCACGGCAGACAGGGTGTCCAGCAGCGGAGGGATGGAGATGGAGATGTAGCTGGCCAGAGAGTTGTCAGCCGTGGCGGCGATCTGTTCCAGAGCGCCTTCGCTCATGAAGCTGGGGAACAGGCTTGCGGACACCAGATAGGATGCCGAACCCGCGATCAGGGTGGAGCCGTAGGCCAGAGCCACCGTGATGAGCAGCAGCTTGCCTGCGCCGCTCTTCAGGTCGGCAATGCCCATGGTGACGTAGGCCACGATCATCAGCGGGATGATGAACTTCAGGAACGAGCTGAAGATGCTGGATGCCGTGACGACGACCCGGCAGAACCACACCGGGAAGAACTGGCCGATGATGATGCCCAGCACGATGGCGATGAGCAGCTTCGGCAGCAGTCCGAGCTTGAATTTTTTCTTTTCCATAAGAATAAAATCCTCCTTTTCCTATCCTGACCTTTGTGCGGCACCTGACAGCGCTCTCTCCGCCGCAGCCCGCACGGCCAGCCTTTCACGAAACGTCAAATTTTTCACTTGACGTGTTGACACATTTAGTTTAACATAGACATATGCATGATTCAAATTCATAAAAATAAAGTTATGGTTTAAAAATCTTAATAGCAAGGGAGCTTTGCCATGGAAGTGCGCCAGCTGAACACCCTGATCCGTGCCGCCCAGTTCCAGAGCTTTTCCAAGGCAGCGGAAAGTCTGGGCTATTCCCAGTCTGCCGTTACCGTGCAGATCAAAGCGCTGGAAGAAGAGCTGGGTGTGCGCCTGTTCGACCGCATGGGCAAGCGGGTGATCCTGACCGCACAGGGTCAGTGCTTTCTGGAATACGCCAACAGCATTCTGGATACCATCCACAACGCCCGCCGCGCCCTGAGCGAGGATGCCGAGCTGGAGGGCTGCCTGCACATCGGCACGCTGGAATCTCTCTGCTTTTTCCGTCTGCCCGGCCTGATGCATCAGTTCCGGGTGGAACACCCCAAAGTCAGCCTTCGGGTCACTACCGGCTCCCCGGAGGAGCTGATTGAAAAGATGGAGCGCGGCGAGGTGGACCTCATCTGCATTCTGGACGAGCCGCGCTACTCCAACAGCTGGCACAAATGCAACGAGATCCCGGAAGAAGTGGTGTTCGTGGCTTCCCCGGACATCGACCTCGGCCACCCCGGCCCGTACCGGGTGGCAGAGCTTCTGGACAAGCCCTTCTTCCTCACCGAACGCAACGCCAACTACCGCCGCACCTTTGACCGGTTTCTGGCTTCCCGCCAGATCGAGCTGACCCCCAGCCTTGAGATCAGCGATACCTCCTTTATCATCAAGATGCTGGAGCGCTCCTCCGGCATTTCCCTGCTGCCGCGCTTCGCTGTGGCCGAGCCTGCGTCCAGAGGAGATCTGCGCATTCTGGAGGTGTCAGACTTCCGGCTGACCATGTACCGCCAGATGTTCTACCACAAGGATAAATGCTGCACCCGGGAAATGGACGCCTTCATCCAGCTGGCCTCCGGGCCGGATCTTCCGCTTTTATAATACAGATAATACAGAAAGCAGCAGACCCCCGGGCGGTAAACCGCCCGGGGGTCTGCTGTGCTGAGGAGATCTCAGGAATTTGCAAAGCATTGCGCAGACTGTGTGCAGGCACAGCCCCGCAGATGAGGATGATCAGGCAAAGAAGGAGATGACCAGTGCTACCAGGAAGCCCACACCGCCAACCAGAGTTTCCATGATGGTCCAGGTCTTGAGGGTGGTCTTTTCGTCCATGCCCACAAGGCTCTTCACCAGCCAGAAGCCGGAGTCGTTGAAGTGGGAGCAGACGGTGGAACCGCCTGCAATGGCAGCGG
>ERZ773276.2670-NODE-2670-length-10594-cov-3.096688_pt1 | contig 10594 bp, 8 predicted proteins | sample MGYA00511386_ERZ773276 | MGnify/ENA primary metagenome ERZ773276 (study PRJEB29015, sample SAMEA2737778) | human gut metagenome | biome: human gut; feature: human-associated habitat; material: faeces | place: China | collected 2012 ...
TGCAGATATGGTAGAGTTAAAAACTGTGATGTAATATCATATCCTTGCTCTCCAGCAGGTGGAGGGCCAGAGACCAGAAGGAGGTAGAAAACATGAATAAGTACGAGTTAGCAGTTGTATTAAGTGCAAAGCTTGAGGAAAAAGGTCTGAACAGTGAGCAGGCGCAGATGGAAGCATTCTACGAAAGCATAGGAGTTAAGCATTAAGGAGGCAGAAGATCGTGGGAAAACCGACTGGATTTTTAGAATATAACAGAGAGACGGCAAAGGTTCTGCCGCCAAAAGTAAGAATTGCCAATTTCAAGGAGTTCCGTACTCCTCTTAATAAAGAGAAACAAAAACTTCAGGGAGCACGCTGCATGGCTTGCGGCGTTCCCTTCTGCCAGTCCGGCGTGATGATGTGCGGCATGGTCAGCGGCTGTCCTTTAAATAACCTGATCCCGGAGTGGAATGATCTTGTATATACAGGAAACTGGCAGCAGGCATTTAACCGTTTAAAAAAGACCAACTGTTTTCCGGAATTTACCTCCAGAGTATGCCCGGCACCCTGTGAAGCTGCATGTACCTGCGGTTTAAATGGCGATCCGGTATCTATTAAGGAAAATGAGCACGCTATTATTGAAAAGGCATACGAAGAAGGCTATGCAAAGGTAAAACCACCTACAGTGCGTACCGGTAAGAAAGTGGCTGTGATCGGTTCCGGACCTTCCGGACTGGCAGCAGCAGACCAGTTAAATAAAAGAGGACACAGCGTAACTGTATTTGAGCGCAGTGACCGTATAGGCGGCCTGTTAATGTATGGTATTCCAAATATGAAACTGGAAAAATGGGTCATTGACCGAAAAGTAAATGTAATGAAGGAAGAGGGAATAACCTTTATTACTAATGCAGATGTAGGCAGAAACTACAAAGCAGCTAAGATTCTCCGGGATTTTGACAGCATCATCCTTGCATGCGGCGCCTCTAACCCGAGAAATATTGATGTTCCTGGAAGAGATGCTGCTGGTATCTATTTTGCAGTGGATTATCTGAAGGCAAATACAAAGAGCCTTTTAGACTCCAATTTAGAGGATGGAAATTATATCTCTGCCAAAGACAAACATGTAATTGTCATCGGCGGCGGTGATACAGGAAATGACTGTGTGGGAACTTCCATCCGTCAGGGCTGCGCTTCTGTGACCCAGTTGGAGATGATGCCAAAGCCACCTGTAAAGAGAACTGAGAATAATACATGGCCGGAGTGGCCACGGATCCTAAAGACGGACTACGGTCAGGAGGAGGCCATCAGCGTATTTGGCTCTGATCCACGTATTTACCAGACTACTGTAAAGGAGTTTGTAAAAGACGGGGAAGGAAAGCTTTGCAAGGTGATCTTAGTCAGTCTTACACCGCAGAAAAATCCGGAAACAGGCCGTACCATGATGGTGCCGGTAGAAGGCAGTGAAAAAGAAGTGCCTGCAGATCTGGTACTGATCGCAGCCGGTTTCTTAGGATGCCAGGATTATGTGGCCGATGCTTTTGGAGTAGAGCGCAATGCAAGAACCAATGTAGCCACAGAAGCAGGAAGCTACAAGACCAATGTAGACAAAGTCTTTGTAGCCGGAGATATGCACAGAGGCCAGTCACTGGTTGTATGGGCGATCAGAGAGGGAAGAGAAGTAGCCGGTCAGGTAGACCGCAGTCTGATGGGATACACCAATCTGCATTAAATATGGAAAGAGTTCCGCCTGTTGGCGGATGTGTAACACCAATTCTGCAGCAGCACCCCGCCGTCAGGCGGGGTGTTTTGCGTTACCAATATGACAAAAATCCAAAATTTGTCTATTGCCATATCCGCCGCTCTAACGTATAATAAAAGTTCAGGTTCACACTTTGGACACAAAAGGAGCGGCAGGACATGGCGGCATTTACGAAACTTGTGATCATGAGGGTATTTGAAAATCTGTTGTCTGTGAAACCCTTAGAGAAGATAACGGTAAAAGACATTACAGACCAGTGCGGCATTTCACGTAATACCTTCTATTATCATTACCAGGACATTTATCAGGTTTTTAAGGCATATATAGATTATTCCCTGGAAGAAATATTCAAATTTCTTCAGCAGGAAAATGAAAAAGACCAGGATCATATTTGTGAAAAGGCAGTAGAATTCCTGGAAAACCACAGGACCATATTTGAAAATATTCTCCGTTCCGCAAAAAGTGAGGAAGTACACAAGATATTAGATGACGGTTCCAGCCGTTTTTTCCGTTATGTGATTGACCGAGTGGGAGAAGGTATTGATTCAGAGCCGGAAGACAGAGAGATGATCTGTGCTATGTGCCAGCATGCAGTTGGAGAAATTATGCATGAATGGTTAAGCAGGGAAAATGCAGATAAAAAGTCACTGTCAGATATCCTGATGCGGGCCAATTATCTTTTTGGCGGTGGATTGGAACGGGCTTTAGAGCGAAGCGCAAACCGCTTCCGTAATTGATAAAATGTATCAAAATAAATGATAATAAATTAACAAATTAGTACACTTAATAGCCGAATGTACAAAAACTGTGCATTCGGTTTTATTTTGTCTATTGCTCTTTAAACAAAAATCCATATAATGATTAATTGTGACTGAGAGAAGGCAAAATTTCCCCGGTCTCCTTTGGCACATGAAAGTGTGCATTTGGGACAGCAGCCTGGGGAAGAACAGGAGATGAAGCAGGATGCCAACACAAAAGTTCATAAATCTTACGGAAAGTAAGAAGCAGACGATCCTCACAGCCATGTGCAGGGAGTTTATGAATATCCCTTATTCAGAGATCCGCATCAGCAATCTGATCCAGAAAGCGGGTATATCCAGAGCCAGCTTTTATCTGTATTTTGAAGATAAAGAAGATCTGTTAGGTTGTATTGCAGAGTCCTGGGTAGATGTGATATTACGCAAACTGACAGAAGCGTTTAGAGTGTCAGACGGAAGCTATTATGAAAGCATGAAGCTTTGGATGAGTCAGGCACTGGAAAATGACATTTCCAGAGAAGTATGGAAAGTCTATAAACGGGTCATGGAAGAAGAGGATTTCACAAGGAAAAGCAAGATGGGGGCTTTACAGTTTAAGGCAAGTCCCAAGTGGCGTCAGGTCATAGAAGAATGTTATGGTCATATGGACCAGAGCAGATATCCGGGACTGACACCGGAAAAACTGGCATATGCTGTTGATATGGGACTGCTGGCTATGGTCCAGCTTTCCATGCGCTATGTAGAGCACTATGCTCCTTTGGCAGAGTTAAAGGAGGCTGCATGGCACCAGCTGACAATATTAGACAAAGGGATCAGAGAGTGATCCGAAAGTTTGAGAAAAAGAAAGGAAGGCACAGGAAAATGAAAAAAAATGTAAAAAGACTCATCGCGGGAGCGGTAGTTCTTTTGGTAGCAGCGGGTATTGTTGTCCGTATTGCCGGTGGCAACAAAAAAGAAGAAGAATATGAAACCCGTCCAACCGTAGCTGTTGAAAATCCAAAAACAGGAGATATCACTCTGTATACCGATCTGACCGGTACGATTGAACCAATCTCCAAGGCAGTTGTACAGCCAAAGATCGGCGGAGAACTTCTGGAGGTAAACTTCCAGGCTGGTGATCAGGTAGAAGCTGGTCAGGTGCTTTGTAAGATCGACTCTGACGCACTGACTGCTTTACAGCTTCAGATGCAGTCCGCTTCTGTAGCAGCAGACAATGCAGCAAGAGAACTGGCACGTATCCAGCCTCTGTATGCATCTGGCTATATTTCACAGCAGCAGTTTGATCAGGCACAGTCTTCTGCAACCAGCGCCCAGCTGGCATACGAGTCTGCAAAGAACCAGTATGACCTGCAGGTAGAATACACTACAGTAACAGCACCGATCAGTGGTGTGATCGAGTCCAGAAATGTAGAACCACATGATCATATTGGAACAGACACCAAGATCTGCGTAATCTCCGGTGGTGACCAGCTTCAGGTTAAATTTGGTGTTACAGAAAAGATCCTTCGCAATATGAAGGTAAATGATCCGGTCCAGGTTGAAAAGAACGGTACTGATTACGAAGGTAATGTAACAGAAATCGGCAGTATGGTAAACTCCGCAACCGGCCTGTATGACGCAAAGGCATTTGTAAACAATGCAGAAAGCCTTACAAGCGGAACCAAAGTAAAACTGACTGTGGTTATGGATCAGGTAAAAGATGTACTGACCGTTCCTGTAGATGCTGTAAACTATGATAATGGAAAGGCATTTGTATACTGCTATGACAATGGCGCTGCAAAGAAGGTTATGATAGAAGCCGGTATTTATGATGCACAGACCATGGAGGTTAAGTCCGGACTGACTGCAGGCGACCAGGTCATCACAACCTGGAGCAATGAGCTGGTAGATGGACAGGAAGTTCTTATAGACAGTGACAATGGACAGAATGAAAATGCAGCCCAGGGAGAAAGCGCTGCAGAAAATGCTGGAGAAGAAACACAGAAAGCAGGTGAATAAAAGATGTTAAATCTGACAAAATTTGCGGTACGCAAGCCTGTGACCATTATCATGTGTTTGCTGACCATTGCATATTTTGGTATCCAGTCCCTGTTAGGGACCAAGGTAGAGCTGACTCCTGAGATGGAATTCCCTATGCTGGTTGTCAGCACTGTTTACGCAGGAGCAAGCCCTGATGATATCAAGGACCTGATCGCAACCAAACAAGAAGATGCGGTTTCGTCATTGGATGATGTTAAAAACGTTTATTCCTTCTCACAGGATAACGTAGCCATCGTTTTAGTTGAATATAATTACGGTACCAACATTGATACTGCATACATCAACTTAAAGAAAGCGATCGACGGTATTAAGAGTGACCTGCCTGATGACGCAAATGAGCCAAATATCATGGAAATGGATATGAACTCCCAGCCTGTTATCACACTGGCTGTAGGTGGTCAGGTAGACGGAAACCTTTATACATATGTAGAAAACAATATCAAGCCGGAACTGGAAAAATTAGGTTCTGTTGGTGAAGTTTCTCTGGCAGGTGGCCAGAAAGAATATATCAGCATCAAGCTGGATCCTGAAAAAGTAGCGCAGTATGGCCTTAGCATGTCACGTATTGCACAGTTTGTAGGTGCTGCAGACTTTACCATTCCTGCAGGTGATGTAAACGTAGGAAAGCAGAATCTGTCTGTCAGCGTCGGAAATGATTTTGACAACACAGAAGCACTGAAAAATGTAGCGATCCCGCTGGCAAATGGAGATGTGATCCATCTTTCTGATGTGGCAACTGTTTCCAATGCTTTGGAAGATGCAGATTCTATTGGCCGTTATAATGGTCAGGACATTGTATCTGTATCCATTAAAAAACAGCAGAGTTCTACTGCTATTGATGTATCAAAAGATGTTTTAAAGCAGGTAAGTGTACTGGAAAAGACTTATCCGGGACTTACATTTACCGTGGTCAATGATTCCAGTGATATGATCACCGAATCAATTACCAACGTATTCCAGACTATGATCATGGCGGTCATTTTGTCTATGATCATTCTGTGGCTGTTCTACGGAGATATACGTGCCTCTGTTATTGTAGGTACTTCTATCCCTATTTCAATCATGCTGACCCTGATTGCCATGTCGCTTATGGGATTTTCCTTAAACGTAATCTCACTGACATCCCTGGTACTTGGTGTAGGTATGATGGTAGATAACTCCATCAACGTATTGGATGGCTGTTTCCGTGCAAAAGAACATAGAAACTTTTTTGATGCGGCTATTGAAGGAAGCCGTATTATGATCACTTCCATTGTAGGTGGTACAGCCACTACCTGCGTTGTATTTATCCCGCTGGCAATGCTTTCCGGTCTGTCCGGTCAAATGTTTAAGCAGTTAGGTTTCACGATCGTATTCAGTTTGATCGCGTCCTTATTCTCTGCGGTCACCATCGTACCGCTGTGTTATTATCAGTGGCATCCGGTAGAAAAGGAAAATGCACCTGTTGCCGGTTTTATACGTAAATGCCAGGAAATTTACCGTAATATCATGCCTGGTATTATCCCGAAGACAAAGACAGTTATCAGTGCCAGTATTTTACTGCTTGTATTTTCCTTCTTCTTAGCTTCCAGACTGGATGTAAAGCTGATGGTTTCTACAGATGAAGGTATTGTAGATGTAACTGTTAAAACAAAACCGGGTCTTTCTGTTGCTGCTGTTAATGACACAGTGTCCCAGATTGAAAATATGGTGGCAAATGACGAAGAAGTCGATCATTATCTGCTGACATACGGTTCCAGTGGTTTAAGTACCATGGGCGGCAGCAGCGTTACCTTAAGTGCTTACTTAAAGGATGACCGTAAAATGTCCACAGATGAAGTCATCGACAAATGGACCCGTGAAACAGAAAATTACAAAGATATTTCTGTAACAATGGAACAGGGAAGTACCACTTCTTCCTCCATGAGCAGTACCAATCAGATCGAAGTTGACTTACAGAGTACCGATTACGATGCTTTAAAGAAAGCTTCTGATGAACTGGTAGAAGAACTGCGTAAGAGAGAAGATGTAATGCAGGTACATTCTTCTATTGAAAATGCGGCACCTGTTATCAAGGTAAATGTAGATCCTGTTTTAGCACAGGCAGAAGGTCTTACACCTGCGTCCATCGGATCTCTGATCTACAGCAATTTAAGTGGTATCAAGGCAACCACAGTCCGTGTAAACGGTGAAGATACAGATGTAAGAGTAGAATTTGATGCAGATAAATATGACAGCATTGACAAACTGCAGGGAATGATGATCACCACAGCTACAGGAACAACCCTTCCTCTGGAAGATCTGGCGACGATCCACTACGAAGACAGTCCGCAGCAGATCCAGCGTAAGAATAAGCAGTACCAGGTATCTATTACGATGGAGCCACAGTCTGAGTATAAGAAAACAGCTGAAAAAGATGTGAAGGAATTTGTGCGTAACTGGAATATGCCAAATGAGGTAGAAATGGCGCCAAATGCCATGGATGAGAGCATGGGAAGTGAGATCGGTGCTTTAGGAGGTGCTCTTATAACCGGCGTTTTCCTGGTATTTGTTGTAATGGCTATCCAGTTTGAGTCACCTAAGTTCTCACTGATGATCATGACGACCATTCCATTCTCACTGATAGGATCCTTTGGACTTCTGTTCCTGGCAGACAGTCCCATCAGTATGGTATCTATGTTAGGTTTCCTGATGTTAGTTGGTACGGTAGTAAACAATGGTATTTTGTATGTAGATACGGTAAACCAGTTCCTTGCAGAAATGCCTCTGGATAAGGCGCTGGTAGAAGCTGGTGCTATCCGTATGAGACCTATTTTGATGACAACAGGAACAACCGTGATCTCCATGCTTCCTAACGCAGTTGCTTACGGTAAATCCGGTGCCATGATGCAGGGCCTTGCACTGGTAGATGTAGGTGGTCTGATCGCAGCAACGATCCTGACACTGATCCTTCTTCCAACTTATTACAGACTGGTCCACAATATGGGACGTAAGGCAGTTGGGGAAGATGTGCCTATGGTTTCTGATTAAAAATTAAGATAAGTAAGATAATAAGAGAGCAGGACTTTTGTGGTTTTGCTCTCTTTTGGCGTTGTTACAGTTCAGCCATGACATGGCGTTATGCTTTTTGTATAAACCTGATTGACGTTTTGCCTGAAAAATTGTATAATTGATAAAGAATTTGGAAATTTTCAGACGGGAGAATACAAATGATCGCATTAAAGGCCGAAGATGTAAAGTCCTTTACTACCAAACTGTTTGTACGGGAGGATTTTGATGCATTTCTGGTAAAAGAAGTGAACATTACCACCTACAACAGTTTTTCCATTGACGGACATGTAAAACAGGGCTATTACACAGAGGAAGAACGGGAAGAAAACAACATAGAAGAGTTTTCAACCTGGAAAACCTTAAGGCCTTTTTGTTTTTCACTGATCAAAGGAAAAAAGCTTCCTGGAAGTTTTCGCATCGTGCTGCAGCTGCCAAAGGCGGGGACAGATAAATTTGCCGCAAGAACAGGCGCCGGGATCGATGGAAACCAGATCGTAGGGTTATATCTGAATATACGTTACGATAATGGGGAAATGTATTGTATTACCGGAACATCATTAAATTTTTTCACCATGGACAAAACGCTGGATCTTGAATGGGACAAGGCGGTCAAACAGTTTTTACAGTCCCATGAGATTCCATGTACAGAGGCAACTGAAGGATAAAAGCAGGAGGAAATGGCATGGATAAAAACAATTTTTCACAGAAATTGGCGGAACTTACAGCTCTGGCAGCGGTCAGTGAGAACAAACTCCAGATGACACAGGTTCTGGACGCTTTTGCTAAAGAACAGGTGACACCGGAAGAAATGGAATCTGTTTATGCCAAGCTGGAAAAAAAGGGGATCCAGATACTGACAGAGGGGGAAGAAGGGGATTTAGCAGATGAAAGTCTTCTTTTAGATGACGGGGATGATTCGGATGATTCTGTTTCCAGCATCATTGGAGATAAATACAGGTGGAGTCACAACGATTCTTTAGATGACGGGGACAATGATGAGTTTACGTCTTCTTCTGCCGATGATGAAGAAGGGAAAAATGCTACCCAGGAGCAGTTATTAGAGGGCGTTGCAAGTACAGATCCCATTCGTGAATATTTAAAAGAGATCGGTTCTATCCCCCTGTTGACCCAGGAACAGGAACAGGATCTGGCAAAGCGTAAATCCGAGGGAGATGCAGAAGCAGGAAAGAAGTTAGTAGAAGCAAACCTTCGTCTGGTAGTCAGCATTGCAAAGCGCTATACCGGTCGTGGTATGAGTTTTCTGGATCTGGTCCAGGAGGGAAATATCGGTCTTATGAAGGCTGTAGAGAAGTTTGATTATACAAAGGGATACCGTCTCAGTACCTATGCCACATGGTGGGTAAAACAGTCTGTTACAAGAGCTTTGGCAGACCAGTCCCGTACCATCCGCCTGCCGGTCCATATGGTAGAAGCGGTAAACCGCATCAGAAAAGCCCAGAGAGCTTTAGCTGTAAAGCTTGGAAGAGAGCCTTCCAATGAAGAAATCGGCAAAGAAGTGGGAATGTCTGAAAAGCGGGTTACAGAGCTGATGCAGTCTTCCGGTGATACGGTATCCTTAGAGACACCGGTAGGAGATGAAGACGGCTCAAATTTAGGCGATTTTGTGGCAGATGATTCCAATGCTTCCACAGAGGAAAAAGCAGAAAGCGTCTTTTTAAGAGAAGAGATCGAACAGATGCTCCAGGGGTTGAATCCAAGGGAAAGGGAAGTGATCATCTTGAGATTTGGTCTTGAAAGCGGCCATCCCCTGACACTGGAAGAAGTAGGAAAGCGCTTCAAAGTTACCAGAGAGCGTATCAGGCAGATTGAGACAGCAGCGCTTAGAAAGCTTCGCAATCCGTCCAGAAGTAAGAAAATCAGGGATTTTCTGCCGTGAAAAATTTACAGAAAGGTCATATCAGGTGACTCACGGATCCACAGTTAATACTTTTTTGCTTGATCCACTGTACAATAAGGTACGGTGGATCTTTTTATGTAAAAATGGTAATGTGAACAGCAGGTGATGTACTTTTGCTAGCACTCATTTAAAATGAGTGCTAATTTTTGTTGACTTTTAGATATAACGGTACTACAATATATCTTGCGGACAAAATCCGTTTTTAAGATTTTCAAAGCACATATTACTAGTACATCGTTTCGTAAATAACTGTACTAATCACGTAGGATGCGGATTTGAGTGTGCAGGTCTAAAAACGCAGGCGTAGCGGGCTACGCTGAGGCTTTTAGACCTGTGCAATCGGATTCGCAGACAAGTGAGTGGTATAGTTATTTCGAAAACGATGTACTAGATTGCCTGCGGCAATGGAATTTTGGCTTGTATGTCTCGGGATAGTGGTGTGTGAACAGTAACTTAAAATTCACTAAAAATACAAATAATATCATTTGTATTTTTAACTGAAAGATGATATAATAATAAAGCTTGTGGAAGGAATATTTTCCATATGTTTCCGCACAGGCATAATACCTATGAAATATTGGAAAAGAGGATTAAAGGAAATGAGCGATAAAACAATCTTAGAGCAGTGGCGTGCCATCGCCTATGACCAGCAGGCAGACCGTAATAAACTTCAGAGATTTTGGGCAAATTATTTTAATATTGAAAAAGGAATTTATGAGCAGCTTCTTAGCAACCCGGATGAGGTAGTAACCGGTACAGTTAAGGAACTGGCTGAAAAATATGGACAGGAAGTTCTGACAATGGTAGGATTTCTGGATGGAATCAACGACAGTCTGAAAGTGCCGAATCCGATTGAGACGATGACAGAGGATACGGAAGTGAATCTGATCTTTGACAAAGAGCTGTTATACAAAAATATGATCGATGCAAAAGCAGACTGGTTATATGAACTGCCACAGTGGAATGCTATTTTTGACGAAGAAAAGAAAAAACAGTTATACCGTGAGCAGAAACAGTCCGGTACGATCCGCAAAGGAAAGAAAATCGGAAGAAATGATCCATGTCCATGCGGAAGTGGTAAAAAATATAAAATGTGCTGTGGAAGAAATG
>ERZ773276.2681-NODE-2681-length-10547-cov-8.969310_pt1 | contig 10547 bp, 7 predicted proteins | sample MGYA00511386_ERZ773276 | MGnify/ENA primary metagenome ERZ773276 (study PRJEB29015, sample SAMEA2737778) | human gut metagenome | biome: human gut; feature: human-associated habitat; material: faeces | place: China | collected 2012 ...
TCTTGGGGTTCCAAAGGGGGTATTCTCTTTTGCGAAAGAGAATACCCCCTTTGACCCTGCCGCCCGCAGGCGGCATTTCTCTCGCACCTGTGCGAACAAGAGGGAGTCTTTCTTTGAAAAAGAAAATCTCCCCCTTGACAATATCGATATTCGATAATATACTCTCCTCAAGAATATCGAATATCGATAAAAGGAGGCCGACAATGGCGCGGGAGAAATTCAGCACGCTGACCGAGCAGATGTTTTATATCCTGCTGTGCCTGCGCGAGGAGTGCTGCGGCATGGACGTGATGGCGCGCGTGAACGAGTTGACAGGCGGGCGCGTGGCCGTCGGCCCGGGGACGCTCTACAACCTGCTTGAGCAGTTTCTGGCGGCGGGGTATATCGTCGAAACGCGCGCGGAGGGGCGGCGGCGCAGCTATCAGCTCACAGCGGATGGAAAAACGCTGCTGCAAAACGAGGTGGAGCGCCTGCAAGCACAGGTGCGGGACTACGAGAAGCTATTTGAGAGATAACGCCCAATCGTGGGCGGAGAGAAATGAGAGAAAGCGAGGGATAGCGATGCTAAAAACAAAATATGAGTACAATTTCTATTCGTTTTACGACCATACGGGCATGGAGCAGCGCTTCGAGAAAATGGCGGCGCAGGGCTGGCTCATTGAAAAGCTCGGCTATTTCTGGCGCTACCGGCGCATTGAGCCGCAGGCGCTGCGTTTTTCTGTTGTGTACTACTCCGAGGCCTCGGAATTCGACCCGACGAAGCCGAGCGAGGGCGAGCTGACGTTCTATGATTTCTGTGCGCAGGCGGGGTGGAACAAGGCTGCAAGCCGCGCACAGATGAACGTTTTCTACAACGAAGACGCAAACGCTGTGCCCATCGAGACGGACGCGGCGCTTCAGGTGGAAACGCTGCACCAGTCGATGAAAAAGGAACAGCTCATCGCCTGGTTTTTGATGCTGGCGCTCGCGCTGTGGATATTTTTTGACATGCGTAAGGGCTTTATCAGGGATTTCGCGGCGGCGCTTTCCCGCTTAAGCGCGCTCTCGGCCATTTTGGATTCTGTGCTCCTGTTCCTGCTGTGTGCGTTGGAGCTTGGTGGCTACTACATCTGGCGGCGCAGGGCGAAGCGCGAAGCCGAGCTTGGAAGATTCCTGCCGACGCGCTCACATCCTGTGTTACAGATGCTGGCGCTCTTGGCGCTGGTGATGGGCTGTGCCGTTGTTTTGTACAGTGACAAGGAAGGACGAGGGACTTACCTTGCCATCCTTACGGGTATTGTATTGCTGGACGCATTGATTTGGGGAATCAAGGGGCTGCTCAAGCGTCGCGGCGGCAGCGCAGAGCTAAACAGGGGTATCACGCTGGTATCGGTGCTGATCCTCTCGTTCATTTTTTCGTTTACCTACTTGCGCAGCGTCAGAAACGGACAATTCGACCAGACGCCCGAAAACGCCACGCGCTACGAGGTCACGTGGTCCAATGGCGAGACATCGTTTTACTACGCCTACGATGATCCGCTGCCGCTCTATGTGCAGGACCTGACCAAAACAGACTATGACCGCTATTCCTGCGAGTTGGCGGAGGAATCCTCGCCGCTGGCATCTCAGGTCCGCGGTGCGCAGAGGATGCGCACGGGCGATGAGGACGACGCGCCGGAGCTGAACTACGAGGTCACCGACGTGAAATTTGCGCCGCTGTTCGACGCCTGTCTGGACGGCGAGCTGAAATACTACCAGAACTACACGGTGACCTTTTACCGCACGCATTGCCCCTTCCGGAACTGGGAATACCGCGAGGTGGACGCCGCACCGTGGGGCGCGGACCGCGCGTGGCAGGCCTTCGATACCGAAAGCGACGGCTGGGGCGTCTCGTGGGTCTTAACGCGCGGCAAGCGCATCGTGCGCATAGGTGGCAGCGCATTGACCGGCACACTGAGTCAGGCGCAGATGGATACGATCGGCGAAAAGCTGCTGAATGCAGACATAAAATAACGCAAAAAAGGAGCATCCTTTCGGATGCTCCTTTTTCAATACGGTAGAAACAGCAATTACTGCTTGTCGTACAGGTCGATGAGCTTGGTGAGGTGCTCGTAACGCTCCTTGGCCGCGTCCTCGTTGCGGGTGAAGAGACCCTCCGCACGCTCGGGGAACTCGCGGGTCAGGCGGCTGTAACGCGCCTCGTTCATCAGGAATTCACGGTAACCGCCGGCGGGAGCCTTGGAGTCGAGCGTGAACTTCTTGTCAGCCGCGGGATTGAAGCGGAACAGGTTCCAGTAGCCGCACTCGACAGCCTTCTTCATTTCCTTCTGGCAGTTGATCATGCCGCCCTTGATGGAGTGCATCTCGCAGGGGCTATAGCCGATGATCAGGGACGGGCCGTTGTAAGCCTCAGCCTCGGTGATGGCCTTGATGGTCTGGGCCGGGTTGGCGCCCATGGCGACCTGAGCGACGTAGATGTAGCCGTAGCTCATTGCAATCTCGGAGAGGCTCTTCTTCTTGGTCTCCTTACCGGCAGCCGCGAACTGAGCGACCTGACCGATGTTGGAAGCCTTGGAAGCCTGACCGCCGGTGTTGGAGTAGACCTCGGTATCGAAGACGAAGACGTTGACGTTCTTGTTCTGAGCAAGCACGTGGTCCACGCCGCCGAAGCCGATATCGTAAGCCCAACCGTCGCCGCCGAAGATCCAAACGGACTTCTTGGAGAGGTAATCCTTCTTGTCGAGGATCTCAGCAACGAGCTTGCAGGCATCGCAGTCGCAGAACTTCTCGCCCTTGGCCTTGAGCTCGGCGGCGTGCTCAGCGAACTTGGGCACAGCGGCCAGCTCGTCAACGGTGGCGATGTTCGCCTGCAGAGCCGCGACGTATTCCTTCGTGGCCTCGGCGTTGGCATTGCCGTCGTCCTTGGTGTCGAGCCACTTCTGAGCGGCTTCCTTCAGTGCGGGCTGGGTCCACTCGATGGCGATGAGCTGCTCGGTCTTGGCCATCAGATCCTCGCGGATCTTTTCCTGGCCGACATACATACCGAAGCCGTGCTCGGCGTTGTCCTCGAACAGGGAGTTGCACCAAGCCGGGCCGTGGCCGTTCTTATCCGTGCAGTACGGGGAGGTAGCGCCGGGGCCGCCCCAGATGGACGAGCAGCCGGTGGCGTTGGAGATGTACATACGGTCGCCGAAGAGCTGAGTGACGAGACGGGCATAGCTGGTCTCGGCGCAGCCTGCGCAGGAGCCGGAGAACTCGAGCATGGGCTGCTTGAACTGGCTGCCCTTGACGGTGAGATCCTGCATATCCTTCTTGTCGGAGACCTTGGAGACGCAGTAGTTGAACACATCCTGCTCGGGAAGCTCGCTCTCCTGACCGACCATGGTCAGAGCACCGACCGGGCACTGGCCGACGCAAACGCCGCAGCCCATGCAGTCGAGCGGGGAGATGGCCATCGTGTACTTGTAAACACCCTTGCCCTTGCCGGCCTTGATGTCGACGATCTTGGCATTGGCAGGAGCATTCTTGGCCTCTTCCTCGGTGAGAGCGAAGGGACGGATGGTGGCGTGCGGGCAGACGTAAGCGCAGTTGTTGCACTGAATGCACTTCGTCTCGTCCCACGTGGGAACGGAAACGGCAACGCCGCGCTTTTCGTAAGCGGCAGCGCCGAGCTCCCACTGGCCGTCCACGTGAGGCATGAAGGCGGAAACGGGCAGGCTGTCGCCGTCCATCTTGTCCACGGGATCGAGGATGTTCTTGACCTGCTCGACGAGCTCGGCCTTGCCCTCGTAGGAGACGGCCTCGTCAGCGTCGACAGCGTTCGCCCAATCGGCGGGAACGTCGATCTTGGTGTAGGCGGTGGCACCGAGGTCGATGGCCTTGTGGTTCATATCGACGACGTCCTGGCCCTTCTTGAGGTAGGAGTGCGTCGCGGCGTCCTTCATGTACTGGATGGCCTGCTCTTCGGGCATGACCTTCGCCAGGGAGAAGAACGCGGACTGGAGGATGGTGTTGTTGCGCTTGCCCATGCCGATCTTGATGGCAAGGTCGATGGCGTTGATGGTGTAGAGCTGGATGTTGTTCTTGGCGATGTAGCGCTTGGCATCCGCCTTGAGGTGATGGTTCAGCTCATCGAAATCCCACTGGCAGTTGATCATGAACACGCCGCCGGGCTTGACGTCGTTGACCATCTTGAAGCCCTTGATGATGTAGCTGGGGTTGTGGCAGGCGACGAAGTCGGCCTTGTTGATGTAGTAGGGGCTGCGGATGGGCTTGTCGCCGAAGCGCAGGTGGGAGATCGTCACGCCGCCGGTCTTCTTGGAGTCATACTGGAAGTAGGCCTGGACGTACTTGTCGGTGTGGTCGCCGATGATCTTGATGGAGTTCTTGTTCGCGCCGACGGTACCGTCGCCGCCGAGACCCCAGAACTTGCACTCGATGGTGCCCTCGGCTGCGGTGTTCGGGCAGTTCTTGTCTTCGGGCAGGGAGAGGTTCGTCACGTCATCGACAATGCCGATGGTGAACTGACGCTTGGGCTCCGCCTTGGCAAGCTCGGTGTAAACAGCGAACACGGAAGCGGGCGGGGTGTCCTTGGAGCCGAGACCGTAACGGCCGCCGATGACGGTCTTGTCGGTGATGCCGGCGTTGGCCAGCGCGGTGACGACGTCGAGATAGAGGGGCTCGCCCTGTGCGCCGGGCTCCTTGGTGCGGTCGAGGACCGCAATCTTCTTGGCGGTGGCGGGGATGGCCTCGATCAGGCGCTCAGCCTTGAACGGGCGGTACAGACGGACCTTGATGAGACCGACCTTCTCGCCGTGGGCGTTGAGGTAGTCGATGACTTCCTCGGCCACGTCGCAGATGGAGCCCATCGCGATGATGACGCGGTCAGCGTCGGGTGCGCCGTAGTAGTTGAAGAGCTTGTAGTCGGTGCCGAGCTTCTCGTTGATCTTGCCCATGTACTTTTCCACGACTTCGGGGAGAGCGTCGTAGTACTGGTTGCAGGCCTCGCGGTGCTGGAAGAACGTATCACCGTTCTCATGGGAGCCGCGCATGGCGGGATGCTCGGGGTTGAGGGCGTGCTCGCGGAACGCTTTGACAGCGTCCATGTCGCACATGTCGGCGAGATCCTTGTAATCCCACACGGCGATCTTCTGGATCTCGTGGGAGGTGCGGAAACCGTCGAAGAAGTTGATGAACGGGACCTTGCCGGAAAGCGCGGCCAGGTGTGCCACGGGGGAGAGATCCATCACTTCCTGCACGTTGCCCTCGCACAGCATGGCGAAACCGGTCTGGCGGCAGGCCATGACGTCGGAGTGATCGCCGAAGATGTTCAGCGCGTGGGTCGAAACAGTACGGGCGGAGACGTGGAACACGCAGGGGAGCTGCTCAGCTGCGATCTTGTACATGTTCGGAATCATCAGCAGCAGACCCTGAGAGGCCGTGTAGGTGGTGGTCAGAGCACCGGCGCCGAGGGAGCCGTGCACTGCGCCGGCAGCACCGGCTTCGGACTGCATCTCGACGACCTTGACCTGGCTGCCGAAGATGTTTTTCAGGCCATTTGCAGACCACTGGTCGACCAGGTCGGCCATCGGGGAGGACGGCGTAATGGGATAAATTGCCGCAACTTCACTGAAAGCATAGCTTACGTGAGCCGCAGCATTATTGCCGTCCATGGATTTCATTTTTCTTGCCATAAATGAACCTCCTATTTATTTCACCGTCAAAAAACGGTTCTTCTGCGTGTGAACGCAAAATTCAACGATGACACTATAGCACACTTTTTTCGCTATGTAAACGCCTTGTTCCCGCAAAAACATTCACTATTTTGCAACAATAGGTTCAATTCCTTTTATTTTTCGAGAACTTTTGCGAGGATTTATTGATTTTGTGCAAAATGTGCAAAAATGCGCGGAGGGGGATTTGCCTGATGCAAAAAATGTGCTATACTAATTGCAAACTGTACGATTCGATGCGAAAGAGGGAGGAAAACAGTATGGTCACAGCGGTGCGCTCGCTCGGCCTTCAGGGCATCTCGGGCTACGAGGTCACGGTGGAATGCTTTTTATCCGGGGGCCTGCCTGCGTTTGACATCGTCGGCCTTGGCGATACGGCCGTCAAGGAATCGCGCGAGCGCGTGCGCGCGGCAGTGAAAAACTGCGGTGTGAAGTTCCCTGTCTCGCGCATCACGGTGAACCTCGCCCCCGCGGGTCGGAAAAAGGAGGGTACGCTCTATGACCTGCCCATCCTGCTCGGCATCCTTGCCAGTGCAGAGGAGATCAAGCCCCCCGCGAAGGACGCGGCCTTTGTCGGCGAGCTCTCGCTGACCGGCACGCTTCGCGCGGTGAACGGCGTTTTGCCGATGGCGATGGCCGCGGTGCGCGCGGGCATCAGGACGCTCTACGTCCCCGCGGCGAACGCAGCGGAGGCGACGCTTGCCGACGGCGTGACCGTTTACGGCGTGCCGGACGTCGTGTCGCTCGTGCAGCATTTGAAGGGTGAAAAGAAGCTCTCGCCCCAGCCGAAGTGGCAGGCGGAGCAGACGAGCGAGACCGGCCCCGACTTTTCCGACGTCATGGGACAGGAAAATGTCAAGCGCGCGCTGGAGATCGCCGCTGCGGGCGGACACAATATCCTGCTCATCGGCTCGCCCGGCGCGGGCAAATCCATGCTGGCGCGGCGGCTTCCGTCGATCCTGCCCGACATGACGCGAAAGGAAGCACTTGAAGCAACCGAGATCTGGTCAGTCGCGGGATTGACCGACAGCTCGCACCCGATGCTGCTGCACCGCCCGTTCCGCGCGCCGCACCACACGCTCTCCGCCTCCGCGATGACCGGTGGCGGGCAGACGCCCAAGCCCGGTGAAATTTCGCTCGCGCACCACGGCGTGCTTTTTTTAGATGAGCTCCCCGAATTCCACCGCGACGTGCTCGAGGTGCTGCGCGCGCCCATCGAGGACGGCGAGGTCACCATCACCCGCGCCGCGGGCAGTATCACGCTGCCGAGCCGCTTCATGCTCGTCGGCGCGATGAACCCCTGCCGCTGCGGCTGGTATGGCCACCCCTCGGGGCGCTGCCACTGCACCAAGCAGCAGGTGGAAAAATACGTCGAAAAGATCTCCGGCCCGATGCTCGACCGCATGGACTTACACGTCAACGTCCCGAGCGTCGAGTTCGAAGCCATGCGCCGGCGCGAAAAGGCGGAGTCCTCCGCCGACGTCAAAGCGCGCGTGAACGCCGCGCGCGACATCCAGAAGCAGCGCTTTTCCGGCACGAACATCACCTGCAACGCGCAAATGACACCCGCGATGGTGGGCGAGTTCTGCACGCTGGACGCCGCGGGCGAAAAGCTCTTAAAAGGCGCGTTCGAGCGCCTCGGCCTCACGGCGCGAAGCCACGATAGATTACTGCGCGTTGCGCGCACGATCGCCGACCTCGACGGCAGCGAGAAGATCGAGGCGCATCATCTGGCCGAGGCCATCCAGTACCGCAACACGGATATTTTACAGGGGTGAATGAGATGAAAAGGTATGACTACATCCAGTTTGGCGCGCTTTCCGTTTTGAGCCATATCGCTCAGGGCGCGGCTTTTATCCTGCTGTTCGCGGCGTTTGGAGGCACGGGGTCGACCTCGTCCTTTACGTTTGCCACGCCTGTCGGGCTCGCGCTCGGCGTCGTCTATGTGGCGGCGCTTTCGTTCCTGTTCGGCTGGGGCCTGCGGCCGGAGCGGGGCATCGACAAAAATTGCTGCTGGAACGCGGCGATCGTGCTCTATGTGCTGAATCTTGCCTCGCTTCTTGTGATGCCTGTCCCGTTCGGCTCGGGGGGCATCCTTGCGATGATCTGGGAGCTGCCGATGGCGCCCGCCATGGTCGGGATCAACGGGGTGAGCGGAGAGGGCACGATGTTCAGCTATGCGCTCTTTGCCCTGCTGGCCGCCGTTGAGCCGCTGTGCTTTACACTGGGGCTCACCCGCAAAGGGAAAAAGGCTGCCAAATCCGAAGACAACGAAAATTCGGCCGCATTTTCCGCCGATGCGGAAGCGGCCATAACAAATGAGGAGAACAATACCAATGCATGAAATGATCCTGTGCAAGCTCGGCGAGGTCGTGCTCAAGGGCCTGAACCGCCGCAGCTTCGAAGATAAGCTGATGTCGAACGTCAACCGCCGCGTGTCGAAATGCGGCAGTTTCCGCGTCTACTCCAAGCAGAGCACCATCTATGTCGAGCCCAAGGACGACGAGTGCGACATCGAGGCCGCGTTTGAGAGCTGCAAGAAGATTTTCGGCATCATCGCCGTTTCAAAGGCGCTGCCGTGCGAAAAGGACATCCAGAAGATCATCTCCGCGGCGAAGGAGTACCTTGCGTGCGAGATGCGCACGGCCAGGAGCTTCAAGGTCGAGAGCAAGCGCGCCGACAAGACCTTCCCCTTGACGTCGATCCAGATCTCCCAGCAGGTCGGCGGCGCGCTGCATCAGGCGTTCCCGACGTGCGAGGTCAACGTCCACGACCCCGAGCTCGTCGTGCATATCGAAATTCGCGACGATGCGGCCTATGTCCACGGCCCCGCTGAAGAGGGCGCGGGCGGCCTGCCCATCGGCATGGGCGGCGTGGCGGTCAGCCTGCTCTCCGGCGGCATCGACTCGCCCGTCTCGTCCTACATGATCGCCAAGCGCGGCGTCAAGCTCGAAATGGTGCACTTCTTCTCCCCACCGTACACGTCCGATGAGGCGAAGGAGAAGGTGCTTTCCCTTGCCAAGCTCTTAGTCCCCTGGTGCGGGCGGCTGACGGTGCAGATCGTGCCGTTTACCGAGATCCAGGAGGAGATCAGAAGAAACTGCCCCGAGGAATTCTTCACGCTCATCATGCGCCGCTTTATGATGCGTATCTCCCAGCGCGTGGCCGATCAGGTCAAGGCCAAGGCGCTTGTCACGGGCGAGAACCTCGGTCAGGTCGCGTCTCAGACGATGGAGGCCCTGCGCGTGACCGAGGATGTCGTCGATCTTCCCGTCCTGCGCCCGCTCATCGGCATGGATAAGGAAGAGATCGTGCGTTTGTCCCGTAAGATCGGCACGTTCGATACGTCGATCTTACCCTATGAGGATTGCTGTACGGTCTTCACCCCGCGTCATCCGCGCACGAAGCCGAACCTCGACGAGGTCCGTGAGGCCGAGGCTGTCCTTGATATCGAGGGCCTCATCGACCGCGCGATGACGAATCGCGAGTTCGTGCGCATCAAGCTCTGAAAGGAAGTCTTATCATGGCAGAAAAAACAGTCGAACAGCGCTGCTATGAAGCGCTCAAGGCGCGCGGCGTGACCTTCGCCGCGGCGGAGAGCTGCACCGGCGGCCTCATTGCCAAGCGCATCACGGATGTGCCGGGCGCGTCGGGCGTGTTCATGGGCGGCGTCGTGAGCTATACGAATATCGTTAAGCACCGCGTGCTCGGCGTTCCGGCGGACATGCTGGAAGAGTACGGCGCGGTGTCCGCGCCCGTCGCCCGCGCAATGGCGGAGGGCGCGCGCAAGGCGACGACGGCGGACTGCGCCGTCAGCGTCACGGGTGTCGCTGGACCCGACCGCGACGAGCGGGGAAATCCCGTCGGCACGGTATTCATCGGATTTTCGTCGCCCAAGGAGACGATCGCCGAGCGCTTTGACTTCGGCGCGGCTTCCCGCGAGGAAATTCGCGGGGAAGCGGCGGATGAAGCCTTCAAGCTGCTGGAAGAAAAGCTGAAGGAAGCATAAGGGCCGAGAGCCGTGAGAAAGGAGAAAACATGAAAAGAAACACCGGACTGTTGCTTGTTGCACTGTTGGCGGCGCTGACGCTTTTGGTGTCAGGCTGCGGAGAAAAGCAGGAAACGCCGGACGGCGCACCGGACGAGCCCCTGATGCGGGAGGAAGATCTGACGGTCGAGCCGCAGCCGGACGCGAACTTTACGCTGGAGCTGCCGGGCGGATTTTTGAGCCTTGGAGCGGACTACGAGCCGAACGGGAAAACGGAGAATACGACCTACGACAGCGACGGGATGCTGCCCTACGACTTTGCGCGCCATTACGACGCGGACGCGCAGCTCGTCGTCGGGACGGACTACTACCCCGAAACGGGGCGCGAGGTCATCAGCTATCTGCGCACCAGTGCTGTGGGCGTGGGAACGCCGCGCGGCGTCAAGGTCGGCGACAGCGAGAAAGCGCTGCTGACGGAATACCCGGAAGCGCTTTACTGCATCGCGGCAGACGAGTCCGAGCTCTATGACGGCTACAGCGACGAAAGCGGCTACAGTGAGCCTGCGTATGACTTCGACCGCGCCTACGTCTGGCAGCCGCAGACGCCGCAGGACGACGGAAACTATGACGTCCGCGACATTGCGTTTTACCTGAAGGACGGCACGGTGAGCGCGATCACGATGACAAAGCCGTATGCGTTCCGCTTTGCCTACGGTGTGGACCGAGACGCGGCGCTGCGCCTTGCGGAAGAAAACCGCAGCGCGCTGTGCGGGCAGTAAGAGGAAAAGCTGAAGGAATGATTGGCTGTTGGTAAAAGAAGGCTCCGGTCTGCTTTGGCAGACCGGAGC
>ERZ773276.2686-NODE-2686-length-10532-cov-3.373867_pt1 | contig 10532 bp, 5 predicted proteins | sample MGYA00511386_ERZ773276 | MGnify/ENA primary metagenome ERZ773276 (study PRJEB29015, sample SAMEA2737778) | human gut metagenome | biome: human gut; feature: human-associated habitat; material: faeces | place: China | collected 2012 ...
TTCGCACGAAGTCCGTTTTTGTATTCCAGCATCAATGTTCTAGGAGAAAGCTCCTGCGGACAGGAATATAACTCACAGACACCACATGAACAGCAGAAGAATGTATTGATAAAGATATTCGGCTGCTGAACGTCTTTGCATGTTGCCGCACGCATAAACAAGTGTGGCTGAATCGGGTGTCCAAGCAGATGTCTTGGACATAAATCTGTACACATTGAACACTGACAGCAGCATGCAGCCGCACGTTTCATGTCAATGGAAGATTTGCTTCTTTTTCTCTTTACGAGATAATGATCCTGCGGCAATACCAGTACCGCATTGGTTGTTTTCGTAACCGGCTGCGAACCGCTTCCGATGAATCCCATCATCGGTCCTCCGATAAAATATACCGGATCTTTTACAGTTGTTCCGCCTGCAAGTGCCACGACTTCCTCGATTGTAGTTCCAATCGGTACACGAACTGTCACCGGATGCTCTACCTCGGCAACAACGGATACCAGTTTATCTACAACAGGAGTCTGCTGATTCATAGCGCGCCATACGTTGTAGATCGTCTCAACGTTGAATACCGCAACGCCGCTCTCGATCGGAAGTCCTCCCGGACGTACGACCTTTCCTGTCACTTCGTAAATCAGAACAACCTCATCACCTGCTGGATATACTTCATCCAGCAGTCCCAGTCTGACTTCCGGATATTCTCCGATTACACTCTCGACTGCCTCAATTGTCTGCTTATATGCTTTTTTGATTCCGATAATGACTTCTTTTGCGCCTACAGCCTGGCCTACCAGGTGAAATGTATCCACAATCTCACGCGCATATTTTTCCAATAACTGTCTATGTAATCTCAGTAGTGGCTCACATTCTGCACAGTTTGCAATGATGTAATCAATCTTTTCCGGTTCCTTTGGTGAAAGTTTTACTCTCGTAGGGAAACCGGCACCACCCATACCTACTACTCCCGCTGTTCCAATCGCATTCAGGATATCTTCCTTGCTCATGTCTTCTAACGGAGTTACAGCTGGATATTCCACTTCTTTGTATTCGCCATCATTTTCGATCACGATACTGTTCACTCTTCCTCCTGTCGGATTCAGATGTGGTGCGATTGCTTTTACAGTTCCAGATACAGATGCATAAATCGGAGCAGATACGAATCCTCCTGCTTCTGCTATCATCTGGCCTTTTAAAACATGATCGCCAACGGCTACCACAGGATTTGCCGGAGCACCGATATGCTGGGAGAGAGGATAAACCAGCTCACCCTTCGGCTGGATCACCTGAATCGGCTTATCTGCGGACAGTTCTTTTCCCTCATAAGGATGAACGCCGCCTATAAATGTGCTCAGACCCATTTAACAAACCTTCTTTCTATAAAATTTCATAGTACCCATCACACCGTAGTATAGCATATTTGGAATTTTTCTACAATTGGAAATCGGTTAACTTTTTAACAGAAATGGCCGTTTTCGGCGTTTGTATCAAAAAAAGAACAAAAACAGACATCTGATTTCTTTAAAAAATGAAGTTTTTACCAACTAACTCCCGCGCTTTTCTGCTCTCTCTTATGGAATTGCTACAAAATTTGAAAAAGCTTGTCTGGGTGCGTATGATCGATACGCAGTGCCTTTTTATGTAACAGGAAATTCCCCGGAATTTCCTGTTACATAAAAAACGGGCAGATTTCTTCATCTGCCCGTTTTTTCTTCTGTGATCGTCCTAACTCAGCTCCGCCATTCCCGTATATAACCGATAATAACGTCCTTTTTCTTTCAGGAGGTCTTCATGATCACCGCGCTCAATGATCTCTCCGTTCTCCAGAACCATGATGGCGTTGGCGTTGCGCACGGTGGAGAGGCGGTGGGCGATCACAAAGGTAGTCCGTTCAGCCATCAGACGGTCCATGCCCTGCTCGATGTGCTTTTCCGTTCTCGTATCGACGGAGCTCGTCGCTTCATCGAGGATCAGGATCGGTGCCCTGGATACCGCCGCTCTCGCGATATTAAGAAGCTGTCTCTGGCCCTGGCTTAAGTTCGCGCCGTCGCTCTCCAGAACCGTGTCATAGCCCCTGGGAAGCCGCATGATAAAGGAATGGGCAGATGCCATCTTCGCCGCCTGAACGACCTCCTCGTCGGTGGCATCAAGCCTTCCGTAGCGGATATTTTCCATGACCGTTCCCGTAAACAGATGCGTATCCTGAAGCACCATGGCGATGTGGCGGCGCAGCTCGTCCCGCTTAATATGGCAGATATCAACGCCGTCGATGGTGATGGTCCCGCTCTGGATATCGTAAAAACGGTTGATAAGGTTCGTGATCGTAGTCTTTCCGGCTCCCGTGGAACCCACGAAGGCGATCTTCTGTCCCGGCTTCGCGTAGAGGCTGATATTCTTTAAGATGACCTTGTCCGAGTTGTAGCCAAAGGTCACATGATCTAATACCACTTCCCCGCGCATGCCGTCCATGGACACTGCATCCTTATCATCCGCTGCCTCCGGCTCCTCATCCATCACGGAGAAAACGCGCTCCGCTCCGGCGAGAGCTGAGAACACGTTGGAGACCTGCATGGAGATCTCGTTGATCGGCCTTGAGAACTGTCTCGAAAAGTTCAGGAATACCGTGAGCCCGCCGACATCGAAGTTTTTCACCACACAGAGGATCCCGCCGATGCACGCCGTCAGGGAATAGTTTACCTGACTTAAGTTGTTCATCACAGGTCCCATCATGCCCCCAAGGAATTGGGCGCGGATCTGTTTTTCGCGGAGATCCCTGTTTAATATATCAAATTCTTCCTCCGCGATCTCCTCATGACAGAAGACCTTTACCACCTTCTGTCCGGTGATGGTCTCCTCGATGTATCCGTTTAAAGCACCGAGAGCCGACTGCTGGGCACTGAAGTATTTCTGGCTCCGCTTCGCGACCTCTCCACCGGCCCGCAGCATGAGCGGGATCATGATCAGGGTCACGGCTGTCAGCCAGATGTTCGTGTAGAGCATGAGGAACAAGGTCCCGATGATGCTTAAGGTTCCGGAAAAGAGCTGCACAAGAGTACTGCTCAGCATATTTCCGATGGTGTCCACATCGTTTGTGAAGCGGCTCATCAGATCCCCGTTGGAATTTGTATCATAAAATCTCACCGGAAGCTTCTGCATCTTTGTAAAGAGGTCTGTCCGGATCCGCACAAGGGCGCTCTGGGCAACCTCTAACATCAGTCTTGACTGGAGATAATTTGCGATAACCCCCATAAGATAGACGCATGCCATCATGGTCAGCCCTTTAAAAAGTCCTGCCACATTGCCGGGACTTCCGTCCGGCGGTGCAATAAATCGGTTGATGATCGGGCGCAGCATATAGGAACCGGTCAGTGTCGCCACCGTATTTACAATGACACAGAAAAATGCGATCCCCATCCGGAGCCTGTCCGCTTCCAGATAGGACAGCAGGCGCTTTAAGGCCGCTCCCGTGCTCTTGGGGCGTCCTCCGCCTCTGGGAGCACCCGGTCCCGGTCCTCTTCCCATCCCTCTCCTTTTCGGTGCGGCTGCCACGCGTCTGGCATATCGTTTTTTCAGACTCGCTTCGCGGTCTGCCCTCGTGACACTCATACTGCCGCCTCCTCTCCTGCCCTGATGGACTGATTTCCGATCTGGGTCGTATAGATCTCGCTGTATGCCTCACAGGTCTTTAAAAGTTCCTCGTGGGTTCCGTGACCAATGATCTTTCCGTCCTCCAGTACCAGAATCTGATCCGCCTCCTGAACGGAGGAGATTCTTTGGGCGATGATGATCTTTGTGGTATCCTTGAGATCATGGTAGAGACTCTCCCGGATCTTCGCTTCCGTTGCCGTGTCAACAGCGCTGGTGGAGTCATCCAGGATCAGAATCTTCGGGTGCTTTAAAAGTGCTCTCGCAATACAGAGACGCTGCTTCTGACCTCCTGAGACGTTGACGCCGCCCTGCCCCATCTCGGTATCATATCCGTTTTTGAAGGTCTTAACGAAGGGATCTGCCTGGGCGCTCTCCGAGAACCGGATGACATCCTCCATCGGCGCGTCCTCATTTCCCCATCGGAGATTTTCCTCGATCGTTCCCGAGAAGAGGATATTTTTCTGGAGGACCATGCCGACGCCCTCACGCAGGTGTTTTAAAGAGTATTCTTTGACGTTCACGCCGTCGACAAGGACTTCGCCTCCGGTCACATCATAGAGTCTCGGGATCAGCTGCACGAGGGAGGTCTTTCCGCTTCCCGTGGAGCCGATGATCCCGATGGTCTGTCCCGGTTCTGCCGTAAAGGAGATTCCTTCCAGAACGAGATCCTTTCTCCCGTTCTCTCCGCTGTAGCCAAAGCTTACATTCTTAAACTCCACACGGCCTTCCGTGACTTTTTTATCTTTATTTTCCGCGTTGTCATCATTTAAACCGATCTCCGTATCGAAGATCTCATTAATCCGCTTCATGGACGCGCTGGCGCGGGAGCTCTGTAAGAATACCATGGAAAGCATCATGAGGGACATCAGGATCTGCACGATATACGTCGTAAACGCAGTGAGATCCCCCACCGGCATCTTTCCGGCAATGATGATATTTCCTCCATACCAGACGACAGCCAGTGTCGTCACGTTCATGGCAAACATCATCACCGGCATCGTGGCGATCACGATCCGGAGCGCACGGAGGCTGCTCTCCTTTAAGTCGTCATTTAATTTACTGAATTTTTCGATCTCATGATCCTCCCGGACGAAGGATTTCACTACCCGGACATTCGTCAGGGATTCCTGGATCCCGGAATTCAAACGGTCCAGTCTCCTCTGCATCTCCCCAAAGCGCGGGAATGCAGTCTTTAAGATCAGAAGGATCGCCGCGAGAAGAAGCGGGATCACGATGAGGATGATGACCGCAAGCTGACGATTCATCATAAACGCCATGATCAGGGCACCGAGGAACATTCCGGGCGCTCTAAGCGCCATACGGAGCCCCATCATCAGGACGTTCTGGACCTGCTGGACATCGTTCGTGAGCCTCGTGACGAGAGAACCGGTGCTGTAGTCGTCGATATTCTCAAAGGAGAACTGCTGGACCTTCCTGAAGAGGTCGTTTCTCATGTCACTGGTAAAGGAGATGGACGCCTTCGCGGAAAAGTAGGCGCCGAGGATCCCACCCACCGCCATAAAAAGGACAGTCAGGACCATCAGCGTCCCCATCTTTCCGATATAGGCAACATTTCGACTTGCGACACCGTTGTTGATGATCATGGACATAAATTTCGGGAGCATGACCTCTCCCGCCACCTCGGTGAGCATCATCAGCGGACCGATCACAAAGGCACTGAGATACGGGGTGATGTATTTTTTGTATCGTTTCAATTCTGTTGTTTCCTTTCTGGTCAGATCTGCATTCGTTGGATTCTTCCGTTGCTGTTTATCACGCATCTTCCTTCGGAAGTTTTCTCCTCACGATATAGAAGCAGATCATATGGGCCGTCGCCGTGACGATCCAGGTAAACGGATAGGATAAGTATAACACTGTCAGGTTATGGTATACCTGAAACACCGTAAAGATCCAGACGATCCGGAGTCCACACGCTCCCAGAAGGGAGACGCACATCGGCATAACGGAGTATCCGAGACCGCGGATGCTGCCCACCATCGTATCCATGATCCCACAGAGGAAATATGTCGTTCCAAAGACCACAAGTCTTCTCATTCCGTATACAATGACCTCCGGGTCTGAGGAATAGATCCGGATCAGGGCATGTCCGCAAAGATAAGCCGGGATTCCCATCCCGAGTCCCACTGCCGTCACAACGCCGAGGCAGGTAACCATGATCCGGTTGATCCTCGAATACTTTTTGCCGCCGAAGTTCTGGCTCGTGAAGCTTAAGTTTGCCTGATAAACCGCATTCATGGCGTTATAGATGAATCCCTCAATATTCTGGGATGTCGTATTTCCCGCCATCGCGACAGAACCGAAGGAATTGACAGAGGACTGGATCAGAACATTGGAAATAGAAAATACTGCGCCCTGCATCCCCGCCGGAAGGCCTACCTGAATGATCTGACGGAATTTTGAGCGGTGGATCTTCAGAGCTTTTAAATGAAGCTTCAGACCGCCCTCGCTCTCCATCAGGCAAAGGATCACCAGACACGCCGAGATCGCCTGAGAGATCGCGGTCGCCAGAGCAACTCCCGCCACATCCATCTGGAACATGATCACAAAAAAGAGGTTTAAGACCACATTGATCACGCCCGCCGCCGTAAGGAAATACAGCGGGCGCTTCGTGTCTCCCACCGCGCGGAGGATCGCGCTTCCAAAGTTGTAGATCATATTCGCAGGCATGCCGATAAAGATGATCCGCATATAAATCGTAGATTTATCGATTACATCGTCCGGAGTTCCCATGAGTTCCAGCATTGGCCTCGAGAGAAGCTGACCCACAATGATCAGAAAAAGACCGCTGACAATGCTGAGTGCCATGGCCGTGTGGATCGTATCCTGCACGTCTTTTTCCCGCTTCGCTCCATAATATCTCGCCACGATGACATTGACACCCACGGACAGTCCGATAAAGATATTGATCATCAGGTTGATCAGCGCCGTTGTGGAACCCACCGCCGCCAGAGACTGGCTACCCGCGAAACGTCCCACAACGATCACATCCGCAGCGTTGAACAGAAGCTGCAGGATTCCGGAAAAGATCAGCGGAATCGTAAAGGTGAGCAGTTTTCCGAGGATCGGACCGCTGCACATGTCCATTTCGTAATTTTTCTTCATAATACTCCTTTTTCCCGTACCTGTATTTTCTTTCCGGCAGCATCCGGAAAGAAAAGCAGACTGGCATTTCCCGCCCCTGTCCGTCTGCTCATTCTATCCACGGCTGCTCCCGGTGCCGGAATGCGTAAGGCACATTCCTTTTATCTATTACGCAAATTATAGACGATTTTTACAAATAATGCAATCCTGCCGCAACACGCTTCAGTCCTCGAGGACATACGCCCGGAAGAGGCCGGACCACGGATTTCCGATAATATAGCAGGTGTAGGCTCTTCCCGCACGGACGTTGACGTTGAAGGTGAGAAGCGGATTCGCCACAGTGCAGGTCGGGCAGGAAACGCCGACGATGGAGGAAAGGACAAGGACCGGAAGCTCGCCTAAGGCTGAAACTGCATACTGGGAACCTGTCACAAAGAAGGTATAGGTTCCGCTGGATGTCTGTTTATAGCTCGTCACTTCCTTGTATCCGACCCCCGCAAATGCTGTCTGGTTGTTGAAGGTCCGCACATCGTAGCTGGATCCCGCGTAGGACATGTTCGCTACACGGAGACAGCCGTAACCTGCCGGAACGTTCGTGCAGCCCATGTCGGAAACACGGGTCAGGGACACTCCGGAAACCGTGTCTAAGATCACCATCGTGAGTCTCTCACCGGACACAAAGGCAATCGTCTGCTGATAATAGATCTGACCGTTGGTCCTGCGCACAGTGACGGTGTGGAATCCGTCCGTCACGCGGATATAAGAAGAAATCGTGGCAAATTCGGAACCGGAAAAGACATTCCGGCCATCGATATAGACATCCAGAGTCTGGCCTGATGTGCTGGCATTTAAAAACCGGACTCTGCTGTAGTAATTTCCTCCTGAGACCGTCGGATATGTGACCGGAAAAGAAATCGTTGGAAAGCCCGGGCGTCCGATGGTATTGTCGGGATAGACAGGGCGTCCGCCAGACGGCGCGACCGGTGTCGTTGGGATTCCAGCGAGATCGTCATCCCCAGGATAAACAGGTCTTCCGCCCGGTGAAGCGATGGGCGGCACAGGGATTCCCGCAAGATCATCGTCTCCCGGATAAACAAAAACTCCTCCTAATGGCTCGGCCGGTGTCTCCGGTACATTTGCGTCATTCTTCCCTGCTACGACCTCCGCCGTATTCTCTCCCGACGGTTCCGGCATTGATGTTGGATTCTCTGGCATATTAACACCTCAATATCTTTTTTACTACAAAATATGAAAGCAGAACGGAAAGTGTTCCCTGCACGTGTTTGAACGCAGATAAGCATTCCCCCGCTTCAAGTGCGCGGAGCACTAAGCGGTGGGTGAGTGGGATGCTTATGTCAGTGGGAGTTGAAAGCTCCCACTGACAGATCGCGAAGCGACTGCGTTCATGAGCAAGTAGCGAAGCGGATTGCGAATGTCCGCTTTACTTGAATTTTACGAGAAAATGATCTTCTGCCACCGCCCGCTCTTATACCGGCAGACAAAGAAGATCCCGCGCACGAGCCAGTCGATTGTCATCGCGACCCAGACACCGAAGATCCCCATATGGAATTCCATCGTGAGCAGGTAGCTGAATCCGAACCGGAACACCCACATGGAGATGATCGAGAGGATCATGGTCACTTTCACATCGGCCGCGGCGCGCAGTGTGTTCGGCAGTGTGAAGGACAGCGGCCAGATCGTCACAACGCAGGCGGCATGGTACAGGATGATGTCATTTGTGTACATTGCAGCCTCATCGGAGAGGTTGTAGATCGAAAGGATGAACGGCAGGGAAAGGATCACGAGCAGGTTGGACGCGATCAGGCACAGATACTCGACGCGCATCATATGTTTGGTATAGTACTTCACCTGCTCAAAATCGCCGGCGCCGACGCACTGGGCGCAGACCGTGAGGAGTGCGAATCCGAAGGACATTCCCGGCAGGATCGCGAAGTTTGCGATATTGTTGCTGACTGCGTTTGCTGCGAGTGATGCAGTTCCGAGACCGGAGACAAGACTCAGCACGGCGATCTTTCCGAGCTGGAACATACTGTTTTCCAGACCATTCGGGATTCCAATATAGAGGATCTTTTTCAGCACATCCCATTTGATCTTAAACGGATACGGGTGCAGGATGTGGAGCGCATGTTCCTGGTTATTTAACAGGACAAGGATCACCACGCATGCAACGCCGCGGGATACGACTGTCGGGATCGCAACACCCTCAACGCCGCAGTGAAATCCGAAGATCAGGAGCGCGTTTCCGAACACGTTGATGGAGTTCATGAGGAGCGAAGTCTTCATCGCGATGTTGGAGTTTCCCATCGCGCGGAAGATCGCGGCTCCGGCGTTGTACATGGCGATCATCGGGATCGAGGCGAGAACGATCAGAAGATATGTGCGGCTGTCCTTCATGACTTCCGGTTCTATCTTTCCGAAAACATGGTACAGGATCACGTTCTGCCCGAGGTATCCAAGGATCATGATGAAGATCGAGAACAGGAACGTAAAGTTGAAGAGCTGGGCGGTCGCCTCACATCCGGTCTTCGGATCTTTTCTGCCGAGATACTGGCCGGCGATAACGGCGCCACCGGTGGCGAGAGCCGTGAAGATATTGATGATGAGCAGCATGACCGTGTCGACTAAGGAAACTCCGGAGACGGCAGCTTCCCCGACACGCGCCACCATGATCGAGTCGGAAAGTCCCACGGCAACCTGAAGAAACTGATCTACGATCAGCGGGATGATCAGGCGCACCAGGTCTTTCCGGCTGAAAAGACGGTTATTCATATGTAGATACATCCTCCTGAAAATAAATGAAATTGCAGAATATGGAGATCTTTCCATGTAAAGAAAAAATATAATACACGTTTTAACATATTTTTTTAAGTTATGCAATTAGGAAAAGTTCTGATTTTTAAGCGGAAGGTGGGGAAAATATTGTGACTGTTCAGCAGACGGAGCAATGTATGTAAGAAGAAAATACATCGCATGATCAGGAAAAGCGTCCAGCATTTTGGGTGCAGCGTGTAAAATACAAGGCGGAGAGCGAAAGCATGGAAAAGTGGGGCGGTTTTTTGGTGAAAAATGTGGACACAGGGCGGACTGACAATATGTTAGCGGGAGCATGGAGGACTCTCGGCGGGCTCCAAAGCACATCAAAAGATAAAATGATGTTATATTTTGTAAAAACCAACAAAAAACTTCCTATTTTTTAAGAGATTTATAAGAGGAAGTCCCTTTAAAATATAAGTCACTTATGCTATAATGTCCCTAGTATAGGGCGTAGTGTGCCCAAAAACAGATGAGAAAAGGAGCGCATATGAAAGGAATCATACTTGCCGGCGGAAGCGGCACAAGACTGTACCCGCTCACGAAGGTAACTTCCAAACAGCTTTTACCAATTTATGATAAACCAATGATCTATTATCCGTTATCCGTGCTGATGAACGCAGGAATCAGAGATATCCTCATCATCTCCACACCGGATGATACCCCGAGATTCGAGGCACTGTTAGGTGACGGAAAGCAGTTCGGCGTGAACTTATCCTACGCTGTACAGCCGAGTCCGGACGGACTTGCTCAGGCGTTTATCATCGGTGAAAAATTCATCAATGGTGACTCTGTTGCGATGATCTTGGGAGATAATATCTTCCACGGACAGGGCTTAAAGAAGCGTCTCCGCGCAGCCGCAGAGAAGGAGAAAGGCGCAACCGTATTCGGCTACTATGTAGATGATCCGGAGCGTTTCGGTATCGTTGAGTTCGATCAGGACGGAAAGGCTGTTT
>ERZ773276.2698-NODE-2698-length-10485-cov-4.979003_pt1 | contig 10485 bp, 9 predicted proteins | sample MGYA00511386_ERZ773276 | MGnify/ENA primary metagenome ERZ773276 (study PRJEB29015, sample SAMEA2737778) | human gut metagenome | biome: human gut; feature: human-associated habitat; material: faeces | place: China | collected 2012 ...
CGCTTTGATGCGTTGCTTTTAAACCAACATACAAAATACAAACATCTAACGCGAGTATAGCAATGAGCGTAATGATGGCTCCCACGAATCCAAAGCCTAAAGTAATAACAGAAAAGATGAAGTCCGTATGAGCTTCTTGTAAAGAAATAATCACTGTGTCAAATCCATGACCAAAAAGCCCAGCTGTTCCATAAGCCATCATCGCATTATAAAGTTGGTATCCTTGATTTTGATAAGTTCCTTCAGGATCGACCCAGCCATAAAAACGATCAAGTTTGTGTCCTGTGATAATTGAAGAAAATATATCTTGACGATAAATAAATAAGTAAGTAAAAATCACAAGAACAACTGCTAAACAAGCAAATCCTACAATATACCATTTCTTATTAATTCCTGATGCAAATAAAATAACAACTACTGAAAAAGCCATAATCAAAGTAACACCAGCATCATTTTGTAAATAAGTTAGAATCATTGGTGGTAGAGAAATAGCTGCTACACGACCAATTAACTGTAAATCGGTATCAAATGTATGAATTAAATATTTTTCATTATGTAAAGAAACAGTTTTAGACATACATATAATCATTACAACTTTCATAAATTCAGAAGGTTGGAATGAAAATCCTGGAAAGTTATACCATGATGTGGCACCATTTAGATCTTTTGCAAAGGGAATGATATGCATTCCTAATTTATAAATAGCAAATCTTTGAATAACAAGACCGACTAAAAAGACAATCAAGATTCCATAAAAAATCCACATTCCCGAATAAATTCGATCATTTCCAAAACGATTGATTAAAAAAATCAAACCGACACCAATCATATAATAAAGGAGTTGTTTACTCCAATAGCCTGTAGGATTGGGATAAGTAATATAACCAGCTGCACATTTAATTGTATAACAACTAATAAGACATAGAATAAATAAAATGATGGCAAGTGGCCAACAAATTGTAGAATCTAAATATTTTTTCATTTTGTCACCCCTAGTGATTTATAGTATACTATAAATATATCATAAAAGAAAATGTTTATTAAGAAAGGAAATAGATATGTCAGATTATTTTATTTATGTTTTAATTGCAATTATTGTAATTGTTGGAGTATGGTTTATTTTTGCAAAGGTATTAAAAAATAAAAAACCTAAAGAAGTTACTTTAAAAGATATTCCTATTGATTTAGAAGCTTTAATCCATGCTTTAGGGGGTATTGATAATATTAAAGAGAGCCAAAGTCAAGGAAGTAAAGTACGTTTCTTTGTAGAAAATGATGATTTAGTAAAAGTAAATGTTTTAAAAGAATTAGGTGCAAGTGGTGTTATTCAAGCTACAGGCAAAGTTACTGTTATTTTAGGAAAGTTCTCTGATGAAATCAGTAGAATAGTAAATGAAAAGAAATAACGTTCCAAGTTGTATTGGGGGTGAAGGTATGAAAGAAAGAATTCACTTATATGAACCTTTTTTTCATCATTATTATATTGATGAAATTCTAAATGATTATGAATTAGAAACATTGATTCGTGTAAAAAAAGATGATTATCAACAATCAGTTGCCTATATTAAATTAATTTCTATATATTCACATCATGCAAGTATTGATGAATTGCAACAACAAGTAGATTCCATTCAAATGATGATGGAAACTTATGAAGATTATCATGAATTTGAACAATATTTGATAGAAAATGAAGAACATCAAGTGATAGGAATTGATTTATGTGCACTTACTTATAATCATCATTATGATGAATTAGATTTAGAAGAATTAACACCTGATCAATATTATCAAGTAGGATTATATTATTATGACCAAAAAAAATATGATCAAGCATTAGAATGTTTCCATTTAGGAGAAGAATGTGAAGATTCTGATTGTTTATGTGTGTTAGGTTATATGTATGAAAAAGGACAAGGGGTCAAACAAAGTAATCAAGTGGCCATGACATATTATCGTCTAGCAAGTGATTTAGGAAATGTTGTTGCTTCTTGTAATCTTGCTTATTTTTATGAATATGGGATAGATGTTGACCAAGATTATGAAAAAGCTTTTGAACTTTATTCTTTAGGAGTCGATGAAGGATTTCCAAGATCTTTCTTTTCAACGGCTTATTTTTTACAAAATGGGTATGGTGTAACTCAGGATCTAGAGGAAGCTTTTTTACGTTATGAAGAAGCAGCAGCCTTAGGACATAATGATGCGATTTGTGCTCTAGGTGAATGTTATGAATACGGTCAAGGAACAAGACAGGATTTTCAAAGAGCTTTACATTATTATGAAAAAGCTGCTTATGAAGAGGCAGAGCACGCTGCAAAATTTGCAGAGCTTCTTGGTGAAGTGGTGACAGATTCTACAAAGAAGAACCTGGAAATGAGAGTAGAAGCTGAGAATGGAGCGACTGCAGGAAAGACAGATCTTGCAAAGAGAGCAAAGGCAGCAAACCTTGATGCAATCCATGATACCGTTCATGAGATGGCTCGTGACGAGGCAAGACACGGAAAAGCATTTGCCGGTCTGTTAAAGAGATATTTTGGTTAATCTTTAAAACGCATAAAATAAGCATTTCAGAGGATAGATGGTTGTTTAACTGTCTATCCTTTTTTTGCTGCAGCAAATCATCTGTTTTCCATGCCCGTTCGGAGGGAAAACTATTGACAGCAAAAGTCGCATGATTATAGAATATAGAAAAGTGTTACTGAAAACAGTGACAAAAAAGAGCAAGGTGGGAGGTTGCAGTTGTGAAGAGATATATAAAGAGATGGATCAGTTTTATACTTTTTATGTGCGTTTTTGTCCAGTATCCCTCAGAGGGAGTGGTTATGGCGGCAGACAGCGATCAGAAAAACATACAAATCGTTGGTACCGCATCGATGAATACATATGATGTGGCACTCCGTGTTGGAAAAACAAAGCAGCTTGTGTGTAATGGAACGACCGGAAAGATGGTGTGGAAGTCATCCAATCCGAAGGTCGCAACAGTAGATAAAAAAGGTCTGGTAAAAGCAATCAAACCGGGAAAAGCAATGATTTCGGTTTCCGGTGGAAATCTGATCGGTTCTATGACCTGCAAGGTCGGTGTGAGTAAAAAAATTACCACAAAACAGGCCAGACGTAAGATTATGGCTATGAAAAAGACTTACAAAGAGGGTCAGTCCTGGACAAACGAAAACCGGCAGTATTTCTGGGAAGCCACGAACTGTCAGTGTTATGGATGTATTGCCCTGTGTGGAGAAATCAGTGATAAAGTGTTTGGCAAATATGCACCGGTGACAAAACACAGCAATTTCAGCAGGATCAAGGCAGGCGATCATATCCGCATCGGAAACGAACATTCCGTTATGGTTCTCCAGAAGAACGGAAATACGCTTACGGTCGTGGAAGGAAACTATAATGCCACCGTTCACTGGGGAAGAAAAATAACAAAAAAGGAGTTACAGGAAAGTGGTTTCTATGTGGAAACAAGATATTGACAGAATGCTTTTCTGTATTTGGAAGGGGATACTCCAAACAGTTTTTTAAATGCCTTGCTCAGATGAAATTCGTCATAAAATCCATAGTTCAGTGCGACTTCCCGCAAGGTGGTTTCCGGCTGGGTAAGAAGAAACTGACGAACCATTTCCAGTTTGGATTCCATCTGGAAGGCGGAAAAAGTTTTTCCGCAGGCCTGATGGAACCGATTGTTTAATGTACGTTCACAAATAAAATAGCGGGAAGCAATTTCATGTGCAGAGAAAAAGGTTTGTGGAGTTGCGTGAATGAGCCGGATGATTTCTTCGACAACGGGATCGGAGATCATCCGGTTTGTTGTATCGGCACATAATTCAGAAATTTCACATAACAGCAGGGAAAACAGCAGAAAAAGGCGGTTTTCCCGTTCTGGTGTCTGGGACCAGGTGAGAGAAATCATTTCCTGCATAAGCTGGCGGATGCGCATATCGGACTGACAGTGCAGCAGAGACGGAAAGGAACAAAGGGATGGGGAAAAAGAGGCAGAAGGGAGAGATTCTGCCGGAGTAGGCTGAACATGCAGATACATATGACGGTTTCCGGGATTACAGAGTTTTTGACCATAATGGTGCCTTCCGGCGGGAAGAATTAAAAGATCATCGGTCTGCATCGGATAAGTTTCGTGATCTTCACAGATTTCCCAGCTGCCATCAAGCATATATAAGAAATCATGTTCTTTCATAATGCGGTCGGGATGAATCATTCCGTTGACAGAAGTTACATAATTACCGCTGCTTATGGTGTGCATTCCCATTTTTTCTAATAATACCATATCGAAATCCTTTCCATTTTATACATGCTGCTTTCCGGTTTGACAATGGATTTTTTGACATAAAATATATACTATAAGTATATAACAAAGAAGATAAATTGGATAGTGAGTTCTTGATTATACATTAGGAGGAATGCATATGGAAAAAGAAAAATTTTCATATCCTGTTTCATTGCGCAGGATGCAGATTACAGATAAATTCTGGAAAAATGAGATGGAACTGGTGCGTACGGAGGTGATCCCTTATCAGTGGAATGCGTTGAATGATAAAGTAGAAGGCGCAGCACCAAGTTATTGTATGCATAATTTTAAAGTGGCGGCAGAAATGAACCGGCAAAAGAGAAAACAGGGAGCTGCGTATAAAGAACCTTCGTATACATACCGTGGATTTGAGATGTTACCGGAAGATCCCGAAAATCTCAAGGATGAGTTTTATGGATATGTATTTCAGGATACGGATTTCTCCAAGTGGGTGGAAGCGGTCGGATATTCGCTGACACAGCATCCCGATCCGGATCTGGAAAAGGTTGCAGATGCTGCAATTGATATTGTCTGTGCGGCACAGCAGGAAGACGGATATCTGGACACGTATTATATTATCAATGGAAAAGATGGTATTTTTACCAACTTACGCGACCATCATGAATTGTACTGTATGGGGCATCTGATCGAAGGCGCTGTGGCATATTATGAGGCAACGGGAAAAGATAAACTGCTTCATGCGGCGGAACGATTCGCGGATTACGCTGCAGATTATTTCGGACCGGAGGAAGGAAAATGCAAGGGATATCCGGGACATGAAATTGCAGAAATGGCACTCGTCCGTCTTTACGAAGTTACAGGAAAACAAAAGTATCTGGATTTAAGCCGCTTTTTCATTGATGAAAGAGGCACAAAACCATATTACTTTGATAAAGAACATCCGGAAACCGTAAAGAAAGGGCATGAGAATAAATTGCGGCATAGCTATCATCAGGCACATCTGCCGGTACGACAGCAGGATGAGGCGTTTGGTCACGCAGTCCGTGCCGTGTACCTGTATTCCGGTATGGCAGATATTGCACGTATTACAAAGGACGAAGAACTGTATCAGGCATGTGTACGTCTGTGGAATAATGTGACGAAAAAGAAAATGTATATTACAGGGGGCATCGGTGCAACACATTTGGGAGAAGCCTTTTCTTTTCCGTATGATCTTCCGAATGATACGGCATACGCAGAGACCTGTGCATCGATCGGACTGATGTTCTGGGCGCGGCGTATGCTGGAAATTGTTCCGGATGTAAAATATGCAGATATTATGGAGCGTGCATTGTATAATGGCGTATTAAGCGGAATGGCTTTGGACGGAAAAAGCTTTTTCTATGTGAATCCGCTGGAGGTGTTGCCGGAGGCATGCCACAAAGATGAACGGAAATTTCATGTCAAACCGGTACGGCAGAAATGGTTCGGATGTGCATGCTGCCCGCCAAATCTTGCGCGCCTGATCAGTTCCATTGGATCTTATGCATTTACAGAAAATGAGGATACGCTGTTTGTGCATTTGTATATGGGAAGCAATGTGGAAAAAACGGTGAATGGGAAAACGGTAAACGTGCAGATGGAATCAGATATGCCATGGGAAGGAAACGTAAGGATCCGTGTAAAGGCTGAAAATGTAAAAATGACGCTGGCACTCCGGATACCGGGATGGTGTAAAAATTATAAAATTTCCGGAATAGAGGATGCCGCACAGGAAGAAAAAGATGGATACCTGTATTTGAAAAAAGTGTGGAACAGGGAAGAAACCTTCTGTATTGATTTTCCAATGGAGGTACAGATGTTTGCAGCATCGGAGCGTGTCCGCGAGGATATTGGCAAGGCAGCGATTATGCGCGGACCTGTGGTTTACTGCCTTGAAGAGAAAGACAATGGAAAGAACCTGCATGAACTGCTGGTCGATACAGATATGCATGCATCGGTGTCGGAGGGAAAAATCTGCGATACCGCAGTAAAAATGGTAGAAACAGACGGGTGGCGGCTGACAGAGAGTGGGGATGCAGAGGAGATTCTCTATCACATGTATCAAAAGCCGCAGAAGCAAAAGGTACGTTTGCATTATATTCCGTATTACACATGGGCAAACCGCGGAGAAAACGAAATGCAGGTATGGACACGCGTGCAGAACCCTTAAGGGTTCTGCAGCTGATTGCGGTATTGCGTTGGCGTGACATGGTAATAGGTCCGGAATGCTTTGCTGAAATAGTGGTTATCGGCATAGCCTAAACGTTCCGCAATATCCATGATTTTTATATCAGGCTGCCCTAAGAGCTCTTTGGCACGTTCCATGCGAAGTTTTAAAACATATTCGTAGATGGTATAACCGTATTTGTTTTTGAATAGTTTGTTGAGATATTCCTGCGAAAAGAAATATTTATCGGCAAACATGGAAATTTTAATATTGGTGCAATAGTTGCTTTCCACAAATTCCTTGATGATGGAAATCACTTCTTCCGGGGAAGTATTTGTGGTTTTTGCGGCATTCTGCCCAAACACCAGATCCGGGTCAATGCGGTGTAACGCCTTTTCTATGGCAGAATTTAAGGCATTTTCTTCAATGGGTTTGAGCAGATAATCGCATGCACCGAAACGGAGTGCCTGCTGGGCATAATGGAATTCGTCATATCCGCTGATAACGATGTACTGGCTGTCCGGAAATTCGTGATGGGCTTTTTCCAGAAAGGTACATCCGTCCATGACTGGCATATTCATATCAACGAAAACGACATCAGGATGCAGTTCACGCATGCAGGAGAGCCCATCTTTTCCATTGACTGCCGTAGCCGGTGGCTCGATGCCGTAATAGCTCCAGCGCCCCAGTTTGGATACGGCAATCTGTACAGGTTTTTCATCATCTATAATCAATGCTTTCAACATAAGTCTTATTCCTTTCTTTTGAAAATATCTTTTGAATGGTCAGGTGCGGCAGGAAGTACAAGGGTAATCCGGGTATATGCACCTTCTTTGGATGCAATCTTAAAGTTTGTTGGCTTTTCATATAAAATCTGCAGACGATTATACAGATTGGCAAGTCCGATTCCGTCCTGTCCGGTAGTTTTCTGGATTTCGAAGGAGTGCTGGATAGCTTCTAACTGATCCTCCGGAATACCACATCCGTCATCTTCCTCCGTGATCACAATGGTATCTGCCTGTTTTTTTACTGTCAGGGTAATGTGAATACGAAAATCATTCTGGTTTCTTCCGTGAATAATGGAATTTTCAATCAGCGTCTGTATGCTGATCTTTGGAATCATACAGTTTTTGGCAGCTTCATCGATATCCGCATGGAATTCGAAGAGATCTTCATTTCGCATTTTCTGAAGAAAAATATAATTTTTAACATATTCCATCTCGGCACTTAAAGGGACAAGTACGCTTCCCTTGATCGTGTATCGCAGATTGGATGCCAGAGAAGTAATCATGCGATGAATTTTCATCTGATCATTGAGCAGTGCCTCAGTAGATATGGCCTGCAGGGTATTGTATAAAAAATGGGGATTGATCTGTGCCTCTAAGGCGGCAAGCCGTGCATCTTTTGCATTCAGTTCCGCGACATATGTTTTACGGATCAATTTATAAATATGCTTCACCATGGAATTAAAACTGTTGGACAGTTCACAGATTTCCCGGCTGCCCCCTTCGTGTATCCGCGTGGTAAAATCTCCTTCCCCGGTTTTTGCCATTTGCAGGGAAAGGCGTTTGAGCGGAGAGGTGATCAGCAGAAGGAACGGATAGATCAAAAGGAGAGAAAGTAGCCAGATCATAGAAGCATTGAACTGTACTTTTTTTTGTAATTGCTGGATTTCCATATTGATAAGCTGTTCCGGGACCAGACAGATAAAGGTGATGCCGGAGGTCTGGCTGGTTGTACTGGTCATGATGTAACGGGTATTTTCAGAACATAAAATTGTTTCCTGTTTTTTCAGGGCTTTGGAAACATCCGAAAATTGAAAGGGGGCGTTGCTGTTTCCACTGTAAAGAAGCTCCTGCCTGCGATTTAGGATCAGAATGTTTTCATGGCTGGAATTATGATTCGTTTTTAAAGTTTCCAGACTTTTGGCTTTCAGTGACAGACGGACAACGGCCTGAACTTCCTGTGTGGAAACAGAGATCAGCGTGTGATAGTAGCATAGATGACCGTCAGCGTCCGTGGTGAGATATTGGTTTCTGGAATCTTTCCTGCAGTGTCGGATGGCTGTGGAAAAATCCTGCGGATCGCCTGAAACATCGACAAAATGCTGCTGATTACCTGTTTTACCGATGACAAGACCGTGATTTACAAGATAGATTTCATAATCACCGATATCACTGCGCGTGTAATAATAATAGTACATCTGGCGTTTGACATAGCGAAGCTGTTCACTGGTAACAGGAGTGGACAGATCAATCACTCTGGAAAAGGTAGAATCATAATAGGGCTGAAGGCAGAAGGTTGCCAGTGCATTCAGATATTCATCAAAATCTTCCGCTTCCAGGGAAAGAATACGCTCAGTTGTGGACTGATAATTGGAGATGGTTAAGTCCTTGGTTTCCGTATAGTTGGAGTAGGTGAGTACATGCAGTACCAGCGTGATCACAAGGACAATCAGCAGAGACAGTTCCACCCAGAGGGGGCAGCAATTTAAAAAATCCCGGATGCAGGAAGGTATGGTTTGTTTTCGTTTCATTCGTAGTTCCCCAGACATTTTTTGTATATTTTTTCAGATTCATTATATCCATTCTTTTTCATGCAGGCAAGTGGTTGAGTACAATATATTCGTTATAATAACTAAAAAAGTATAAAAAACAAAACTAGTGTTGTGCATGTTGTTCTGTTTTTTCCCCCTCATGGTTCATAATATTCCATTTCTATTCGCTTGAAGTTCATTTATACTCTGTATTGTAAGGAACAACCAAAACGTAGAGGGAGGGATAATATGAACAAGAAAGTGAAAAAAGGTTTTGAAATGGCCGTGTTCACACTTCCGTCGATTGTACTTGTGTGCATTATGATGTACATTCCATTTATTTTAAGTGGATATTACTCGCTGACGGAATGGAACGGTATTTCAAAGTCAGCAAAATTTGTGGGGTTGGCAAATTTTAAGACATTGTTTACATCTGGAGGGGATTTCCTTCCGGCACTTGGATTTACTACAAAGTATACGATCTGCTTTGTGATTTTTTCAAATGTGATTGCACTTGCTTTAGCAGTGATGTTGACAAAGAAGTTTAAAGGAGCCAATTTCCTGAGGGGTGTATTTTTTATTCCATATATCATGAGCATGACAATTGTTGGATTTGTATGGAAATTCATTTTTACCAACGGATTTCAGAAACTGTATGAGATGACAGGATGGAATTTCTGGAATTACAGCTGGCTGGGAGATTCCAAACTGGTATTTTTCTCCGTTGTGCTGGTTGGTGTATGGCAGTCACTTGGCTTTTACATTGTACTTTATATTGCAGGACTGCAGGCGGTTCCAAAGGATGTTTTGGAGGCAGCAGTTGTGGATGGTGCAAATTCCAGACAGTCATTTTTTAAAGTAACACTTCCGCTTCTGGGACCGTCCTTTACGACCTGTATTTTTATGTCATTAACCAACGGTCTGAAAGTTTTCGATATCATTCTGGCATTAACCAAAGGTGGTCCGGGAACTGCATCCAACAGTGTTACGCTGCAGATTTATAAAGAAGCATTTACGAACAATAATTATGGATTAGGTTCTGCAGAATCCATCATTTACTTCTTATTCGTATTGGTTGTAACACAACTGGTACTGAAAGGATTTAGCCGGAAGGAGGTAGAAATCTAATGAGCCTGAAAGCAAAACGTAAAAGAAATATGGGAATCATGATCATCTGCCTGATTCTGATTGCAATTGTATTTATTTATCCGGTATATCTGATGTTTATGAATTCGTTCAAACCATTTGGTGAGATTGTTGCAGATGTACTGGCATTTCCAAAACATTTTGACCTGAGCAACTATACATATGTAATCAAAAAAATGGATTATGCATTGCTGTTCCGGAACAATGTGATCATTACCGTGATAGGTATTGCCGGAATTGTGGTCTTTTCTTCCATGGCAGCATATATGCTCGACCGGAAAGACGGAAGATATACAAAGGGGCTGTAAAATAAGTCCCTAATATAAGAAACGCCAATTCCGGCAAATGTCG
>ERZ773276.2712-NODE-2712-length-10440-cov-12.949928_pt1 | contig 10440 bp, 9 predicted proteins | sample MGYA00511386_ERZ773276 | MGnify/ENA primary metagenome ERZ773276 (study PRJEB29015, sample SAMEA2737778) | human gut metagenome | biome: human gut; feature: human-associated habitat; material: faeces | place: China | collected 2012 ...
CAAAGAAGCCGGAATGACAGCATCCGATGCCATGAAAAAGGCATGGGAAGAAGTAAAAGGGAGTTCCACATCTTTCCAAACTGCGGAAAGAAATGTTTCCGACTTTGCGGACAAAGCAGAATCCGAATTGCAAAATGTTGGAGAAATTGCAAGTAGAGCTTTTGACGAAGTGCCACAAAGTACAGAAAAAAGCCTTGAAACCGCCATGACATCCGTTGACGATTTTTCCGGCAAAGTGCAAAAAGTACTCGCTGCCGCCGGTCTGGCATACGGTGCGAAAGAGATTATAGATGTCGGCACGGATTATACCCGGGCGATGGGAAAGATTGCAGCTGCTGCCGGAGCAACTGCAGAAGAAATGGATGTCATGAGTAGCTCTATAAAAAACGTCTACAATAGCGGCATTGGGGAAAACTTGACAGAAGTTGCAGATGTTGCAGCAATGGTAAAGCAGCAATTTGGAGATATTGACGACAAGTCGCTTGAACAAATCACCCAGGATGCTATTACAATGTCAAGTGTTTTTGATTCTGATCTCAATGAAACTTTAAGAGGCGTTAATGCTCTTATGAGTAACATGGGGCTTACTGCGGAAGAGGCGTTTGATTATATCGCAAAGGGCACACAAAACGGACTTGACAAAAGCGGCGAGCTCTCTGATAATTTGGCGGAGTATTCGCAGATCTGGGAACAGGCTGGATTTTCCGCCGAAGAGATGTTTTCCATTTTGCAAAACGGTCTGGATAGCGGAGCGTATAATCTCGACAAAGTAAATGATTTTGTCAAAGAATTTACGATTTCTCTCTCTGATGGACGCATTGAAGAGAACCTCGACAGTTTCTCACTCGGTACACAAAATATTTTTAACGAGTGGAAAAATGGGAATGCGACACAAAAAGACGTTTTTCAGTCCGTCATAAGCGATTTATCAAACATGACGGATGAACAAGAGGCATTGACGCTTGCATCCAATACATGGAGTGCCCTTGGCGAGGACAACGCCATGAAAGTCATTACATCACTAAATAATGTAAATGACGCATATAGCAATGTGGAAGGCACGATGAAATCTGTCAATGATGTCAATTATGACAATTTGGCAACAAGGATGACCGCACTTAAACGCCAGTTTGAAACAGAAATCGTGGTGCCAGTTGCGGAAAAGTATTTACCAAAAATCGAAAAAGCAATTGATTATGTGTCAGAAAATCTTGATGAAGTCGTTGATCACGCAAAGCCGATTGCTGCCGGGATTGCAGCTGCATTTGCAGTCAAAAAAATTGTGGATTTTGGCACAACTACCGTCAACACGGTCAAAACAATCCAGACGGCTTTTAGACTCCTGAATACATCCAATCCGCTTGGTTGGATTGCTATCGGTGTCGGTGCTGTTGCAAGTGTAGCGACCGCCCTACTGGCAGATGCAAAAAAGAAATCACAGGAATGGAAAAATCACTTAGAAGATGTCCGAGAATCAGCTGCAAAAATCCCGGATGAAGTGCAAAAATCAATTGACAAAACAAACGAATGCACAAAAGCCTGGGAGGATATGCACCAACAAATCAGCAAAGATGGGCTTGTTGAGGATTCCGATTTTGAGGCGGTCAACAAGTTAAAGGAGTCTTTGATGGCTCTGGTCAACTCTGACGGCACGATCAAAGACGGTCAAGAGGAAAAGGTGCAAGATCTGATCAACAAAATCAATGAGTACAGCAATACCGGGCTTACTGTTGCAGATGGTCAAATCTTAAAAAATGATGAAGTTGTCAATAGTTACGGCAAAATTTCCGACGCAATCGATGACGTCATTGAGAAACAACACGCACAAAATTATTTGGATATGCTGGGAGAAGCGTCCAAACAAGCCCAGCAGGAACGACCAGCATTGCTGCAGGCAGTTACAGAACAGAATCAGGAATTGCAAGCAAAAAAAGAAGAACGTCAACAGATAATTGACGAAATGGCACAATTTAAGCTTGACAATACTTATACATTGACAGACATCAATGGGAATTCGGAAAAAATTTGGAACGATTCCGAATCATCGAAAAAATACGATGAAATGCGGGAAAAACTGAATGGCGTAAACGACAGTATCCAGACGTTGAGCACAACATATCATGAAACAACCGTCCAGCTGGAAAAGGGTGCAGATGCGATGTCCGCTTATAAAGAGGCGGCAGAGGCATTTTCCAGCGGGGATTTGGAAACCGTAGCACAAAATTATAATGACTTGCAAAGCAATATATTGACTGCTGCGACAGCGACCGCCGAACAACTGAGGACGCAGGAAGAAGAATCACGAAATCATTATGAAACGCTGAAGCAAATGGCAGATGAAAACCCTGGGTCTGTACTTGCCGAAGATCTTGCAGAGGCAAAACGTCAAGCTGAAGAGGCGGCTGTGGAACTGGAAATCAAAACCGGCGAACATGGCGAAAATGCCGGAAAGACGTTTTTGGATACCCTGGCATCATCCGGAATGAGCCAGGATGAAAAGCTTGATGCACTCAACCGGTACATCGAAGAACGGCTTAACAATGGTGACGATTTAAACAAAATCGCCCAAAATATCGGTCTTGACTATACAAGCGGATTTGTGGAAGGTATCACTGACAACATCTCCAGCGTGGAAGAGGCAGTAAAAGCACTTGGTCGAGCTGCTGAGGCACATCTTAGAGTAAGCATTGATTCCCACTCTCCGTCCCGTGTTGCCAAAGTCATCGGCGGTGACTGGGACGACGGCTTTGTTGCCGGGATTGAGGGCGGCATACCAGACGTGTCAATGGTATCTGCAAATATGGCGAACGCTGCCGTCTCTTCTACGCTGGGCATCATGAACGCCCAAGGTGCAGCAGCTGTTTCGGCATATAGTTCAATTCTTCAACAAGTATATACACCGCAAGAAAACAAATCATCCGCTGTTCCAACCGCTTCCCAGCAGCCGCAGGGCGACATCATTATTCCAATCAGTATTGGAGACGAAACACTTGAAACCGTTGTGGTCAACGCCATAACCAGAGCCAATGCAAGCAGTGGGGGGTGGAGCGTGTGATACAAATTGATACCATGACAGATGAGGGTATTGTCAGTATTGATCATTGCTATTTGCGGATTGTCACAGATGGTGATAGCTGGACAACCCACCCGAACTTACAGCAAGCGACCATTGAACGAGTTGGTACGCAAATCGCTTTGAAAAAAGGCTCTGACGACATCCTTGTATTTATTGACAACGCACAAATTAAGCTGAATGGCGATGGACTTCCTGCTAACCGTGACGGCAATGCAATTTGGGTCGAATGTACTGCGATTTACACAAAAATCACAGACGAAGAAATCACTAGATACCAAAACGGAGACAGCATTGTAACAAAAAGCAGCCGTGAGGGGTATTGCGTCGAGCAAGGCACAAACAAAGAACTACGCTGGGCGGAAAACGATGACAATTCTATCCGTGTATGGATAACGAAGTATCAGAATTATTTAATCCGCAATATCCTGCAAATGAATGTTACATTTTCAGAAATTGTTGATACCTATGAAAATGAGAGTGGACATACAATCACATACCCTGTCAGACTGGAAAAAAGAAGGATTGACATCAAGATGGAAGCAGACTTGCAAGGCTTGGAAATCCTTATGGAGATGTTCAAACAGCCGGAACTGCTGCTGTTTTACAAGTCCCCGTCTGACAGCTGTGAACAATATGGATACTTCCGGAAAATATCTGATTTGCAAATCACAACTATTGCAAGAAATCCAATGTTTGACAATAATCCGCTTTTGTATCAATGGCAAAACAAAAGTCCAGAACTGAGCCATTTTTATCCGCTGGATGACGGATTACAGCCGCACACGGGAGCGTATGAGTTTTCCGTTAGCTTAGAGGAGGTGTAAACCATGGTGATTTACGAGCATGTAAAGGGCATTCTCTCTGTTCCCTGCTATCTGGATAATGGTGATTATGCCGAATATACAACGGACATTGCTTTTACCGATTCTGATATTATCCGGAATAGCTGTTCCATCAAATCCTCTGCTTGTGACAGCAGCACCTTTTCCCTTGGCAGTGTCCGCCCGGCGGAACTGTCCATTCAGCTGCACTTAGAGCAAGACGGCATCAATGCATATAACTTGTATGGTGCAAAAATCATTCTGTACAGCTGCTATCAAAAAGAGCCTAAGCCGTCAGATTGGATTTTCCGTGGAATGTTCTGGGTGACATCTGTATCCCGTAAAAAAACGCTGTACACGCTTCGGGCATCGGATGCCTTGGTATGGCTAAATAACAATTCCATTTCGTCCGGTTCTGGAAAAGTTGATGACGATGAAAGCGAAGTATCCAAAAAGCTGCGGGATAAGCTGGAAGGTTATGAGGGAGAAAGCGGTGGTGGCGGCGTTTATCCTTTACATGATATTGTAACGGATATTGTCACATGGACAAATGACATTCTGCAAAATATGATTGCAGAAAAGCCACTTGCTTATGAACATATCAATTCTATCCCGAATGATAATCCAAAACTGGGAAATTCCTACAGCGGTTATACACTGATGCGAAAATCAGAAGAAGGAGAATCCAGAAATACCCGATACAGTGCTATTGATTATATCTCTGCCCTTGCAAAGCCGGCTTGTTCCTTTGTTTGTATGCGAAATGACCAGTATCAGAACAATGATTCACAAGTACCTTTTTCTCTTGTCCCATTTGGCTTTTTTAAAGACAAAATACGTGTTCCGTTTTCTTCCATTGCAAGAGATAGCTGTGATGTGGCATCGTATAACATCTATATTCAAAAGGTCTATTTTAAAACCTATGATGATACTGGATGGACAAATGCAAGGGAATACAAGCCAATGCTGGGAAATGCGGAAATCGACCTGTCCATCAATTGCTTTTTTGATGGAAGAAGAATGGAAACGGTTTTGAATTATCAAGAAGACTTTCCGGACACAAACGACAAAAACGAATATCCGATTGTGGAAGCAGCAGCAAATTATCTGTTTCATAATGTGTTGCTGAAACCGTTTCAATTAAAATGCTATCTGAAATTTGATGACATTGACCACTTCCCCAAGTTGGGGCAGCGAATTGAAATCGAATATCAGCCCGGAAAATGGGCGGAAAGCACCATTACAAACATGACCTGGAAGTTCCGTGGCGGATGGGAGTTTTCCTGCACTGGGAAAGACACCAGGGTACTGGCACAGGCTGCAAAACGGTCGTTGGCATTCAATTCCGAAAATGCATCGAAACGCCATGCGGACATCGTAGCGGCAAAGGCAAGGAAAGCAGCAGATAATGCTTATAGTTATGCAAATGATACAGCGGTTTATTTAAATAATACTGTTGTTGGAGAATATATACAAGATCTGGTAGATAATAAAGTTGAAAACAAAGAATTTAAAAACGCAATCAATGCCCTCTGGGATGCTATCAATAACTTGTAAGGGAGATGATACCATGCTAACTGCAAATCAAAAATACATCGACACGGCAAACATCAAGCATCTGCTCAGTGCCGGCGAAAAAAACGCCGATAAAATCCAAATCGCCATTGACCGGTACTACCACCAGACTGATTTATCTGATTGCCTGTTTACGCTACGAGCCGTCAACAGCGGCGGTGGGTTGGTTATGCAAAACCTTGAAAAAGAGGTCACAGAAAGCCAAATCATCTTAACATGGACGATTACAGAGGACTTTACAGCGGTGTCTGGTGAACTGCTGCCGGAAATTGTCGGTCAAAAGGATGACACTGTTGTGATCAAATACGAGATGACCCCGATGGTCGTCCGCAACTCTATTTTAGAACAGTACAAAGGCGGTATTGATGCAATTGACAAGGCTCTGCGTGAGATGCAGTCCATCCTCTCACAAGCAGAGCAGTTGATTGCAAAAATGCCGATTATCAAAGGCGGCACATGGTGGCTGTACGATATTGCTACAGGCGATTATGTGGATTCTGGGTATCCGGCACAGGGTGACAAGGGTGATACTGGGGAGGCAGGAGCAACCGGTGAAAAAGGGGACCCTGGCGAGCCTGGAGCACCCGGAGAAAAGGGAGAACGTGGCGAAAAAGGCGATACTGGTGAAACAGGAGAAAAAGGTGACACCGGAGCACCTGGCAAAGATGGCGTGAATGGAACGGATGGAAAAGATGGGGCAGATGGATTTTCTCCAATCGCCACAGTTACCGAAACAGACACCGGAGCTGTTATTACAATTACCGATAAAGATGGCACAACGTCTGCCACTATTCAAAATGGAAAAGATGCTGCGGAAGCTGACCTTTCCCTTTATGCCAAGAAAGAAGACGTTGCACAAGCAGTTGAATACGCTCATACCCACACAAACAAAACAACGCTGAACAAAATCACAGCTGCAAAATTTGATTCGTGGGAAGCCGCTGTGCAACAAATCGGCGATATTGAAACAGCATTAGCGGCAATTGTGGAGGTGGAAACATGACAACGATTGCAGACTATCTGACTGCCTTAGACAAACAGCGAAGACAGCTTGCAGCGAATCTGACTGTAAAGGGTGTACCAGCAAGTGCATCCGAAAAGCTCAATACACTTGTGCCGAAGGTGCTGGAAATTTCGGGCGGTGAATCCCCCTCCACAACCGTGTTATATGACGCAACCCATCGGGACAAGGTATCTTTGCTTTACAACAGCACGATTTACAGCGTGGCGGATTTTACCGCCCTGCATGCCGATTTTTGCAGTGAAAAAAATAGCTATGCCCTGAACTATGGCACTGCTATTTTCGGGTGGGATTATAGTTGCTATACCTGTTGCACGCTGCCGATCAGCGTGACAGCATCCACGCAAATTGCAATCCGTTTCCTTGCTGGCAGTACCGAGGTTGGCATTTTACGCTTGGTACAATCCGACACCGGAACGGCTGCGGACATTCTCGCAAAGGCACAAACAGAGGGAAGTTATACAGATTTGCCCTTGCAGTGGCTCTATAGTGCGGACTATATCACAACGCTGACACCCTGCGAGGGCGTAGCAGCAGGTACTTATTATTTGGTGTGGGTCGGGCGGAGCAATAACAGCCATCCGCTGATTCAATCTATCACAATTTTGTAAGGAGGGAAAAATACAATGAATATTATTGAAGCAATGGAACAGCTGAAAGCAGGAAAAGCCATCCAAAGAACAGGCTGGGGTAACGCAAAAATTCAGGCGGTGCAGCTGGAAAACGGACAGTATCAGATTTTTGCAAGTGGAGATTTGACCCCGGAAATGTTAGTGCTGCTTTCCGGCGACTATGAAACGAAAACGGAGGAAACCAAATGAAAGAATGGATTTGTGCAGCAGCCGGAACGGTCGGCGGTCTGATTGCCGGGCTGTTTGGCGGCTGGGATGCGGCGATGATGACCTTGCTGATTTTCATGATTGTAGATTATGCCACGGGATTGGCGGTTGGATGGTGTGGAAAATCCCCTAAAAGCAGCACGGGGGGACTATCCAGCAAAGTTGGCTGGAAGGGGCTTTTAAAGAAAGGTGTAGTGCTGCTGCTGGTTGTTGTGGCAGTTCGACTGGATGTTATGCTGGGGACATCGTATGTAAGAGATGCTGTTTGTATTGGGTTTTGCTGCAACGAATTACTTTCCATTATTGAAAATGCAGGACTGCTGGGCGTGCCATTGCCAGTAGCGTTGAAGAATGCAGTGGAACTGCTCCAGAAGAAAGAAAAATAGGAAGTCGAATCAGTCGAAAAAACCGTCCGACAGCGGAAGGGCTGCCGGACGGCATTATGAAAGGATGATATTATGTCAGTCAATCATTATGATTATAACGATAGTACCCAGCTTTCCCCACATTTCAACGCCCATGAATTTCGCTGTAGCTGTGGAAAAATCCACGAAACTTTGATTGCATCCGAACTCATTGAAAAACTGGAAGCCCTCTATACTGCCCTGAACTGTAGCAAAATCATTGTGACAAGCGGCTACCGTTGCCCAGAGCACGACAAGGCTGTAGGCGGTACAAGCAGCGGTCAGCATACCAAAGGCACTGCTGCAGATGTCTGCTGCTACGGGCAGGACGGGCAGCCAATCAGCAGCAAGACGGTGTGCTGCAAGGCTCAGGACTTAGGTTTCGGCGGCATTGCTAACATCACAAGTAGTTATCAGTATACACATTTGGACGTGCGAACGTCCGGGAAATGGTACGGCGATGAAATACATGGAAACGGGACTGTAACAGATGACTTTTACAAGTATTTTGGTATTGAAAAGGCAGAGTCTAAAACAAAAAATATCTTAAAAGGCATTGATGTATCCTATGCACAAGGTGTGATTGCCTGGGAAAAAGTAAAAGCATCCGGGCTGGTGGATTTTGCGATTCTGCGAGCAGGCTACGGAAGGGAAACCACTCAGGTAGACACACAGTTTGAACGAAACTATGCTGCCTGCAAGCGGTTGGGCATTCCGGTCGGTGCTTACTGGTACAGCTATGCCACCACTGCTGCCGAAGCAGAGCAAGAAGCAAACATCTGCCTGCAAACGATTCGGGGGAAACAGTTTGAATATCCGGTTGCGTTCGACATTGAGGAGGCTCGCAGCCTGCCGCAAGCAGATGCGTTGTGCACTGCCTTTTGTAGTGCGTTGGAAAATGTCGGCTATTATACAGCAATTTATACATTCAAATCTGCCTTGGAAAGTAATTTTAGTGCGGAAGTCAAAAATCGCTATGATATTTTTCTGTCCCATATTGGCGTACAGCAAACAGATTATGCTGGGGATTATGGACTATGGCAGTACAGTTGGACGGGATGCATTCCAGGAATTTCCGGCGATGTCGATTTAGATTATGCATACAAGGATTACCCAGCTATGATACAGAATGCTGGATTGAACGGGTTCACAAAAGCAACGCAGACGATACCAGAACCAGAGCCAACACCTGAACCAGACACCGAAGAATCTACGTTGCAGCAGATTTTGAAGCATGTGGCTTCGTTGGACGAAAAGCTGTAAATCCGAACCGTTTCCAGAATAGAAATAGTGAAACCGCCTTACCGGACGACATCCGATAGGGCGGTGTTTTTTATTTTATGAGTGCTGCACGAATAAAAATAGCAAACGGCGTAACATAAAGTTTGTATAATGTAGGACAAGGGGATATGTCACCGCCTACCAAAGAACTGATGAAATTAACGCTTGAACAGACCCTTGCCCACAACGGGCACCCTGTTCTTCGATGGATGATGGATAATATTTTCATCAGACGTGACCCTGCCGGAAACATCAAGCCGGACAAAGAAAAATCCACAGAGAAGATCGACGGTGCAGTTGCCATGATTATGGCTCTTGACCGTGCAATCCGCTGTGGATGTGTTTCTGAGGAGTCGGTTTATGATACGAGAGATATGTTGGTGTTATAGGTTTGATTATCTTTGCAAACTGGAATTTTTATTTCTTGTTTAACTTTTCCCATTCGCTTTTGAGAACTGAATAAACTCTTCTTCCCTCAAAATGATCTTTTCTCCAGAAAAAATCACGAAATGTTCCTTCGTATGTAAGTCCGCACTTTTCAATAACTCTGCGTGAAGCTTCATTTACTGTACGACAATCAATCTCAATTCTATGAAAATTGATTTTTTCAAAACCAAAACTAATAATAGCTTTCGTCATTTCTGTGGCATATCCCTTACCCTGAAATGCAGGACCGATAACATACTCAATCTCACCATGCTGATTGTTGTTGTCAACTAAAAAAAATGCAATTTGTCCTATACACTCACTGGATGTCTTTTCAATAACTGCCCAGCGATAATAATCTTTACAGGAATAAGAAACAATATACTTCGTATCAAATAACTTCTGAACATCATCAGATGTAGGATAATATGGTTCACCATAATCCCATTGTGTCTGTTCATCTGCTATCCAGTTGCGTAGCATAGAATCAATATCAGAATACTCAAAACGACGAAGTATCAGTCTTTCTGTTTCTATTGTTTGTGTTCCGATGTGTGTCAGCATCTCATTTCCTCCGATTATCACTATAAAGTTTCATATAACTTCCGATTTGTAAGGCAGCTGCCCTACACTTAGTTTCACATATTATACCACACACATATACGAAAAGTCAAGAAAGGACGTGATTTCATGGGAATTTTCAGCGGACTATTCAAGTCCAGAGATAAGCCCACAAACAGTTATGACAGCCCGTCATACGCATATTTTTTCGGCAGAAGCAATGCAGGAAAAAGAGTCACTGACAGAACAGCCCTACAGCATATTGCGGTTTATGCCTGCGTGAGAGTTTTGTCGGAGGCTATCGCACAGTTGCCGCTTCATGTGTACAAATACAACGATAAAGGAAAAGAGCGAGTACCACAGCACCCGCTTTATTTTTTACTCCACGATCAGCCAAATCCTGAAATGACTTCTTTTGTTTTCAGGGAAACGCTAA
>ERZ773276.2727-NODE-2727-length-10400-cov-16.872595_pt1 | contig 10400 bp, 8 predicted proteins | sample MGYA00511386_ERZ773276 | MGnify/ENA primary metagenome ERZ773276 (study PRJEB29015, sample SAMEA2737778) | human gut metagenome | biome: human gut; feature: human-associated habitat; material: faeces | place: China | collected 2012 ...
AGATCTCCAGCGTGTGGGCGGGGATCTCGTAATACTGCACCTTGTTGGCAGAAAGAGTAGCCAGCGCAGGCTGCAAAGCGTTCAGCAACTCACTCTTCAGGCGGGGAGCGATCTCGGATGCGTCATACTGGGTGGAGACGTTGCTGCACACGTTGGTGTAGAACAGCAGCGGGTCGCAGATGCGGCAGGTGAAGCTGCCGTTGCACCGCAGGTTCACCGAGAGCTTGTAGCCCCGCTCCTCGCTGACCACCACCCGGAAGGGGATGGGGGTGGCAGTGCCGTACAGGATCTCGCCCAGCTCCTTGGTGTTGATGTAGTACACGCGCTGATCCTTGCCGGTGTCGCCACCGTAAGTAAAGCGCTTGGCTACGGTCTGGAAGGTCTCTGCCAGACTGTCGCCGAAGTTGCCGGTGAACACGCTGGGCTCAGTGGAGGAGTCGAAGGTGAACTCGCCCGGCTCAGCGCACACCTCCACCACGCGGCCCTGCTCCACGATGAGCATGCACTGTCCGTCTGCCACGGCGATGCCGCTGCCGTTGGCGATGATGTTGTCCTCGCCGTTGTTGGAGCTGCGGCGGGAGGTGCGCTTCTGGCCCTTGACCATCAGCACATCCTTGTCCAGAGAATCGCAGTAGAAAAATTCCTTCCACTGGTCTGCAAGGGTTCCGCCCAGTGCGCCCATACCTGCTTTGATAAGACCCATAGTAATTTCCTCCTGTTATCTGTTTGTTGTAAGCGACAACGCTTTGTCATCGCATTGCGTTCGGTTTCGGTCACGGTACAAGGGTTAGATCCGGGGAGTCATTTTTCCAGTAAACGGGACGCGTGTCCCGGTCAAACAGCACTTCTCCGGCGCGGTATTTCAGGCTGCAGCCGCTGGGACTGCCGTCATCGTTCAGCAGAATGGCCCAGAACTCGCAGGGCCTGCCGTCCGTGTCGGTCAGTGTAAAGTGCAGCTCGGTGCCGTCCTCGGTGCGGCCCTGTGTTCCCTCTGCGGTGCCGGTGAGGATGCCGCTCCACCCGTCCCATTCCACGCTCATGCAGCAGCTGCCGTCCGGCAGGAAGGTCATCCAGCGGATGCCCTTTGCGGACTCGTCTCCGGCGCGGTAAGTGCCCCACAGCTTGCGGGGGATGGCGGTGTAGCCGATATCGTCCCACGCCTCGGTGCGCTGAAAAACGTACCAGACCTCACTGCCCTTTTTGGGGCCGGTGGACTGCATCAGCAGTGAGCCGTCCTCCATCATGGAGATGGTCCAGCGGCTTCTGCCGTCCTCGCTGAGACTTGTCAGGTTCCAGTCCTGACTTTTTTCCCCGTCCCAGCGGGTAATTGCTCCGGCGTTCAGCTCTCCGGTGCGGGTCTCGGCAGCGGACTGGATCTGCGGGCTGACGTATGTTTCCCGGACGAAGGAGACGGACACCGTGCCGGTGATCTCGGCCTTTTCCAGCCGCAGGGTGCAGCTTTCGTTGCGGTCGGCGGGGGCATAGCTTTCACCCTGCGTCACCGCCGTGACTGCCATCCACTCGGCCAGCACCTGCTGCTCCCAGTCTTCCGGCAGGGCTGGAGGTTCTGCCACAGTCTGTTCGGTGCGCCGCCCGTCTGCCCCGGGCTTTTTTTGCGCCGGGCGGTCTTCCGGGGTGGAAGCAGCGGCGGAGACAGAGGCCGGGGCCGCGGCACTTGCCGGGGGTGCGGTCTCTGCCCCGCAGCCTGCCAGCAGCGCCGCCAGCAGAACTGCCGGTATCCAGCGGAACGCTTTGTGTTTCATGGTGGTTCTCCTGTGTTCTCAATAGTCGTGCCGGGGTCAATAATCCGGGCAGCGGATCAGCTGCAGCTGGGTCTTTCCCTCGGCAAAGGGGTTTTGCCCGTCGAGCATGGTCAAGGTCAGGGTCTCGTTGTACAGGTCGTACTTCATCGCCGCCACAAAGGTGATGCCCGGCATCCCGTCCGCCGTCTCGCTGGTAGAGACGCCCAGCACCATGCCCTCCGGCACCACGCCCAGATAGTCGGCGTAGCCCTGATAGAAAACGCTATTATCCTGCACGCCCATCTGGACGGAACCATTGCTTTCCACGTCCATCCAGTTAAACCGATCGTCGGCCATCTCGTTGAAGGCACCGACAGCCTCCGAGGGGATCTCCTGCGCGTTCCACTCTGCCGTCAGGGGAGCCAGCTCCAGCACAGAGCCATCCTCCTGATGCAGAATTACCTCTTTGCCGCTGCGTTCCAGCGCCACGCCCTGATTTGCAATATAGATAGGGTCCTGACAGACCAGAGCGCTGCCGAACATGAGGCAGTGCAGCACATCCACGTACTCCACCACGCCGTCCCTGGTCAGCAGATAGACCACCGGGTGGAAGGACGCGCCGAGTTCTCCGATGCACACGTCGATATACTCATTATAAGTGCCAAGGATGGGGTAGGTGCGGTCCTGTTCCAGCTGGATGCCGTAATCCGCGTCCCATGCGGCGGTCTCCGGCGTGCGGCGCAGGGTGATGGTGCCCTGCGTTCCTTCCAGCTGCACCGAAGCGCTGCTGTAGGTATCGGTCAGCACCGTCTGCGGCTGCGGGTCAGCAGCCTGCAGCGGGATCTCCACATCCAGCTGCCGCCAGCCGCTGCCGGCGGTGGAGCTGCACCCGCCCCGGAGCACCAGTCGATTCGGTTCCGGCAGCAGCAGGCACAGGTCCTCCAGTTGGTTGTTTTCCAGCGTGTTCATCCGCATGCTTGCCAGATTGCCGCCGCTGCGCAGGCCCTCGTAGTAGCCGCCCTGCGCCATGTCCCGGTCAAAGGTCTGCATAGCCTCGCGCAGCATCTGCTGCTGCACGGCGTCCGGGTCCAGACCCATGCGCTGCAGCATTTCAGCCACGGAGACCTGCTTGCCGGTGGCAAAATCGAAGCACCAGCCCCGGGAATACCCCGGGTCGGAGCCGCCGTCGTAGCGGAACATCACAAGGCTCACGCAGTCGCCGTACCAGTAGGCGTCCCAGTTGATATAGGTCTCCGGGCGCCACTCGTCCTGCTGCGGCTCGACCTCCGGGCTGTCCTCATACTGCCGGAAGTCTGCCGCATACATGGCGGCAAGCTCATCGTTGAGATAGGCAGCCTCCGGGCTGTCGCACACAAGCTGCGGCACATGGACAGTCAGCTTCTGGGTGATGCCGTACTCGTCCCGGACGGTCTTTTCCAGCGTGAACTGCTCGGTGATGCGGTCTTTTTGTGCCGTCTGCACCGCCGTGTCTGCGGCGCTTTGGGAAGCTGCGCCGGAGCCTGCGGGGGCAGCGGGAGCCGCCACACCGCCGCAGCCGGTCAGCCAGAGAGCCGCCGCCAGCACCGCAGCGGCAAGGCGTTTGTGTTTCATGGTCGTTCTCCTGTGTTCTCAGCCGTAGCTGCGGGTCATCTGCAGCTGGGTCTCACCCTCGGCAAAGGGGTTTTGCCCGGCGATCATGGTCATGGTCAGGTTCTCGTTGTACAGGTCGTTCTTGAACGCCGCCACAAATTCGAGCTCCTCATCGGCAGCGATGCCCAGCACCACGCCCTCGGGCACAACGCCCAGATACGCGGCGTCGCCCCGATAGATGCGGCTGTTGTCCTGCACGCCCAGCTGAACACTGCCATCGCTGGTCAGATCCAGCCAGTTCCAGCCGGTTTCGGCGGTGTAGTTGTAGGAGCCGGTGACGGAATAGGGGATCTCCTGCGCGCTCCACTCTGCCGACAGGGGAGCCAGCTCCAGCACAGAGCCATCCGCCCGGCGCAGGTTCACCTCGCTGCCGCTGCGCTCCAGCGCCACGCCGTTGTTGGCAATGTAGATGGGGTCCTGGCAGACCATGGCATCCCCGTACAGCAGGCAGCGCAGCACGTCCACATACTCCACCACGCCGTCTTTGGTCAGCAGATAGACCACCGGGCGGAAGAAGCCGTCCTCCTGCTCCCCGATGCACACGTCCACATATTCATTGTAAGCGCCAAGGATGGGGTAGCTGTGCTCCTGCTCCACCCAGACGTTGAGGTCTGTGCCCCACTGATCGGTCTTGGGCGCGGGGCGGAGGGTGATGGTGGCCTGCGTTCCCTCCAGCTGCACCTGCACACCATCGTAGGTATCGGTCAGCACCGGGGTGTCAGCGGGGGGCAGCGAGAGCTCCATATCCAGCTGTTGCCAGCCTTCTTCGCAGCTGTACTTACCCCGGAGCACCAGTTGATCCTGTTCCGGCAAAAGCAGGCACAGGTTTTCCAGTTCATTGTATTCCAGCGTATCCATCCGCATTTGCGAAAGCTCTCCGCCGAGACGCAGGCCCTCGTAATACGCGCCCTGCGCCATCTCCCGGTCAAAGGCCTGCATGGCCAGCCGCTGCACCTGCTCCTGCACGGTATCCGGGTCCAGACCCATGCGCTGAAGCATTTCAGCCACGGTGATCTGCTGGCCGGTGGCAAAATCGAAGCACCAGCCGCTGTAACGCCACGGGGCGGTGCCGCCGTAGCGGCTACGCACCACCAGACTGACGCAGTCGCCGTACCACCAGTCATCCCAGTTCACACCGATCTGCGGAACCTCGCCGTCCGGCAGTTCGGCTTCTTCGTAGGTCTCATACTCCCGGAAATCTGCCGCATAGATGGCGGCAAGATCCTTGTTCAGGCTTACGGCATCCGGGCTGTCGCATTCCAGCTGCGGCACATGGACGGAAATGTACTGCACCGCTTCCTCCCCCCACACGCCCGAAACGTTCTTTTCCAGCGTGTACTGGTCGGTGATGCGGTTTGTCTGGGCGGCCTGCGCCACCGCGCCGGGGGTGCTTCGGCTGCTGTCGGAGCTTTGGTCGGCAGCGGCGCTGGGGCTGCTCTGGGTGCCGCCGCAGCCGGTCAGCCAGAGAGCCGCCGCCAGAACCACAGCAGCAAAACGTTTGTGTTTCATGGCTGTCTCCTTTTCGTCATTCATCGTTGGTGGGGTTTTCTGGCGTACGCATGATATAGGCCGCCCAGTAGGTCTTGCCCTGAACATCCGCCACGGTGATGCCGATGTCGAACACGTCCACTTCCTGAGAGTCCATGGGGCCCGGGGCATAATTGAATTTTCCTTCCAGCTCATCCATCAGGGCCTTGAACTGGGCCTGATTGGCCGGGTAGGGCCGGTCCAGATAGTAGCGTTCCTCTTTGTAATTGTCCAGCTGGATGCCATAGCAGTTGTGGTGGATGCTCCGGATGAAGCCGGTGGAGCCGCTGCCCCATCCATAGCCGCCCTCCTCAAAGCCAGCCCACATTCCATCCACATAGTCTCCGTTCATCCGGGCTTCCAGACCCTCCTTTGCGGGGAAGGAGGGGGTGTCGTAGTCCACAAACATCTGCATTTCGGACTGAATGGAGTGTTCCAGACCTGCATTGTACTGCAGTTTGAAGTACTGCACCTTCCGCCGGGTCAGCTCGGCATTGATGATCTCAAAGATCTTTCTGCCGTCCCGGATCACCGGAATGGGGGGCGAATCGGGAGCCTCCGGAAGCGGCGGGCCAAGGGTGGTGATCTCCCCACTGTAAAAGGGGTCGTAGGCAGAGGGGGGGAGGGAGCTGCCGGAGTCCGAGATGTCCGGCGCACCGGAGCCGCCAAAGCCCTCGTCCTCACAGGCGCTCAGGGCCAGCATCACCGCCGATGCGCCGGAGAGCTTGAGGAAAGTCCGTCGGTTCATCTCTTTCATGGGGGTGCTCCTTTCTATAAAGCCCCGGACACAGGGGGGAGTGTGCCCGGGGCAAACAGGGGGATGTCTTGATGTCTTGTTATCTTATGCCGTTTTGTTCCAGAACACGGTAGCGATCATGTAGGTCTTGCTCTGAACCACCGGGCAGTAGATGCTGATGAACTCTGCCTCCCGGCTGAGACTATACCCCATGATCTTATCCACAAATTTCTGAACCACCGCATCCTCGCAGGAATACTCAAACGTCAAGGATACCTCACGTTCCGTAGACGGTTCGGAAATTCCGGCAGCGCCTCCAAGATCATACTTTTTCTCCAGTGAGGTTTTCCACTCTTGAATCCCAACCAGTTTCTGCATGTCTTCCGTTGTCAGCGTATGCACCGGTTCTTTTGCGTCCTCGAAGATTCCTCCTTGGATTTTTATGGCTCCCTGCGCTTCCTGATTGAGGGTCAGCTGCTCATGGGTAACCTGACCTGCATCAAACTTTTTCTTCCAGATCTTGTTGATGGCTGCCACCAGCTCAGCTTCCTTGCCGGTGGGCGCTGCGGGAGGTGCCGGAGGTGTGGAGGGCCCGCCGCATCCTGCCAGTGAGAGCGCCACAACGGCTGCGCCGGTAAGGGTGAGGAATTCGCGTCTGTTCAGTTCTTTCATGGGAATGCTCCTTTCAATACAGTATATTATAGATTACGGTTCGGGATTTGCGGGAAGTCCGTGCATCCCTGCCCCGGTTCAGTACTTTGAATAGTTTACCATTACCGCCACCGCATAGGTCTTGCCCTTAATGGTGGGGCAGTAGAGCCCGATCATCCACTGCTCGGGATGCGGACTCACCAGTCCAGGCCCGGCCAGATACCGCACAAACTCCCTGACCTCGCTCTGACTATGAGGATACAGTTTCGTTAATTGCATACCGTCATGGGTGCTGTTAGAAACTCCCCCAGTCCCCCGATAGCTTCCGTTTCCATATTTTTTCCTGATTTCCTCTATCATTTCAGACTCACGGCGTTGGTACTCGCGGAATACATCATCAGGCAAGTTCCATCTGCGGTAATCCTCTTCGTCTACTTCAGGTTCATAGGTTTCAAAGGGGCTGGCTGTAAACTTTGCGAGGTCGGCAGCCTCCTGACAGTAGACCACAGACTTGCAGATATCAAAGTTGGGATTGGGGGCTACTTCTTTGTTGACTTCATACCAGACCTCGTTGATGGCTTTGAACAGGGCCAGCTCTTTGCTCTCAGAGGCCGGAGGTGCCGGAGGTGTGGAGGGCCCGCCGCCGCAGCCTGCCAGCGAGAGCGCCACAACGGCTGCGCCGGAGAGGGTGAGGAATGCGCGTCGGTTCATCTCTTTCATGGGGGTGCTCCTTTCTGTTTGTCCCCTCTGCTTTTTAGGGGGCTCTGGTTTTGGTATTCTCTGCACTTGCAGTCCGCTCCATCTTATGCTATCCTTATGAATAGAATCCGCAGATGCCTGTTGACGCGTTTTGTGCACGGCGACAGGCTTTCTGCACCGGCGCGGAACCTCTTCTGGTTTTACTGTACCATAAACGTAAAAAAATCACCCCCCCAAAAAAGCCGTTTTTTGGGGGGAAGCTCCAAAAAAATTTTTAGGAGGTTTTCCCTTTTTCTACCCATTTCCCCCCAAAAAGGGCCGTTTTTGGGGGGAAAATGGGGGTTTGGGAGAGGTCTCGTCCAACCAGGCCCTTGCGGGCTGCGGCGGCAGCGGCCTCCCCCGCCCCTTTGGCTGCAACTTGCGGAAAGGAATCAGGAATATGGAACGAAGGACATTTTTAAAGCTTGCGGCGCTCGTCCCCGGTCTGGCACTTGCGGGCTGCGGCGGCAGCAAGACCCTGCTTTCTCCCAAGGACCCCACCATGCTCAGCATCTGGCATGTGTACGGCGAACAGGCAGACTCGCCCATGAACCGCCTGCTGACCGAGTTCAACGACACGGTGGGCAGAGAGAAGGGCATCCTGCTCAACGTGACCAACATGACCAACAGTGCCGCCATCGGCGGCCAGCTGCAGGACGCCAAGGCCGGCAAGCCCGGCGCGCTGGACCTGCCGGACCTGTTCTCGGCCCACCCCGCGGACGCCAGCGCTCTGGGCATCGAGAACCTTGTGGACTGGAACGACTGGTTCACCGCCGAGGACATGGCGGCCTATGTGCCCGGCTTTGTGCAGGACGGCATCATTGACGGGCGGCAGGTGGTGTTCCCGGTGTCCAAATCCACCCAGCTCATCTTTTTGAACGGCTCCCAGTACGCCCGGTTTGCGGCGGACACCGGGGCGCAGCTTTCCACCCTTGCCACATGGGACGGCTTTTTTGAAATGGCGGGTGTCTACCGGCAGTGGTCGCAGGGCAAGCCCTTCTGCGCACTGGATTACCCCCTGCGTCTGGTGGAGCTGAACGCGCTGGAGCAGGGCAGCGGCAAGCTGTACAAGGGCAGCTGGTACGATCTGACCAACGAGACCTTCCGCGCTTCGTGGATGGAGTTTGCCCGGGCGCTGGTGCAGGGCGATATTCTGGTGTCGGACCTGTACTCCAACACGCAGGTGATGACCGGCGAGACGCTGGCGGGCCTTGGCAGCTCTGCGGCCATCCTTTATTACAATGATTTCGTCACCTACCCGGACAACACCACCGAGCCCACCGACCTGCTGCTGGCTCCCCTGCCCCACGCCGCAGGCACCGCCACGCCCCTGATGCCGCAGGCCGGTGTGGGTCTGTGCGCCTTCAAGACCACCGACCAGAAGGCCGAAGCCGCCGCCGTGTTCCTGCGCTGGCTCACCGAACAGCAGCGCAATCTGGAATTTGCCGCCGATACCGGCTACATGCCGGTGTCCAGCGCCGCCTTTGACGCCATTGCGGACTATCCCTTTGAGCAGCAGAGCTATCAGCGGCTGTACGACGTCTACAACGAAATGCGCATCCAGAACACCCCCCTGTCCGAACCGGGCATCGTGGGGTACCACGCCAAGGCCAAAACCTTGTACGACAGCCTGCGCCAGCGCCAGAAGGACTACCCCCAGCGCCTTGCGGACGGCGAAACGCTGGAAGCCCTTGCCGAGGAAACATGGCAGCTGCTGTGTGACAATGCCTGAGCCTGCCGCTCAGCCGGAAAGGAGGGACTTTGATGCACTTTGTTGACCGGCACCGTGAAAAGATCCGCCAAAGCCCCATGAGCAGCCGGCTGCTGTGGGCCTGCCTACTGCTGGTGGTGCTGCTGGTGTTGACCTTTGGTGCGGCGCTGTTCCTGTTTGCCAGTCTGCACAACACCAAAAAGGACATCAGCCGCAGTCTGCAGATCCAGTTTTCGGTGTTCCAGAACGATATGGAGCGCTATTTTGACCAGCTGGCAGTCATGGGCGTGAACCTGTCCGAGGACATGAGCGCAGAGGTGGACAAGGAGCTTGCTTTGCGGCAGATGTCCTTTGCCCAGCTGAACGACTCCCCCGAGGTGCTGAACGCGCTGGATGAGGAAATGATCGAGCCGCTGTGCCGCCGTCTGCGCCAGACCGGCTGTTCCGGCGCTTTTGTGCTGCTGGATGCCACCGTCAACACCCGCATGGAGGGAGCAGAGCATTCCCGCGCCGGGCTGTATGTGCAGAAAAGCGGTGCCGACACCCCCACCGTGCCCCTGCTGCTGTACCGGGGCAGTGCGGAGGTGGGCAAGGCCCGCAGCGTGATGCCCCACCGCAAATGGCGCATGGAGTTCCAGACCGACCAGTTCCCGGACTACGACCGCTGGATGACCCCCGGCAGCACCCCGCTGTACCAGTCTTACACGCTGACCGAGCGGTTCGAGCTGCCCGGCACCTCGGAGGAGGTTCAGTTGTTTTTGCTGCCCCTGCAGGGGCGGGACGGCACGATATACGGGCTGTGCGGCTTTGAGATCAGCGAGAGCTACTTCAAGCAGAACTTTGCCCAGCCCACCGGCTTTGACCGGCTGAGCTGCCTGCTGGCCCCGGCGGGGGACGGCCTTGCCGCCGATGCCGCCCTCAGCAGCGGCACCACCGACGGCTACTACCATGCCCCCCGGGGCACGCTGGCGCTGCGCAGCATGGGCGGCGGGCTGACCCAGTTGACCGGCCCCGACAGCGCCTATGCGGGCATCTCCCAGCTGTGCCGCCTGAGCGAGAGCCAGTCCTACCGGCTGGCGGTGTGCATCCCCATGGCAGACTACCGGAGACTGGTCTTTTCCGGCAATCTGCAGATGCTGCTCATCGGCCTGTTCATCGCCTTTTTCGTGGTGTTCTGCTGCATGAACTTCCACCGGCGCATCCTCTCGCCTGCGTTCCGGCAGTTCGAGGAGGACCGGCGGGAGTCCCGGCGGCGGATGGACGAGCTGCAGCTGGAACGCCAGCAGATGCAGACTGAGCTGTCCCGGCTGGCGGACGTGTGCCGCAACGAGTCGGTGCCCGATGCCTTCCAGACCTTTGTGGCGGGCATTCCCACCCTGACCAAGACCGAACGCCGCATCTTTGACGGCTACGCCGCCGGGCTGCGCACCCGGGAGATCGTGGAGCAGCTGGACATCAAGGACAGCACCCTGCGCTTCCACAACAAGAACATCTACGAAAAACTGGGGGTCAGCTCCCTCAAGCAGCTGCAGCAGTTCGTGGCGATTCTGAACTCCGGCAGCGGCAGCGCCCCGGACGAAAAGTGACCCAGCAAGCAATGTTTTCGTCTATACAAAAACACTTTTTGCGTTGCAAAATGCTTGTT
>ERZ773276.2730-NODE-2730-length-10392-cov-17.272323_pt1 | contig 10392 bp, 4 predicted proteins | sample MGYA00511386_ERZ773276 | MGnify/ENA primary metagenome ERZ773276 (study PRJEB29015, sample SAMEA2737778) | human gut metagenome | biome: human gut; feature: human-associated habitat; material: faeces | place: China | collected 2012 ...
ATTTATTTTTGCATAGCAGCAGAGAAGCAAAAAGTTTTAGCGGACACCAATAATATCGGTATAAGGATAGTAGGTGCCGCCCGCTACGAAGACCTCAAAGCGGTGGTTGCGCAGCTTGTCCTTCTCCGCTGTGCCGTCGGCATCGGTGCGCTGTCTCACATTCATGATATAGTCGAAGGCATCACCGAGGCGCTGGAAGGGGTTGGCGAAGGAGGAGCCCACCTGTTTGTATATCTCATCACCACTTTCCAAGAGTGCGTTGGCATTGCTGTTGGAGACATTCGTGGGATGGACGACGAAGAGGCGGTAGAAGACCTTGGCGGTTTGAATCTTGAAGGCGAAATTGATGGCACGGGCGCCAATATCCGTCGTGACATTGTCCTTTCCGACAAGTCCCGTACCATCATAGGCAAGTTGCACCGGGTCGGTGGCGGTCTGCGCCATACGCTTCACACCGGCAATGTCGACGGAGTCGATGCCTGGGAAGAAGCGAAGCATATTGCGCATGGTGGTATAAGGCAGGGCAGCACGTGTCAGCACCGACGACTGCTGCAAGTAATAGTACTGGTACTTTCGGGCGTCGGTCTTCAACTTGCTGTCAGCCTGCCAGCGCACGCCCTCGTCGGACGAACTGTTGACACTGATATTGTTCACACCTGCCTCACGGACATTCGTCACGGCGGTGTAATTGACGGGGAAGTTCCACACGTCCTGCGTGGCATCGACATTGACGACACCAGCTATATCGGTCTGGTCGTTGCTCTCGTTCTGCCATACCACGTTGCCGATAGAGCGCAGGTTGGTGTTGAAGAAGATGCCGCCGCCATTCACCGTGGCGTTGTTGTATACGATCGTGTTATATGCCAGGATCGCCCAGGTGGCAAGACTGGTTTTGTCGGGTTCGGCGATGGCGATGCCTGCCCCATACGCCGCCTTGTTGTCCTGGAGGATACATCCCGAGACGATACCCGACGGCTCCACATACAGTCCACCGCCATAGCCGGAGGCGCTGTTGTTCTGGATCACACAGTTGGAGATATCGGCGAAACCCGTGACGACGGCGGCACCACCGCGCTGGTTCTCCGGCAGCACCCCGTCAGCCTGACCGTTCTCGATGTAGCAGCCGTTGATAAGGGAGCGTGAGAAGAGGTTGCTGCCCGGCGTTGCCTCCCAGGTGGCCTTGTAGGTCTTCACATTATCGCTGAGGAGCTTGTAGATGGGCAGACCATCGGCATCCTTTCCTTTGCTGATGCGGTTGCCGTTCTCATCGAAGACATAGTCGGTGAAGGTCACCACATGATAGGCGGTCGAGGAGGTACCGACATCGTAGTTGAATTCGCCCGTGAGGAGTGTCTTGTTGTTCAGTGGGTCGCGCTTCTTGAAGTCTTGGTCCCAGCCGCCCTGCACTTCCACGCCGTGTGGTATCTGGATGCTGAACTGTCGGGGATTGATATCCACATTCGTGTTATAATCGGTGGTGCGCGACGGGGCATAGCCGCCGCCATCGGCGAAAGCGGCGAGCTTCACCACGACGTGATCGCCGGGATGGTCGTACTTATACCGTCCGGCGGCGTCGAGCACCTGCTGCAGCTTGCTGTTACAGGCGGCATTGGCTGGCGAACTGGCATTGGCGACGCCGCGACTATTCTGAGAGACGTAGAAGGTGGCGACGTCGAAATCCGTATCCTCGCCCTTCATATCTGGGACGCTACTGTACACCCTATGTTTCTCCGTTCCAGTCTCCGGCGAAATCTTGCTGGCGCCATTATACTCATAGGCTCCCTTGTCGATACGGCAGTCCTGGATACGGTCGGCACCAGCAATATCCTCGGTGACATTCAGCGGCTTCTGTGTCAATTCCGCGCCATAGGTATCCGACCCCATGTTGATACAATACTTTGCAAGTTCGGAGGCAGGATTGATACTGTAGGGATTATCGGTGAAGAAATAACCGGATTTCTTATATTCAGAAGGTTTCTCACCACTGTTCTTTATCGTATAATTGCTCTCATTAAAAAGGTTTTGTGTTGCGCATGCCTTGATATAGTTTGTAAGATTAGGATCCAACCAGTATGAGTTTTTTGCACCTGGCACAGCGGCATTGATATCTAATTTAAAAGTATTTGTTACAAATACCTTCTCCTGATAATTTTTATCCAATGTAGCTTTTCGTCCATCGGTTCCACTAGTGTAAGTTACAGTCACACCTTCATTGATAAATCTTTGAGCCGGGGCAGAGTGATAACAACTGAATAAAATATTATCTCGACCAACGTTTGCTGCCCAACTGCTACGACAGACAATATTATAGTTTTCACCGGTTAAGCCATATCCTGTATTTCCCCAAAGAATACAGTTATATAACTTAATCTGACCGGTAGACCCATAACCATTAGCATCAAAGATTGCTGGTGAAATAGCATTATCAGCTTTACCTATATTATATGCTATGGTACTATTATACAACTTATTGGCAGTAGACGAAGATGCCACATAGAGTGCAAGACCTAATATCTGATTACCAGGACTACTCCAGTCAGAGGTGTTCTCCACAATCATTGAGTTGATAACTGTACCACCCATCATATAGATACCCGCACCTACACTTTTTGGATTGGTATTTGAGTATTTTTTCCCTCCTTTTATAATATTATTACGAATGATACAATCCTTCACGATACTTCCGCCAGACATATATATGCCAGCGCCACCCTGTGAATAGTCTTGTCCTCTTCCATCATTCCAAGTATCATAAGCAATAAGATAGTTGTTTCTCACCAGACAGTTTTTCAGCGTGATGCCAGCGCCATTCATATATACGCCACCGCCTTGACCGCCATTGACATATCCATTCTGAATGGTGAGTCCCTCCCACAGAGTAGAAGTAGTAATGTTAGAACCATTAACGACTTGCCTCGTATTATCACCATCCAATATCGTCTGATAAGTGGGATCGAGGTTGGAGATGTCCCGTTCTCCCTCACGCTTTCCAGGATTGCCATAGGCTTTGAAGCCGCCATAGACATTCACACCATCGACCATATTGACGGTAACCGACTCTTTATACGTACCTGCCGCAATCCAGATATTCTTAACACCTTTAGCTTTAGCTTGACTAAGGGCATTTCTCAAGGTCTTGAACGCCGTAGCCCACGACAGTCCGTCATTGTTAACGTCGTCGCCCGTCGTCCTCACAAAAAACGTGGTGCCGTTCTCAGGCTGTGTGGTGTTCTCGATGGCACCGACATCCGGCTTGCCACCGTAGTTGCGGTGGTTGAGGACGAAGTCGGTCTCGGTCGTGACATCCTCACCTTCTGCCACGGAAGCAGCATTGACCATCGGGTTCATGTTCATCGGGGTGTAGTCGATGGTTCCGCCATAGAGGGTCGGGTCGTCGGCATTGCGCTGTACGAAGATGGTGCGCACGGGGTTGACAAAGCGCGGATAGGTCTTGTCGTTAGCACGGTCGTTGCCGAAGGTGGGCTTGAAATTCTTCTTCACGTCGTCGCTAAGCCCGGCGTGCTGGTTATATAGCAGGTCAATATAGTTGTTGGAGCCTGTCGGCGCGTAGCCGCCAGTTCCCGCGTAGTACAGTGCCGCGAGGTTGGAGCCGTCAGACTTCAACTGCGTACGGTCGGTGAGCGAGTCGGTGGCGTTGGAGTAGATGGCAGAGTTCGTAACGTCGATGGTCGGCGTAACGTCCCCATTATGTTTGATGCGGGCAAATACATTGCCCACATTGTTCACCACGGTGCAGTGTCTCATCGTGATGGTCGCGTTGCCCACCGCCTCGATGATTCCGGCAGACTCTCGCCACTGGTTCACGGTGTTTTCCTGTTTGTTACGCACGGCATTGTTGTGGATGATGCAGTTCTCCAGGGTCAGTTCGGCCTCCTGCAACGTCGACGTGTTGTTGTTGAGGTAGTTATCGCCGCTGACGAAGACAGCCCCGCCGCCCATCGGTGCCCAGCAATTGGAGATGACGCAGTTGCGCACGATGTTTCCTGTCATCGGCGTTCTGCGGTCGGTAGCAGAGCCGGAACCCAAGTAGATGCCGCCGCCAAAGCCGTAGGCCAGACGATACTCGTAGCTCTGCGGGTCGGTAGAATTCTTGTAATTGGGATCGTCCGGCTTCTCAGCATTGCCGTAAGAGATATAGAAGCCGTCGAGGACAGCATCATGCACATTCGGGAAGACAACACAGTGCACACTGTTATATTTATACTCGCCGACGATGTTTCCGTTGATACGTGTGACATTCTCCTTCGGGTTACGGGCGACAATGGTCTTACCAGAGGCATCTTTCGTATCGGTGACAGTCGTACCTGTCAGGCTTGACGAATAACCCCCGTACATCAGCATGTTGCTCAGCAGGTGGATGGCGCCACTCTCCAAGTTAGCCTCCCCGGTTACCGTGTCATAGAGATAGGAACTCGAACCAGCCGTGGTGATAGTGCCTTGCTTGACGAGGATCTGCGTCTTCGAGGTGACATTATTTAGTTTGATATGCTCCTCCATGTCCTTGACCGCCTCACTCACATTGTCCAAAGGCGTGTCCCAGCTAGAACCGCTGGTCGTTACATCCTTATTTTTTATCACACGGTTAGGGTCGACGAAGAGGGTCGGGATTTTTGTAGTTGGATCAGTCCCGTCCACCGCCGGCAGTTCAGCGACTTTATACAGCTCATCCATAATGGCGAACGCACCGAGTGCTGACACGGGGTTGAAGACATTGCGGACGAAGTCTTTGGCCGAATGGCTCTTGGTGATGATATTACCGAAGTTGTTGAGCTGCGACACCTGCACACCTTTCTGCTGGAGATAACTCATCGCATTCGGCATCCAGTCCATAGGCGTTGCGGTGGCACCATTGGCACCCGCCGTCGTTGACGGTGACGTAAAGATAGGATAGTTGCCTGCCTTTCCTGAGGTGAAATTCTCCTTACTGATCTGGAAGACATTACTGCGCAGCGTATTACCCCAGTCGGTAATGTCGAAGTTGCTGAACGCCATATAGGTCAGGCGCGGGCGCTTGGCGGTGGCATTCGGATAGAGGTCGGTGGTGGCATAGTAGCCGTACTGGATGTTGTCGTTGGCGGCACAGGTGTTGCCCCATACCACACTGTTGAAAGCCGAGCCGGCACCGTAGATGAAAAGTCCGCCGGTACGGCCGTAGCGCACGCCGCCGATGGTGATGTCGGTACCCGTACACTCATTGTTGACGATGGTGCAGTGGTTCAGTACGCCACCTCGATATAATACTACGCCGGCACCCTCCGTATTGGCGTTGTTGTTGCTGAAGACGCACACCGTAGCGTAGGGGTCGAAATCATCCTTCGTGTATTTGGTGGAGTAAGGGTGCTTCTCAGGGGTGTAGACGACCATCAGTCCGCCGCCGGTACGCGCCATGTTGTTCGTGACATTGCAATGGTTCATCACGCCGTTGTTCTCCATGCACACGCCGCCGCCATAGCCATCGATGACGCCGATGCCGAGGGTCTGGCACTGGTAGATGTTACAGTCTTTCACCGTTCCACCACGGTCCATATACACACCGCCGCCGCGCCGTGACGCTGAGCAACGGCGGATGACGCAGTTGCGCACCGTGGCATGTTGCACCATATACACCCCCCCACCGAAGGCGTTCAGGTCGCGGTCGGCCGTGGAGCGTCCCGCGGCGTTACCGTCCTGGATGATACAGCCGTCGAGACTGGCGCCATAGACGAGGGAGTCGGCATAGAGAGTCTCCTTACCCTCGGCGTCCTTGACGTAGCCGTTGGTGGCAAACCACACCACATGGTACGAGTTGCCGGGGAAGCGCGTGTCGTACTGCTTCTTGTTGTCGTTCCATTTGAAGGTCCCCATCACAGTGTTGTGGTTGCCGGAGAAGATGGTGGCGTTCTTGAAGTCGTAACGCATGATGGTATCGCCTTGCGTCTTTTCCATCTCAACCAATTTGCCCATGGTGATGGTCTTCTCGTCCGCCGTACTCTGCTTGTCATTGGCCGACTGTCCGTCGCGCCAGGCGGGCCGAGTGGAGAGGACACGCAGGTCAGGCGTGGCCTCCGGGGTTTCGGCATTGAATCCGCCATAGACATGGATGCCGTCGTAGATCTTGAACGAGGTCGACAGCACCGACGAGCCGTCACCGGTACTCTCCGACGGGGTGTAGGTGCCGGCGGCGACATACACGCTGCCGGAGTGCAGGTTTTGCGTCTGCATGTAGTTGTACAGGTCGTTGATGGCGTCCTGCACGTTGTCCTTGGCAGTGGCCCATGTCTTGCCGTCGTTGGCGTATTTACCCGTCCTGGCATTGACATAGCGGATGGTGTCGGACTGGGCAGAAGCCGAGAGAGCCGACATCAAGAGTATAAGTATATATAATAGTCTGTTGCGCATAGTCGTTGTTTTGATATCTTCCATCGGGTCTGCCCCGTCCCTACCATGGGGTGGACATCGTCACCGTGCCGTACATCCACGGCGTAAAAGGCTTAGATTTGTCGATGGTACCCGCACTGATGACTTTACTCTTTTCCGTCGTACCGTTATTGAACGACATCGTGAACGAATACTTGCCATCACTGTCTATCACCGGGATGACGTACTCATATTGTCGGCCATACCACTGACTACCCGCATCCAAGGAGTAGGTCTGTGAAAGGTTCTTAGTGGCGGTATTCTCCAACGGCCGGAAGATATAACAGTTGTCGGGTTGTGGCGTGACCAGCGTCATCGATGAGAGTTTCAGAGAACTTTGGATGTCTGAAGCCACATTCCACTGCACGTCTAGTTTCGAGGCGATATGATAAAGAACGATGTTGATCGATGGGTTCACCGTATGCATATTGTACATTGTACCATAATAGGTGTCGTTTATGTTATAGTTATACGGTGTGGAATAGATGTTCTGTATCTCCTTTTGAATGTCCTCACTCATGGTGAACTGGAAATTCTTTACCTCCTCCCCGGTATATTTGTTGACAGTACTCTCGTTGCCGGTGGGCAGTCCGGGAAGTGCCACCGAAGACAGTGCCGCATAGACAGCACCTTGCGGCTTTCGCTTGTCAGGGAGGTAGACGTCGATGTAACCCTCATAACGATACACCGAGTCATTCGCCGTGGCGAGACTGCCCTCATAACGTTCTTTTTTCCAAGTACCCTTCAACTGATTGGTTGAGAGGGTGACAAAATCTTTGTCGTTGTCGTCTTTGGTGATGATATAGATATAGGAGTACGTCGGCAACTTAAACTTCTCATACGTCCCCGGGTCGCCTTCGGCGCGTGTTGCCTTGGCACCAGCATTTCCCGTACCTACAAGACTAGCATCGGTAGCGGGGATAAAGAGGTTCACCGGCATACGCACGACATGGTCGTCCTCCACCGACGGGTCGGTAGAGGAGCAGGCAGTGAGCGCGCCGATCCCCAGAACGAGGAGAGCCATCCGATGTATTATGTTTTTTATTGTCATCATTGTTGTGTCCCCCGTGGCATATATTTTTGATATCGTTTGTGGGGTTAGGTGGTCATATCTCCGGATTATACTCTCCGCCTTTCTTCCAGTCGAGCGTCACGCTGGCGCCGACGTTGCTGTCGGAGGTGCTGACGCCGCCGTCGTCATTGACGTGGATGCGGATGACACGGATGTCACCGGCCTTCAACGGCTCGGTCATATACAACACGGAGCGCGTGGTGGTGCCGTTGGGCAGGTCGCTAAGGATGACGACACGCCACACGGCACCTTTCGCCGCGGCGACATCGGGGTCGATGGTGCCGGGAGCCTCCATCCGTGAGGGGAAGGCGATACCACAGTAGGCCACAGAGTCGGTACCCGTGACATCGACGGCATCGGTGCGCACCAGACTGTTATGCTCCCAGTGCCACGTGCTGTCATTAGGAGTGAAACTCGTGGCCAGGTCGGCGAGGAAAACACGCGTCCGCACGACGTTGGGGTTCTTCTTCATCACCACGGCCACGGCGGCATCGGCGGGATAGAGGTTGATCTCCCAACTCTGGTTGGTGTTGTTCGTGACGTTCATGTCGAGCGTTCCCGCGAGGGCCGCATGGTTATGGCTGTCCACGGTGTCGTTGAGGAACTGCGTCAGGCGGGTTGTCTCCGCCGAAGTATTATCATTGATGAAGATGGAGGGATCCTCCTGACCGATGATGGCGATATGCCGGTAGTTGGCAGCAGGGATGGCGAGAGAGAAGGCCGTGCGCAGTCCCTCTGTCTCCCGGTCGTAATGGACAGGGTCACTGCCATCGGTGGGAAAGAAACTCAGGTGCACTGCCGACGCCGTCGGCTGCAGGATAGGATCGAGATAGCTGTTGAGCGTTGCCAAGGTCTGCGACCCCGTGCTCATCTGCAGCTGTTCACTGAGCTGCAGGTTGATATTGCTGACCACCTTCAGCTGATAGTTGAGCGAGAACGAGGTCTCGCAGTCTGAACGGTCGTCATCAATAAACGTGCAGCTTTGCAGCGTGAACAAGAACAGAAGTGCCGTGGTCAAAGCCTTGAAATAACGTATCATTGATAATATTTTTTTAAGTAGGGGCGGGGTTCATCCCCGCCCTAACCCCCTTGACGGTAATCCAAACACCCCGTGGTGATAATCCAATTTTCCACACCCGCGCCACATATTTAATATGTTTTGCGGGGTGAGAGCGGGGATAAACCCCGCCCCTACGGTGGATGGCATCAATACCGGCAGCGGGGAGGGTACGTAGGGGCGGGGTTCATCCCCGCCCTAACCCCCTTGGCGGTAATCCAAGCACCACGTGGTGATAATTCCATTTTCAACCCCCCGTGCCGCATATTTTTGATATGTTTTGCGGGGTGAGGGCGGGGATAAACCACGCCCCTACGGTGGATGGCATCAATGCCGGCAGCGGGGAGGGTAAGTAGGGGCGGGGTTCATCCCCGCCCTAACACCCTTGACGGTAATCCAAACACCCCGTGGTGATAATCCAATTTTCCACCCCCGCGCCACATATTTAATATGTTTTGCGGGGTGAGGGCGGTAATCATTTTCCCCCCGTGCCGCATATTTTTAATATGTTTTGCGGGGTTAGGGCGGGGATAAACCCCGCCCCTACGGCGTCACCATCAATACCGCCGTCCGGTGGGTAGGGGCGGGGTTCATCCCCGCCCTAACCCCCTTGACGGTAATTTTTTCCCACCGTACTACATATTATATATGTTTTGCGGGGTGAGGGCGGGGATACCCCCCCTACGGTGGATGTCATCCAACCAGGGGGCGTTCGTAGGGGGGCTCTCAGAACGAGTAGACGAGGTCCACGGCCGCCTTGGGGAGGAGGTAAACCTTGTTCTTTCGTGCCACGGGAGCACCGCAGTGCACACAATCGTAGACCCGGTAACGGGTCCAGCTCAAATCTACTCCGGTCTGCACGTCCACGCCAAAGCCACTGCCAAGGTCCCAGGCATAGCCCGCAAACGAGCCTCCGCCATAGAGATTGCCTTGCATGCGCCGGTGACGGGCATCGCCAAACATACCAAAGTAATGGAGCTTGAGATTAGAGAGATTATAGTGAATCCACAAAGCATCAAAACCATAATAGAAGCCACGCCACGGCGTGCCCCCGGTCCACTTACGAGTATAGAGATCCAAACTCAGATGACGGTATTTGCGCAGTGCCTTGTCATCAGTAGGCCATGGGCGCAAACCACCCCACAGCCCCACCGTCCAAGTGCTGTCCACACGCGTTTCAAAACCGAGATTAGGAGTGAGCGTGGCCGAATAGACCACATTATTACTAAGAGAGAAACTCTGGGCGTCTCCTCTCACTGCTACAATAAGCCCTAACACTATACTTATTATAACCTTTTCCCTGTATAGTCTCCATACTCGCATCATATACTTCTACAACTACAACAACTAACTTATACATCTCTTTTACGAGACTTTATTATATCCTATTAGTTAATATCAAATAGTCATTCCCTTTATGCTGCATAAGATAATGATTAAAAAAAAAGAAATGTGTGATTAGCCTAATTTTAACATAAAAAATTGTTCTTTCTTCATCGATTATTAATAAAAAACAGAAAAACACCCTAAAAAGAGGGTTGCTTTACCATTTTCTTTCCTCTCATCAATAAAACGAAAAGGTTGAAACAAGATTATACAAAGACATTCCGAATATCATTTCGGACGAGATGACAATGCATTCCGAATGGGGTGACAATGCATTCCGAATGGGGTGACAATACATTCCGAATGGGATGACAATACATTCCGGACGGGGTGACAATGCATTCCGAATGGGGTGACAATACATTCCGAATGGGGTGACAATACATTCCGAATGGGGTGACAATACATTCCGAATGGGGTGACAATACATTCCGAATGGGGTGACAATACATTCCGAATG
>ERZ773276.2745-NODE-2745-length-10345-cov-16.950923_pt1 | contig 10345 bp, 4 predicted proteins | sample MGYA00511386_ERZ773276 | MGnify/ENA primary metagenome ERZ773276 (study PRJEB29015, sample SAMEA2737778) | human gut metagenome | biome: human gut; feature: human-associated habitat; material: faeces | place: China | collected 2012 ...
TCTTTGCTCAACCAAATCTAAAATACCCACACATGACAAACAAAAAAACAATCTTTAAAACAGCTCTTTTCGCTATGGCTCTCGCCGTGGCTCTGCCCGCAACAGCCAAGGACAAGACCATCGCTTCGCCCAACGGCCAGCTCATCGTAAAACTTTCCGATGCTGACGGCAAACCGACTTATACCGTCACTCTCAACGGCAAGGAAGTGCTGTGTCCGTCCCGGCTTGGCTTCATCGCTGACTTTGGCGACCTCACCCACGGCATGACGCTCAGCGATAGCCGCGACTATCCGATGGAGAAGCACTACGACATGACCCGCACTAAACGCGCCCATGTCGACTTCAAGGCCAACGCCACTGATGTGACCTTCGCCAACGCCGAGGGACAGCACTTTGTCGTGACTTTCGTCGTCGACGACAACAACATCGCACTGCGATACGCCATTCCCCGTCAGAAAGACGACAACCCCAAGTGCGCCGTCATCCGTAGTGAGGCGACGAGCTTCCGCTTCCCCGACGGCACCACGACGTTTCTCTGCCCTCAGATCACGCCTATGTCGGGATGGGAACGCACAAAGCCCTCCTACGAAGAGGAGTACACTGCCGATGCCCCCATGGCCGCCAAGTCACAGTTCGGCGTGGGCTACACCTTTCCCTGCCTCTTCCATGAGCAACTGCCCGGCAACGGCAAAGCAAAGAAAGCCGGTCAGAGCAAAACCAACTATTGGGTGTTGGTCTCTGAGACAGGCATCGACGGCAGCTACTGCGGCAGCCGTCTGAGCGACTACGACCCGCAGACGGGCTACACCGTGGCTTATCCGCAGCCAGGAGAAAACAATGGCAACGGCAGCGCTGCGCCCGGCATTGCCTTACCGGGCACGACGCCGTGGCGCACAATCACCATTGGACAAACGCTCGCACCCATCGTAGAGACAACGATTCCCTTCGATGTGGTAGAACCGAAATACAAGACGAAATACGACTACAAGCCGGGACGCTATACCTGGAGCTGGCTCGTATGGCAGGACAACTCGATCAACTATGCCGACCAGGTACAGTTTATCGACCTCGCCGCAAAGTATGGTTATGAGTATGTGTTGGTGGACAACTGGTGGGACAAGAACATCGGGCGCAAGGGTATCAAGAAGCTTGCCGCCTACGCCAAAGAGAAAGGTGTCCGCCTCATGCTGTGGTACAACAGCAATGGCTACTGGAGCGACGCGCCACAGACCCCTCGCGGCATCATGAACGACGCCATCGCCCGTAAGCACGAGATGGCATGGATGGAGCGCATCGGCATCGCTGGCATCAAGGTGGACTTCTTCGGCGGTGACAAGCAACAGACCATGCAACTCTACGAGGACATCCTCAGCGACGCCAAAGACCATCACCTCGCCGTCATCTTCCATGGCTGCACGATACCGAGAGGCTGGGAGCGGATGTATCCCAACTATATCGCCTCTGAGGCAGCACTGGCCAGTGAAAACGTCTTCTTCACAGAGTACCACGCCAAGAAGGAAGGCTTCGAGATGACCATGCATCCTTTCAGTCGCAATGCCATAGGCAGCTTCGACTGGGGCGGCGTGATCATGAACCGCTATCTCAGCCGCGACAATCGCAGCCGCCACCCGCGCTACACCAGCAATGTCTTTGAGCTTGCCACAGCAATCACCAATCAGACGAGCGTCAACTGTGTGGAGGTCACGCCGCAGTCCGACTCTACCGTCAACGCTGTGGAGCGCACCTTCCTCAAGGACATCCCGACGACTTGGCGCGAGACAAAGTTCATCGACGGATATCCTACCCGCTATGCCGTCATCGCCCGCCAGGATGCTGTCAGCGGAAAATGGTTTGTCGGGGGACTCAACGGACTGAACAAGCCTCTTCAACTCACGCTTTCCCTGCCTATGCTCGCCGGTCAGCAGGTGACGCTCATCACAGATGGTAAGAACCGTGAGGCCGTGGAGAAAACCGTGAAAGTCGGAACGGAAGGCAAACTCAAGGTTTCGTTCCAGCCCATGGGAGGAATTGTCATACGACAAAAATAAAAAAAAGAAACCTGTAAAAAAAGAATAGTGCCTGTACGCTTTACGCAAGCGTACAGGCACTATTCTTTTATGATGGGCGTGTGTGTCACTGTATAAGTTCAGTACCGAAGTACTGTCCCTTTCTGACAGCCGGTACGCCGTTGCTCATCCATGCCGGTTCCGGGGCTCCCTTGAGATAATGGTCGAAGAACTGTTGGAGACGTACGGACAAGTCCTTGCAGTTGCGGCGCTCCACTAAGTTGTGAGCCTCCTTATTATACTCCAGCAACCATACCGGCTTTCCGAGACGACGTAGTGCCATAAAATACTCGATGCCCTGATACCAAGGTACAGCGCCATCGTTGTCGTTGTGCATGATCAGCAAGGGCGTCCTGATTTGGTCAGCCTTAAACAGGGGAGAGTTCTCAAGATACAAGTCAAGACCGCCTTTGTCCCACAAAGACTTGCCGACTCGACTTTGTCCATGCTCATACTGCATCTGCCGGCAGACTCCGGATGCCCAGCGGATGCCGCCATACGCAGAAGTCATATTACTCACAGGAGCTCCAGCTCCTGCTGCTGCAAAGATAGGCGTACGAGTGACGAGGTAGGCCGTCTGGTATCCGCCCCAGCTCTGTCCCTGTATGGCCAGACGTGTGGAATCGATGAACGGGTATTGGGCACACATCGCCTTTACGCCCGACACGATGCAATTGTAAGCGCTTTCGCCAGGGTGGCCGACCTGATAGCGGATATCCGGAACAAAGACCACATAGCCACGAGAACAGTAGAAAGCCAGATTGACCGTGCTGCGGCTGGGACGTGGCTCGATGAAGTCATAGAGCGACTCCGACCTGCGCTCATAGAAATAGCTGATCATTGGATACTTCTTCGTCGTGTCCACTCCATCGGGGATATATAGGATACCATCCAAAGGTGTACCGTCGTAAGCTTTCCAATGCACGAGATGCGCCGTTCCCCAGGTAAAGGGGGCCAGTTGACCGTTGAGCCGAGTCAAAGCTTGCTGATGAGCGAAGTCGTCCTTTGTCAGATAGAGATCATAGGCATTGCGGAAATTTCCCTTGCAGTAGACAAAGGTCGGCGCGTACTGACTCTTGCGGATACTCAGGAAACTCACGGTGTCCGGTTCAACGATATGAAGGGAAGAAGGGCGCGACGGCACCACGAAGGCCAGTCCATTCTTCTTGCTGACCTCATCAAATACGGTCATATAGACACGGCCGTCTTGAGCTACGACATTTTTCTCGCGCCAATATTTATTGTCATACAGAGGCCGATAGTCGACGGACTGATGACGCAACTGCCATCGGTGTGCCCGTCCTTTGCCCGATGTGAGATTGAGGCAGGCACCATTCTTCGGGTTGAACTGCCAAAGATCATAACGGTCTGAAATGATTACTCCCCGATCCTTGGCCAGCCATTGTGGCCGCATGTCGTAAGGAGGTGGAAAATTGGGGTGGTCGTCCTCTTCATCATAGAACGCAAAGGGCACCTTGCGTGTGAGACAACGTGTTGATGCAGACTTAATGTCGTAGGCATACCAGGCAGAGTCGTTCATCTGATACCACAAGAGATAGTTGCCGTCGGGAGAAGCCATCACACGAGCGTTGAGCTTCTTGGCCACCACCCGGCGACTGCCATCCTTGGTATTGACGAGATAGACATCCGCGTTGTCGTTGTCCTCCCATTGTGAGGTAATATAATAAGGTGTGCGGTCCTGTGACAATGCCCATTCGCCGTCGCCCTCATTCATCAGCGTGATGTCGTCCCACCGCTTGGTAGCCAAAGGAATGATCTCCCGGGGGCGATCGAGATGGATGACAGCCGGATAGACATACTTCTTGTTTCGCTCCAACTCCACCTTCTGCTGTGGTTGTATCTGATCATCGCGCCAGTTCCAAATATCCACTTGCGCTGTCTCTGAAGCAAAAATCGTTGTATCACGGGGAGGGAGGATAGAAGCCACACCGAGAAGAATACGAAGTCCGGAACGCGAGAACTCGGGTGCACTGTTCTGGTTGAGTGTCCATCCTTCGGGCAAATGCTGGTGATATCCTTGTGGAATGATCTCTTTTGCTCCATGCCCGTTGTCCCAGAACAGGGAGCAATGCTTGTCGCCCGTCGACGCCGTGTCGGTGGACGCGAGAAAGACAAGTTGCTTGCCGTCTATGCTGAACTTAGGACTGCCGTACCATGCTTTCTTCTGTGAAAGGACTGTCGCCTTGAAACCATGCTTGAGGTCATAGAGAGTCGCACTTCCTTCCACGGGTTGCTTCTTGGCTATAGTGTCCTTCTTGTTCTTGATCGTCTCCGCCGATTTCTTCTTTTCCGGATTGACCAGCACAGCCAATCGACTGGCATCGGGAGAAAAAGCGTATTCAGCAACATGCTTGAGCGTATCACACTGCCCTGTGGCTGTGTTGACAACGATCAGCACTTTGTCATCATGGTCGGGCTTGTCGGATTTCTTGGGTGCTCTCTGATCTTTGGAAGTGCTCTTTGCCGCCGGTGCTGTATCTTTTGGTGAGGCATCGCCCTGGACATAAGCCAGGAACGGTTGCGATACGAGTCCGGTCTTGTAGCTTTTGATGGTTCCCCATTTGGAAAGGCTCATGTCTGAGAGACGGACAAAAGCCACGGAGTCTTGCGGCATCTTGTCTTTCTTTACGTTCTTCTTTCTGGCTGCAAGAATTTTGTGGAAAGGAGCCTTGACAAGCATTGTTACCGACGTGCCGTCGGCGGCTATGGTTGCCCGGTAGCCACGTGGTATGACCAACTCTCTACCATCCTTGTTGCGATGGATGACAAGCATGCCGTCTCCTTCCTGCGGATTGACCTCGAAAACAGCGAACTTCCCGTCGGGAGTCAACTGTGGAGCCGACACGCTTTTCCAGCCGTCATACACCGAATGGTCAAGCGGGCGCTTCTGTCCCATCATCGACAAAGTGACAAGAAGAAAGAGAAGGAAAAGATAATTTCGCATAATCGGTTCTTTATGATTAAAAAATAGTTTGGTGACCAGCCAAAGACCAGTCACCAAACTCTCATTGCTTGATACTATCTTCTTAAAAAGGAATCTACTATTCCTCGGTGATCGCAGAGTTGTAATCTACTTCACGGTTTGGAATTGCCCAAACCCAGCGAGTGTCATCATCAGCAGGGATGGTGATTGCGAACGTAGAAGAGAAGCTGCCGGGAGAAGCCAGACCTGCACTGACATTTAAAGCCTTGCGCGAGATGTCTTTCTTCCAGCGCTTGCAGTCGGTCCAGTCGAAGCCCTCGCCAAAGAGGTCGAAACGACGATAGAGCTTTACCTCGTCAAGCAGGTCGTTGCCTGTCTTAGTGCTCAGAGCATATTTGGCATCGTAAGGATGCACGACATCGTAGAGCAGTTGGCGAGCCTCTGTCTCCTTGCCTAAATGGCAGTCAGCCTCGGCCTCGGTATAGTACATCTCCGCAGCACGGATCAGGTTGAAGGAACCGCCGCCCGGCATGAAGGAAGCACGCAGCTTGAACTGCATATAGCCGTAGACACGGCTGGTAGAATAGAGATAGCCGCTGTTGATGGCACGGTTGTACATGTTGCCTTTTGTGACACGCCCGGCATTAGCACCCGAGGCAGTCATGGTCTTGAACTCAGCATCGGACTGAGGTACAAGATACAGGTCACGGCGCACGTCGGTTGCCGGGATCTGATCGATGAGCTCCTTGCTGATGGCTACAGGATAGTTGCGGGCAGCACCGGCAGAGGAGTTGGATCCGATGTAAGCATAGTAGCTGTAATAATAGAGTGTCTGATCCTCGGCCTCATAGACACCCCAAATCCATTCATCATTGGGAGTGTTGAATCCGCTTTTGTAATCCGCCTCTCCCATGAGGGAGTATCCTGAGCGAGCCTTGGCAGCACAGTCAGCGGCTGTCTGCCAATCTTCGCGATAAAGGGCTGCACGAGCCTTGACAGCGTAAGCCACACTGAGGTCGGGCAGATAGAAGTCGCCCGACGAGCGTTTCTCTGTGCTGGAGGAAAACAACGAGATGGCCTGGTCGAGGTCGGCATAGATCTGCTGGTAAGTCTCTGCCAACGTAGCTTGTGCCTGGCTTTGGTCTGCAGCAGGATCCGTAGCCTTCAGACGCAGCACAATGCCGTTTGAGGCTCCGTTGTTGCTGTCGCTCCAACGCTTGCAGTAGAAAGTCGACAGTCGATAGAAGCTATAGGCACGGAAGACCAAAGCCTGTGCCTTGATGAAAGCCTTCTCTGACTCGGTGCCCTCAGCGTTGTCTACAGCATCGATGATGGCATTGGCGTTGCCGATGAGCTTATAGTAGTAATACCATGGATAATAACTATATATCGAGGTCTTGCTTGTCTTGTAGGAAGCAAGATTGTTCCACAGACTCGACCATCCTGTCTGTGCGCACTTCTGGTGGTCGTTACCGTTGAAGTTGTTGTACCAGTTGAGGATGGTACCCTCTCCGTTAAGACCTTGGGAATCCAAGTACTGATTGGTCATCTGCCTGGAAAGACCATTCACGGCCAAGGCGCATTTTTCCGTTGTGGAGAAGGCTGTTGACCGTGAGACGGAACTGTTGGGAGTCGTATCAAGGTAGTCGCTGCCACAAGAAGTAAGGCCAAGAGCAGTGGCAGCTGCCAGAATCATAATATATTTCTTCATATCGCTATTCAATTAAATTAGAACTTAACATTGAGGCCAACAGAGAACACGCGCGGTGTGACAAGGTAGTTGTATTGTGTACCGTCATAGGTCTGCTGTGGGTTCATACCTTTACGTGCTGTCTTGGTGAAGAGGTTCTCACAAGTCAGAGAGAGGCCTACATCTTCCAGATCCAACTTCTTGACCAGGAACTTCGGCAGCTTATAGGACAAATTGATATTCTTCAGGCAAAGATACCCTGCCGAGGTCAGGAAGCGGGAAGAAGTCGCATTATAATAGTTATTGACATCGTAGTTGACCAAAGGCACCGTGCCACTCCAGATGGCACTCTCTGCCGTGGCATCGTTTACTGTCCAGGCACCGAGGATATCCTTATGGAAGCTGCTGGGCGAAGAACCTGCTGACATCAGAGAACTGTAGTTATAGTCGAGCACCTTGCCACCGATCTGATAGGTGAAGAGTGTGCTCAGCGTGAGGTCCTTCCAAGCTACATTGATGTTGAAGCTGCCATAGAACTTAGGGATGGCAGAGCCGTGGAACTCACGCTTTGCATAATTCGTACTGTAAGAATAGGGCTTGCCATCAATGATGGTAATAAACTCATTGACCTGTGCGGCGGTAAGGAGTGTTGCCTTATACTTGCCGTTGGCATCCTGTGACCAGTCGCCATACTGCACACCGTCCTTTTCGAAGCGATAGCTATTGCCTTGTGCGTCGCCATCATTGAACTTATAGAGGGAGTATCCGTTCTTGGAATCTACACCTTCCCACGTATAGGTATAGAACTCGTAGCGCGACTTGCCCTCTACAATATATTTCGAACCGGAGATAATGCCATCCTTGTTCTGCTCCGGCAACTTCGTCACTTTGTTCTTGACATGAGTGATATTTGCACCGACATTGATCTTCCAGTCTTTGTTTCTGAAGACATCCACATCAAAGGAGGCCTCAAAGCCCCGGTTGGCAATCGTTCCGATGTTTTGTGTCACCACCGACTCGGCAGAGGATGAACTCGTAGCACCAGAAGACAAGGGGAGATAGACATCGAAGAGAAGATCCTTGTTGCGTTTATCGAAATACTCGATATTGAAGTTCAGACGATTGAAGAGGCGGCTTTCAATACCTATGCCCCAGGACTGGCCCGTTTCCCACTTCAGATTACTGTTTGGAAACTGGGTAAGATAAATAGCACCCTTGTTTTGGTTTTGGTCCAGCGTGTAGAGAGCTTGGGAAGCATAGTAGCCAGCACCGGCGTCATTACCCACTTCACCATAATCGGCACGGAGCTTGAGGTAGTTGACCCACTCTACGTCCTTCATAAACTTCTCTTTATAGATATTCCAGTTGGCACCGATGGACCAGAAGTTACCCCAGCGAGATTCTTTGGCGAAGCGTGAAGAACCATCACGACGGAAGCTGGCCTCTACATTGTAGCGATCATCATAGCCATAGCGCACGCGACCCAAATAGGATTCTGTGCGATAGGTATTATCATAACTGTCTAAGCTGGTGATAGAGGTGAAGTTGGAGAAGTTTCCCCAACCGGCTACGATCTCATTGGTCTTGTAGCCATAGAGATAGTTATACTTATAGGCATAGTTTTCGTGGCCCACCAAGGCATCGATAGAGTGCAGTCCATACTCATGTCTCCACGCAAGTTGCTGCTGGAAAGTATAGTTCTTATAATTATACTCTTCACGCTTGGCACGACCGTCAGAGCCTTTTCCGTTGCCGATGATGGCACTGTTATAAGTCTCGTTACGGCTGTTGCGTAAATTGAGGTTGCCCTTGACGGTGAATGTAAAGCCATAAGGCAAGTAGATATCTATATAGGCTGTGCTGTTGACAGTATTGCGAGTGGTCTTGTCGGAATTGAGCTCGTTCTCCCACATCACATGTCGGTCGACATACTGGTTTCTCGTATCCACCTGTACGCCGTCGGCATTGGTGTAGTATCCCGGATCGTATTGTTTGTTGCCATTATTGTCGAGGATATAGTCGCCGGTAGTCACGTCGTGTAGGTGAACAGGGTAGATCGGTGCTATGTTGCGACAATACATAAACACATTGGTATAGGAATTATCTCCGCTACCGTTTGTATTGTTGAACTTCTGATGAGAAGCGTTGACCGACAGCCCTGTCTTGAACCATTTCGTGGGCTTAACGTTCACGGCCATTGCACCCGTCAGACGCTCGAATCCAGAATCCTTCAAATAGCCGTTCTCATCAAGGTAGCCCACAGAGAAGCGATAGTCCGACTTTTCATTAGAGCCATTTGCTGAGAGGTTATACTCTTGACGATAGCCATTGCGGACAGCCTGGTCATACCAGTCGAGGTCATCGGAATAGCCAGAAAGGATAGAGGCATCGCTGACCATCTTGCCGTTGGCGTCGAAGAGGGCATCGTCAGCCTTATTAAAGATGTTCAGGAGGGCCATGTCGCTGACAACATGAGCTGCGGCATAAGCACCCGCCGTGGCGGCATCCTCTTTATTCGTATACATGCGGTGGTTCATCAGGTTCTGATACTCTACTTCCATCCATTGCTTTGTATTCACACGGTCGTATTCCGGAATACCACGGCTGTAAGTACCCTGTTTGATGTCAAGATTGACATTCAACTTTCCAGACTTGCCTTTCTTGGTGGTGATCATAATGACACCATTGGAAGCACGGTTACCATACAAAGCCGCAGAAGCAGCATCTTTCAGCACAGAAATTGACTCGATGTCGGCGGGGTTAAGGTCAGACACGTTTCCGCCGTAAGGTACACCATCAAGGATGTATAGCGGTGAGGTGCTGCCATTGACTGTACCAATACCACGGATGCGTATGCTGGGGTCGGTACCCGGTGCACCATACGTGGAATTGACCTGCACGCCGGAAACCTTACCTTCAAGAGCACTTGCTACACTCGAGGTAGGCCGAAGATCTATATCTTCACTTTTGACAGATTCGATGGCACCGGTCAGTGATGTCTTCTTTTGGGTTCCATAAGCAACTACCACGACATCTTGAAGCCCTGACTCGTCAGGATCAAGAGTCGTCTTGACGTTGTGTCCTGCCTTGATGGTCTTCGACACCATACTGATATAGGAAATCTCAAGTTTGGTGGCACCGGCAGGTAAAGTCACGGAGTATTTTCCATCCGTGTCCGTAATGGCTCCAGTCTTTGTGCCAACGACTCGAACCGTGGCACCTACAAGGGGTTCGTTGCTCTCGCTCGAGTACACAACACCCGAGGCAGTGGTTTGCGCAAACGCACTACCCCCCCCCAAGGAGACAAAATAGGCTGACTAACATCAGCAGAATTCTCTCTTTCATAAGCAAGATACTATAAAATTAATATAAGTGTGATTGATAGTTGCAAAGATAAACATTATTTTCCTAAAATCCAATAAATTTTTAAATATTATGCCATTTTGTGCTTGCATTTTTGCGTTTTGGCAGCAATATGAACTATAAAATGTAGATTTGTAAATCAACAATTATGCGGAAACACATGAGTGTTCCCGTTCTCAAGATCAGAAAACAGAAGCTCGATAATTCTTCTCCTCGCTGCTATTGAGCTAAATTTCCTCATAAGTAGGGATTGTGAATATCCGTGAAAAGCCGTAACTTTGC
>ERZ773276.2757-NODE-2757-length-10292-cov-10.930546_pt1 | contig 10292 bp, 8 predicted proteins | sample MGYA00511386_ERZ773276 | MGnify/ENA primary metagenome ERZ773276 (study PRJEB29015, sample SAMEA2737778) | human gut metagenome | biome: human gut; feature: human-associated habitat; material: faeces | place: China | collected 2012 ...
GCACCGGCGGCCACGAGACCACCAGCCTGTGCATGGAAGCGCTGGACGAGCGGGTCCAGGGCGGTGAACGGGTGCTGGACATCGGCACCGGCAGCGGCATCCTGGCCATTGCAGCCCTGAAGCTGGGTGCCGCCGTGGCCGAGGGCGTGGACATCGACCCCGTAGCCGTGCGCACCGCCGGGGAGAACGCCGCCCTGAACGGCGTGCAGGATAAGCTGACCGTGCTGGTGGGCGACCTGTCCGACAAGGCCAGCGGCAAATACGACATCATCACCGCCAACATCGTGGCCAACGCCATCCTCAGCCTGGCCCCCGCCGTGCCCGGCCTGATGGCCGACGGTGCCACCTTCATTGCCAGCGGCATCATTGACAGCCGCAAGGACGAGGTGCTGGCAGGCCTGGAAGCCGCAGGCCTTGCCGTGGTAGAGGTAAAGGAAAAGCGTGGCTGGGAGTGCATCGTCTGCAAGAAGGCGTAATTACAGAAGTTTTCATGATTTCTTTCAGCTGGCTTGCCCTCTCCGTCACCTTCGGTGCCACCTCCCCCAAAGGGGGAGGCCTTGGCAAAGAGATGAAGTTTGCGTGGACTGCCAAGGGCTCTCCCCTTGGGAGAGCTGGCGCGTTAGCGACTGAGAGGGCGAGGACGTTTAAGGAGAACCACTATGCCGCACCGTTATTTTACCACTGAGATCGCCGACGGCACGGCTGTGCTGCGCGGCACCGATGCCCATCATCTGGCCCGCGTGATGCGTGCCCGCATGGGCGATACTGTCATTCTATGCGACGGCAGCGCCGTGGAATACACCGCCACCATCACCGGCTTCGGGGATGACTGCGTGGAATTCTCGGTAGAGCCGGGCTACCCCAGCGCCGCCGAGCCCAGCGTGGAGGTCACCCTGCTGGCCGGTTACCCCAAACAGGACAAGCTGGAACAGATCATCAAGCACGGCGTGGAACTGGGGGCCGCCCATGTGGTGCCCTTTTTCAGCCGGTATTGCGTGGCCGCCCCCAAAAAAGAGGAGCAGAAGAATGAGCGCTACAACCGCATCGCGCTGGAAGCCGCCAAGCAGTGCGGCCGGGGCGTGCTGCCGGACGTGGCCCTGCCGCTGCCCAACTTCGGGGCCGTGTGCCGCACCTTTGACCAGTACGACCTGGTGCTGTTCTGCTACGAGTGCGGCGGCGCGCCGGTGCGCCAGCTGCTGGCCGAGGCAGCACCCGCCGACGGCAAAAAGCGGAAGATCGCCATCGTGACCGGTGCAGAGGGCGGCTTTGCCGCCGAGGAGGCCGAAATGGCCGCCAAAGCCGGAGCCAAAACGGTTGGCCTTGGCCCCCGCATCCTGCGGTGCGAGACCGCCCCGCTGGCCGTGCTTGCCGCCGTGATGACCCTGACCGGCAATCTGGAATAACCGGGGCTCCGGGCGGCGCACCTTCCATAAACGAAAAATTCCGACCCACGGGTTCGGGAAAGTCTGCGGGCTTTCCCGGGCCCATTTTTTATTTTTTGCCCCGTATAAAGATCTCCCGGATTTTTGTGCAGGTTTGCCCTGTCATTCTCCCTCAAATTCTCAGCTGTTTTTGTGCTCGTTCCACAAAATTGCCTACCCCCCCCCGAAAATTCAGCATTTTGTCTTGACATTCTCCACGGCACAGCACTATACTTGCGCTACAAAGAGACGCCGGGCATGAAAATGCACAGCTATGTGTTTTTCTGCCCTGAAGTTCCGGGTTTTGCCGGTTTTCGGCATCGTTCCCGGCAACGTTCACGTCTCTGTAACTTTTTTTGTTTGGAGGGTTTTGCAATGCGGAAAAATGTGAAACAACAGCTGGCCTTGCGGGTACTTTCTACAGCTGCGTTGATGGCAATGGTCTCTTCCATCGCCACGGCGGCGTTTGCGGACACTTACGATCTGAACAAGGGCAGTGTGACGGTAGAGACCAAAGAGAACGGCATCACTTATGTGACCCAGCTGGACAATACGCAGAAGGACGGCTACGCCCGGAACGACAAGGATGATATCCTGCACGACTATCAGGACAAGACCGGCGTTACTATCACCAGCGGCGGCGAGAAGACTTCAAATACCATCACGGTGGAGACGGCAAAAGATCAGACTACCGATGTTACCCTGGAGAATGTGCACATTGAAGTTAATACCACCCGTGCCAAGTCCGGTGCGATTGAAATAAAGGGCGATGGCGACACCAACCTTGAACTGAACGGCGACAACACCGTTCTGGTTGAAAACGAGTGGAGTGAAGAACACGCCGCCATCGAAAAAGCGGACAAATACGGCACCGGCACCCTGACCATCAAGGACGATGTGAACGATAACGGTACGGAAAAATCCGGTACCGAGGCGGACACTACCGGCAAGCTGCTGGCAGGCGGCTACCATAATTCTGCCGCCATCGGCGGCGGTAGCAATACGTATAACAGGGAATATTCTTTAGCCGACACGTCCAATATTACCATCACCGGCGGTGATATCACTGCCATTGCCGGATGTGATGGCGCTGCTGCCATTGGCGGCGGCTGCAGCGGTACCGGCAAAAACATCCGCATTGAAGGCAATGCCCATGTTACTGCCGCTTCCGAGGATGGTGCTGCGATCGGCGGTGGTTTCGGCAGTGGAAACAGCGTCACCATTACGGACGATGCCGTTGTTGATGCTTATTCTGCTTTTGCCGCTGCGATTGGAAATGGCGATCAAGTCGGCTGCTCCAACGACCCTACTACTATTACGATCTCCGGAAATGCCACCGTACATGCAGAAACCCGCGAATCCGGCTGCGCCATTGGTACTAGTCGGGATGGTAGCCTTTCTGATCTCACGATCAATATTGAAGAAAATGCCAATGTTACAGCTATTGCTTCCTATGATCGTCCTGCGATTGGAAATGCTGGCTGTCACGATGATACTACAACAACCATCAACATTACCGGCGGCACCGTAAATGCAATCAATTCCTTTGGCTCCGACAATCCTGCGTTTTCTTCTCAATATGATGGAACCGGTAACTACAGCCCTGCGATTGGTGGCAGGATTAACAAGTGGAGTGGCAATAGCGACTTTAACACTACCTGTAACGTCAACATCAACAGCAGCACCGGTGATACCGTTGTCAACGCATACATTTATGGAAAAGGCTCCGGTACTGCGATTGGTTCCGGAACTGAAACTTATAGCTATAACCCATACAAGGTCGAATATCAGTATGTTCCTGCCGACAGCGTCAGCTACAAGGCAGACGGTTCCTCCCACTTTGGCGAAAGCAACTCTGCCATCGTCAATTGCTATCAGAATGGTGCTGCCCCCAAAAAAGAAAAACTTAACCTGCCGAGCACAAAAGATGATGCTGCCCTGAATAATATCTCCTCCTATCGCCACGAAATCACCGGCGGCACCCTCACCAAGGTCGTCCACAACCGCAAGTACATGGACGAGAACCCCAACATTGACACCAGCAAGCTGAAGGACGAGGACCTGCACGACTGGAAGCTGGTGGGCGAGGTCGTACAGCCCACGCTGGAAAAGGAAGGCTATGCCGACTACATCTGCAGCATTGACAAGTGCGGCCAGACCAAGCATGTGGTGCTGCCCAAACTGACCCCGGAACCCAGTGAACCGGACACGCCCAGCACCCCGGAAACTCCGGACACGCCTGACACGCCCAACAAGCCGGACACCCCCAAACAGCCGGACGGCACCACCCCGGCCCCTGTGACCCCGGATGCCCCTGCACAGGACGGCACTGCACCGGTTGACACGCCCGCCGCAGACACCACCGCAACCGCACAGAACGTGGCGCAGGACGCAAAGCCGGAAGCCGCTGCCGCTGCTCCCGCTGCTGCCGCCGCCCTGCCCCAGACCGGTGCAAACTGGCTGGCAGTGGTGGGCAGTGCCCTGAGCGGCCTGTTCCTGCTGGCAGCGGGCTTTGTGCTGGACCGCAAAGGCCGCCGCATGAACTGAGAAACCATTTTTATAAAAGCCATCTCCCCCTGCTGTGCATTCCGCAAGCTGCACGGCAGGTTCCCCAAACAAAGGGGGCTGCTGCACAGCGTGCAGCAGCCCCTTTCTTTTATCGCTTTATTCCAGCTCGGTGTCGTCCGGGTGGGCGTCGGCTTCCAGCAGAGCCTTTTTGGTGTGCAGCAGGTTCTGCGGGCTCACCGAGAAGCTGCGCAGGCCCATCTGCAGATACTGCACCGTATTCACCGGATTGCCCACGGCAAGGCCGCAGATGGTCACCGGCACGCTGCCGGCCTTTGCCGCCTCCATGACCATGGCGATGAGCTTTTTCATGGCCGGGCTGGCGGGGCGGTAATACCGCTCCGCGCTGGCCAGCTCCCGGTCGGCGGCGTGGGTGTACTGGGTCAGGTCGTTGGTGCCGATGACCAGAAAATCGCACCCGTGGGCCACGAATTCCTCCGCGGTCAGGCAGGCCGACGGCACGCTGAGCATGACGCCGAAGGGGGTCTTTTCGTTGAAGGGCACGCCCCGCTCCCGCAGGCTCTGGCGGCAGTGCTCCACGATGTGCATGGCGGCGTCCCAGTCCTCCACATCGGTCACCATGGGGAACATCACCCGCAGCGGGCCGCGGGCCGCTGCACGCAGCAGGGCACAGATCTGGGTCTCAAACTGGCGGGGCTGGCGCAGGCTGTTGCGGATGCCCCGCAGCCCCAGCTTGGAGGACTGCACCCCCTGATAGGCGTCCGCCATGGTGCGGTCGGCGCCAAAATCGAAGGTGCGCACGGTCACAGGGCAGCCCTGTGCTGCGGCCAGACAGGAGGAATAGAAATAGAACTGTTCCTGCTCGTCCAGAATGCGGCCGGGCAGCATCATGTAGCTGCTGCGCAGCAGGCCCACGCCCCGGGCACCGGACTGCATGGCGGTGTCGATGTCCTCCGGGCCAAAGCAGTTGGCCAGCAGCTCAAAGGCTGCGCCGTCCCGGGTGTAGCCGGGCTGGCGGCCCAGCACCCGCATTTCTTCGTTTTCACGCTGCAGCTCACAGATGCGGGCCTCGGCCTGCTGGCGGGCCACAGCGTCCGGGTCCAGGATGCATTCGCCCTTGGTGGCATCCAGAATCACCGTGCGGCCGTCGCAATCCTCCAGAAAATCCGCTCCCACCTGCACGATGCCGGGGATGTTCATGGCCCGGGCAATGATGGCGGCATGGCTCTGGCCGCTGCCCTCGGTGGTGACGACGCCCAGGATCATGCCGGAGGGCACACTGAACAGGTCGGTGGGCATCAGGCGGTCGGCGGCCAGGATCACCGGGTGGTCCAGTGCCAGCCACATGCGGGGCCGGTTGCCCAGAATGTTGATCACCCGGCTGGTGGCGTCCAGAATGTCCACGCTGCGCAGCTGCATGTAGGGGTTGTCCTTCATGTTGGCCAGCTGGTCGGCGTAACGCTGGCCCACCTTGTCCATGGCGGCAGCGGCGCTGATGCCTGCCTTGATGCAGAACCGCACCTCGTTCATCATGCCTTCGTCGTCCAGCATCATGCTCTGGAACTGCAGGATGGCCTGCTCGGTGGAAGCGGCCCGCTCTGCCATGGAGTCCAGCTCGCTCTGGGCGGTGCGCACCGCATCTTCCAGCTGGCGCAGCTCCCGTTCCGGGTCAAAGGGCCCGGTGCTGAACGTTTCCACATGGCGTTCCAACCGGCTCACCTGCCCCAGCACAAGGCCCGGGGACGCAGAAACACCTTTACAGATCTTCATGTTCGGTCACCTCCGGCAGTTCCGGCGCGGTCAGGGCCTGCCAGACCAGCGCCTGCAAGAATGTATTGGGCAGCAGGGCTGCCAGCGCCGCCCGGCCCGCGTCCGCGCTGCCTGCAAACAACGGGGCGAACCCGGCCATGCGCGCACGGTCGCATTTGTCCAGAAACGCCTGCCCCAGCGTCCGGGTGGTGTAGTACACCGTGGGGTCTACCCCCACGTCCTCGGCCACGGCTTCCAGCGGGGCAAGCTCGGCGTCCTTCATCCGGGCCAGCAGCAGGGCCGCGTCTGCGGTAAGGGTCACGGGGTATTTCTCCCGCACGGCCTTCTGCACCGCGTCGAACCGTGCCCGGAACGCGGCAGCATCGGCGCTGCTATCCGGGCCGTTGTCCACGGCATAGGCGCAGCCCCGCACCCGGCCAAAGGCCCGCAGGGTGTCGTAATAACCCAGCTCCACATTGCGGCGGGCGGTATCGGGGTCAAAGTGCAGGATGTCGCCCAGCTCCCAGTAGCTGCGCACCATGGTGGTGGGCAGACCGGTGAGGTTGGGGCGGGTGATGCCCACCCCCTCCAGGTCCACGCACACCAGCTCGTCAGCCCCCATCTTTTTCGCAAGGCCGGTGGGCATGTTGTCGCTGTAGCCGCCGTCCAGGAACTTGACCCCGTCGATATCCCGCGCCCGCAGGGCAGGGAAGCAGGCCGCCGAGGCCATGAGATAATCCTTCACGCGGCCCTGCGGGATCTCGTCCAGCGTCAGCTCCCGGGGCTTCAGGCCCCGCTGCTCCACCGTAACAAGGCCAAAGCGGATGTTGGCGCGGCGCAGCGCGTCCTCGTCCAGCACCCGTTCCACGATCTCTTCCAGCGGCGAGACGTCCATACCGCCGGCCTTCACCACGCTGCGCAGAAAACTGTGCAGGGCCGACAGGTCGGCGTTTTCTTCGGGCAGCTCCATCACATCCTTGCTGCGGATGGTCAGCCACATATCCCGCGCCACCTCGTACAGGTCCAGCACGAACATGGCACCGTTCAGGCTGCCCACACTGGTGCCGGTGATGATCTGCGGGTGCCAGTCCAGCTCCATCAGAGCCTTCCACACGCCCACCTGATAGCTGCCGCGTGCTCCGCCGCCGGCCAGCACCAGCGCTTTGCACGGAATGGTTTGGTTTTCCATACTGCCTGCCTCCCTGTCTGTCTTTGCTGAAATTATACCATATTTCCCGGAAAATTTCTCCCCGTTTTTTGGTTCCTCACGGCTTTTATACGGCTAAGATCCGTGGTATACTGGGCAGGAATCATCTTGAAGGAGGAACTTTGCCCCATGCGCTGCAAGCAATGGATCTTTGATATGGACGGCACCCTCACCGACAGCATGACCGTGGTGTGGCGGGGTGCCCCGCTGGCGCTGCTGCAGCGCTATGGCCGCACGCCCAAAGCAGACCTGAACGACGTGCTGCTGACCATGGGCATGGCCGACGGTGCCCGCTACCTCATCCGAGAATACGGCCTGCCCCTGACCGAGGCGGAATATTACGACGTGATGCGGGACGTGATCGCCCAGCTGTACGAAACGGTGGACCTGAAGCCCGGTGTGCGCACCCTGCTGGCAAAGCTGCAGGCCGAGGGGGCCCGGCTGTGCCTGTGCTCCAACACCTGGTCCGACCAGTGCCGCACCGTGCTCACCCGGTTGGGCATCGCGGACTATTTTTCCTTCATCGTGGAGGCGCAGGGCGTGCTGCACAAGAGCCGCCCGGAGGTGTTCTTCGAGTGCATGCACCGGCTGGGCGGGGCCGACCCCGCCGCCTGCGCCGTGTGCGAGGACGCCATTTACGCCGCTTCCACTGCCCACAAGGCCGGGTTCACCGTGCTGGGCGTGCAGGACGCCGCCAGTGCCGCCGATGCCCCTGCCATGGCGCAGGTGTGCGACCAGTTCCTGCCGGATTGGACCGCACTGGACTGGACAAAGATCTGAGAAATTTTTCCGCAAAAAACACGCCGGTGTTCCCGCTGTGGGAGCACCGGCGTGCTGTTATTTCAGGCTGTATTTCTGCTGCTGCACCCATTGCTGGAAGGCGTCCCGCACGGCACCCTCCCGCCCGCGGGGGATGGAGATGCGGGCCCCGCTGCGCATGCGCAGCTCCCCGGCAGAAAGCAGGTCCGCCTCGGCCAGATTGACCACATAGGAGCGGTGGGGCTGCAAAAAGCGCCCATCCGCCAGCAGAGGCTGTGCCACCGCAGAAAACGGCACCCGCAGCGACAGGGTGGGCACGTCCTCCCCGCTGGTGAGGTGGAAGTGCACGATGTGGTGGGTGCACTCCAGATATTCGATGCCCGCATAGGGCAGCGCCCGCAGGCCCTCGGCGGTGTTCACCGTGACGGACGGGCCGTATTCCGGCTCGGTGGCGCGGGCCAGCAGGGCCGAAAGCTCCCGCTGGCGCACCGGCAGCAGCAAATATTGCAGCGCATCCACCTTGTAGGCGCTGTAAGCGTGGGCCGTGGTGCGGGCCACAAAGGCCAGCGGGGCCCGGCGGCCCCGGCGGCGCAGCTCCCCGGCAGCCGCCAGCCCCACCGGCGTAGCCGAGCCGGAAAGCTCCAGCAGGTACAGGTCGTACCGCACGCCCTCCCCGTCCTTCCGCAGCAGGGCGTCGGTGTCCGGCAGGTGTTCCACGATGCAGGCGTCCGCTCGCCGGGCAAAAAATTCCATGCACTGGCGTTCCAGCCCGCTGCGCAGGCCCGCGTCCGGGCTGCACACCGCAATGTGAAAAATCACAGGATCCCTCCTCTTCAAACCCGCCCTTGCATTTTGCGCGGTGCGGGGGTATAGTAATCAAAAAACAACAAAGGAGACGCCGCCATGTCAAAGCCCCTTGTCAGCATCATTCTGCCCGTGTACAACGCCCAGAACCACATCGCCCGCTGTCTGGAGAGCATCTGCGCCCAGAGCTGGCAGAACATCGAGGTCATCGTGCTGAACGATGGCTCCAAGGATCAGAGCCTGCCCGTGTGCGAAGCGTTCCGCGCAAAGGACGAGCGCATCGTGCTGGTGGACAAGGCCAACTCCGGCGTGTCCGACACCCGCAACCTGGGCCTGAAGCTGGCCAGCGGCAAGTATGTGCAGTTCGTGGACAGCGACGACTATATCGACCCGGACTTCACCGAGCATCTGGTCACCGCTGCCGAACAGAACAGCGCCGACCTGGTCATCGCACCTTACAAGATGGTGATCCCCGCCGGGGCCACCAAGCCCGAACAGGTGCTGGAAAAGCTGCAGGACGACCTTGGCGTGATGCACGTCGCCCGCCCGCCGGAGGTGCGGGTGTACGGTTTTCTGCCCGAGGGCGTGTACGACAAGGACACCTTTGCCCGCCGCCTGATGGACAAGCCCGCCTCCTATTTCTACAGCGTGCTGTGGAACAAGCTCTACCGCCGCGAAATGCTGCTTGCGCACGACATCCGGTTCACCAGTGAGATGCGCTGGGCCGAAGATCTGGTGTTCAACATGCAGTACATCCAGTACGCTGCGGTGTTTGCTTCCATTGCACAGCCGGGCTACTACTATGTGCAGAATCCCCAGAGCATCTGCCACACCCAGATCAACCCCGCCACCCTCGTGCAGAACAAGATCCAGGTGTTCCGCTATTACAAGGACCTGTACACCCGTCTGGGCATGTACGAGCAGGTGCGCCCGCAGCTGTACAAATTCCTGGTGGATATTGCGGAGAGCACTTACCCTTCCGGCCCCTTCAAGGAGGTCATCGACGAGGCCAAGGCCTACTGGAAGGATGCCCGCGAGGACGTGCAGACCCGCACCGCCGAAGCGCGCGAGCGCTGGAACGGCATGCGGGAGGAGCTGCGGGAAACGGCGCAGGAACGCAGTGCCGAGTGGAAGGCCCGGCACGACAGCGACCCCAAAGAATAAGCAAAAGCAACAAACGGGAAGCCGCAGGAGCTTGCACGCTCCGGCACGGCTTCCCGCTTTTTTATGCGATGTTCAGCGGCCGGGTGCTCAGCAGCCAATGGCGGCGCACTTCTTGGCCAGCCACTCGCGCTCCTCGTCGTTCAGGCGGGGTGCCAGCTTCTCGAACACCTGACGGTGGTAGTTGTTCAGCCAGTCCAGCTCGTCCTTGGTCAGCACACCGGGCACGATGGGAGAAGTGGCGATGGGCACGAACATGATCGGCTCAAAGCCCAGGAAGGTGCCGTACTGGTTGTCGGCCTTGTGCACGCACACCAGCTCGTTCTCGATGCGGATGCCCACCAGATCGGTCTCGTACACGCCGGGCTCGTCGGTCACGATCATGCCCGGGCGCATCAGGGTGGTGTTGCGGCCGTTCAGGGCGTGGGGGCCTTCGTGGACGTTGCCCACAAAGCTGACGCTGTGGCCGGTGCCGCAGCGGTAGTTGATCAGGTGCTGCCACAGCGGTTCACGGGCGATGGTGTCGATCATATGGCAGTCGCAGTAGTCCAGCCAGATAGCCTTGGCGATGTCGATGTGGCACTGCAGGGTCCAGGTGTAGAACTTGCGCTCGTCCTCGGTCAGCTCACCCAGCGGGTAGGTGCGGGTGATGTCGGTGGTGCCGT
>ERZ773276.2758-NODE-2758-length-10291-cov-2.992868_pt1 | contig 10291 bp, 8 predicted proteins | sample MGYA00511386_ERZ773276 | MGnify/ENA primary metagenome ERZ773276 (study PRJEB29015, sample SAMEA2737778) | human gut metagenome | biome: human gut; feature: human-associated habitat; material: faeces | place: China | collected 2012 ...
CCGCAGTTTATCAGAAGGAGCTTGCACTCCTCCTGATACAAGCAAGTCCCCACCCGCCTGCTTATTGCTTTTCGCAATGGAAACAGGGGACTTACTTGATTCAGTTAAATTAACATGATTTGTATCAGCCTTTGACTGCTCCGATTGTGATACCCTGTACAAAGTATTTCTGTACCAGCGGATATGCCAGAACGATCGGGCCGGTTACTACAATGGTAAGTGCCATTTTCAGGGACTGGGTCGGCAATGAGATTGCGCTGACGGCAGAGCCTGCGGCGTTGTTTGCAAGAAGCTTTTTATATGCCTCAATATCATTAACCTGCTGATACAGGAAATACTGCAGCGGATACTTGTTCGTGTCTTTGATATACAGCATCGCATTGTACCAGTCATTCCAATAAGCCAGTGCAATGAAGAGGCCCACGGTAGCAAGTGCCGGTTTGATCAGCGGCATTACAATCCGGAACAGAATACGGAACTCGCCGCAGCCATCAATCTTGGCCGCTTCAATCAGAGAATCCGGAAGTCCCACGATGTAACTCTTCATGATCAGAAGGTTGTATACGCTGAACAGCAGCGGAAGGAGCAGTGCAAGGTAGCTGTCCCGCAGATTCAGGGTCTGTGTCATCAGTACGTAGTACGGAACAAGACCGCCGGAAAACAAAGTGGTAAAGTAGAAGAAAAACGAAAACTGATTTCTCCACTCAAACTCCTTACGTGACAGTACATAAGCTGTCATAGTCTGCAGCAGCAGACCAAGTACCGTTCCGACGATGGTCAGACCGATGGTCGTGCCGTATGCGCGGAAGACAACCATAGGATCTTTAAATACGGTTTTGTATGCCTCCAGGCTGAAATCCTGCGGCAGAAGGCTGAAACCGTTCTGGATAATGGCCGATTCCGAAGAAAACGAGCCGGATACGATCATGATGAAAGGAACGAGGCAGACCAGCGCGATGATTCCGCAGAATCCGTACGCGATGATATCAAGTGCAACCGCATCTTTTCCTCTTTTGATTTTACTTGTATGACTGGAAGATCCCACTTTTCATCCCTCCTAGAATAAGGTGTAGTCTTTATCATAAAGACCAACCAGTTTGTTTACGATTACGACAGTGATAAAGCACAGTACCGACTGATACAGACCAACAGCTGCGGACATTCCGAAGTCGTTGCTGCTGATTAAGGCACGGAACGTCAGGGTATCAATTACATCGGTGTAGTTGTACAGAAGACCGTTACTTCCAACCAGGTTGTAGAACATATCAAAGTTTCCTTTGAAGATGCCTCCGACGGATAGCAGAAGCAGGATGATTGTGGTCGGCATGATCATCGGGATTGTTACTTTGAAAATTCGCTGGAACACGTTTGCTCCGTCGATGCGGGCTGCTTCATAAATCGAAGTGTCAATTCCCATAATCGCTGCCAGGTACATAACAGAACCGTATCCGATTCCCTTCCATACATTAAAGAAGACAAGGATAAACGGCCATGCCTTTGGTGTCGTGTAAAACTTGATTGGTGTTCCACCGAAGGTTTCAATCAGTCGGTTTAGAAAACCGTAGTCGGAACTGAAAATATTGAATGCCATAACTCCTACGATAACCCAGGAAATGAAATACGGCAGAAACATCAGCGACTGTGTGATCTTACGGTAATGTTTGTTGCGGATCTCGGTCAGAAGCACGGCAACGGCAATCTGCATCGTCGTGTTGATCACAATAAATGCCAGATTATACAGCACGGTATTTCTGGTAACGAGTCCGGCCTGTCCTGATTTAAAGAAGAACTTGAAGTTATCAAATCCGTTCCACGGGCTTCCCCAGATACCTCCTGCGTAGGAGTATTTTTTGAATGCCATTACAATTCCTGTCATCGGGTAGTAGGAAAAAATCAGGGTATAAATTACTGCCGGTGCAAGCATCAGAAGAAATACCCGGTACTTGTAGAGCTTTTTGCAAAACCCTTTCCAACCATTCTTTTTCATCTTCTCATTCCCTTTCTTGTTTGCGCAACTTTTTTGTTGCTCAACTCTTTATTTTTCTTTGTGCCATTATCATATCATTTCGGCATATTGTTTACAATTCGCAGTTTTTATAAGATATTTCTTGTCGAAATATACTGTTTTACTATTTTTTGTGCAAAATGCGCAACTTTAGCGTTTTACCTTGTTGCGCATTGATTTTTCCATTACCGTTTGCGATTTTCACGTTCTCTTTTGATATTCCGTATTTTTTCTTGTGTATTCTGCCAAATATTCTGCAAAATAACTTCCTCAATTCCGAAAATCCCGTTGTAAGAAAAGAAAAAGTGCGCAACGTTTCGCATTTTCGTTGCGCACTTTCTGGTTTCTATTCACTTTTTCCCTGTTTCTGCCTTATTTCGCAGCAATGACATCCTGCATGTCATACATGCCAGCCGGTTTTCCAGCCAGGAATTTTGCAGCCTCTACAGCTCCTTTTCCGAAAACTCCTTTGGAATATGCTCTGTGGGACAGGGTAACAACCTCGTCCGGGCCTGCGAAGATGACGTCGTGGTCGCCGACGATGGTGCCGCCGCGTACAGCAGAGATTCCGATTTCTTTCGGGTCACGCTGCTCGTGGCGCTGGCTTCTGTCGTATACGTAGTGGTACTGGTTGTCCATTGCCGCATTCAGGCTGTCTGCTAGGGCGATGGCGGTTCCGCTTGGAGCGTCGCATTTCAGTTTGTGGTGTTTCTCCACGATCTCCATATCAAAGCCTGCTTCGGCAAGCACTTTTGCAGCTGCCTGTACCAGTTTCATCAGCGTATTCACACCAAGGGACATATTTGCAGAGCGGAGAACCGGGATTTCTTTGCTGGTCTCCTGCACTTTTTTGAGCTGATCCTCGGTGAGGCCTGTGGTGCAGAGGACGAGTGGAAGTTTTTTCTCCTTGCAGGCATCGAGCAGTGCGTCGGCTGCCTTGTAGGAAGAAAAGTCAACGACTACGTCTGCCGGAACATCGCATTCTGCCAGGCTTTTGAATACCGGATAATCGTTCTGGCCGTTGTCGTTCATATCGATTCCGGCTATGATTTCTGCATTTGCATCTTCTTTTACCAGGCCGGTGATGACCTGTCCCATATGGCCGTTGCAGCCATGCATAATAATTTTAACCATTGTCTTTTTCCTTCTTTACTTCGTGTATTCTTAACTTAAGCCAGTTTGATTCCAAAATCTTTCATAGCCTTTGCCAGGCGCTCCTGGTTCTGCGGCTCCATCTCGGTCAGCGGCAGACGAAGCGGGCCAACCTCTTTGCCCATCAGGTTCAGCGCTGCTTTTACCGGAATCGGGTTTACTTCGCAGAACAGCGCATCGATGAGCGGCAGTGCTCTCAGCTGGATTTCTCTGGATCCGGCCACATCGCCGTCGAGGAATTTCTGTACCATGTCGTGGGTCTCACGCGGTGCTACGTTGGAAAGAACGGAGATTACACCGCTTCCGCCAAGGGAAAGGATCGGCACAACCTGATCGTCGTTTCCGGAGTACAGATCGATCTTTCCATCGGTCAGCTGCATAATTTTTGCGACCTGGGAAATGTTTCCGGAAGCCTCTTTGACTGCAACGATATTCTCAACGTTGTTGAACAGATAGACGATCGTTTCCGGTGCAATGTTTACGCCGGTTCTGCCCTGAATGTTGTAAAGGATGACCGGCACTTTGACGCTGTCTGCGATTGCGGTAAAGTGTGCAATCAGGCCCTTCTGTGTTGCTTTATTGTAATACGGAGAAACGAGAAGAAGTCCGTCCACGCCGTATTTTTCTGCTTCCTGAGACAGATAAATTGCTGTCTCCGTGCTGTTGGAGCCGGTTCCTGCAATTACCGGGATTCTGTGATTTACTTTTTCCACGGTATATTTGATGGCATCCAGATGCTCCTCATGGGACAGGGTCGAAGCCTCACCGGTGGTTCCGCAGATAACGATGGCGTCGGTTCCGCCGGCGATCTGCTCCTCAATCAGTTCTCCGAGTTTTTCGTAATTCACTTCCTGTGTTTCGGTCATCGGTGTGATAATTGCAACAGCTGCACCTTTAAAAATAGACATTCTCTTTTCCTCCTGTATGTTGTGTCAGATAAAACCATAAGAAATCAGTCGCCGGAGCTTATCTCCCACGGAAAATTTCACTTTCCGTTAAAAAAAGAGGCGCCTCATCCCAGATAAGATCGCCTCCAAATTCACACATACGCAGTATCTATGATCAGATAGCTCTCCATCTCTCGATGACAGTCGCAGATTTTTTCAACCTGCGCCCAGGAGCATACCGGTTCAGCGCCGGATGTCCTTCGGCATTCTTCCCTTTTCCTCTTCTTCTTTTGCTGCTGAGGCATCCGAAAAGGTACTCTTGAAGTAATGCGACCTCTATCCACTTCAGTTCTGCTTTTACTATAGCATCATTAAATTTTCTTGTCAACAGCGGATCGCGCTTTAACTCTCACTATATTCCAGCTTGCTCACCGAAACCTCATATGCGGTCCGCTTTTCCATTTCCGTCTCGCTCAGCCGCTTCATATATTCCCGGCTCTGGATCCGTCCCCAGATGAGAACGTGGCCGCCCACGGCAAACGCAGAGGCATACCGCGCATTCCGTCCCCAGCAGATGCACGGGATATAATCTGATTTTCCATACGGACGGTTGACCGCGATCAGAAGGTCGGCGATCTCTCTTCCCAGAGGTGTTTTCCGGTAGACCGGCGGTTTACATATGTATCCATCGAGGTAAATCTGGTTGGATTTGACGGAATCGTCCTCTTCCTCCACGAAGCTTAATTCCCGCGCAAATACGGAGAGTACCAGACGGTTCTTCTTCTCCTCGTGGCGGTTGTAGGACCGGAACTGACCGCTGATGCAGATCCACTCACCCTGGTAATCCTGTGATACGTCCACCAGCCGCTCGGAGACCATCACCGGAATGATGTCCTGCGATTCACTCAACCGCTTGACCATCACATCGACGAGGTAAAAGCCCTCTCCAAATACCTGATGGCTGAATGTAAACGGGGAGACAATCTCTCCCATGATAACCACCTGATTGTTTTCAATCATCTTGTCTGCCATAATGAAAATCCCCTTCCTTTGTCTTTTCTTTCTGAATATTGATTTCTGATCGGTACTTTGCTGATCTATAATCCTAATGTATGAACCACATTTCTTTTTCAGAACCACTTTTTTCCAGATTTTTTTATTTCTATTCAAATCAGCATTCTGCCCAATTTTTTGTATATGTTTCTGTAAAAACCGCACCACATGCTTCGTATTTTCTACCATTGCAATACAAAAAATGTCACATCTTCCCTGTTTTTTTTCTCTGTTCTGTGCTATAATAGTTTAGATAGGCAGGCATCCAGCAGAGACAAAACGGCAAGGCACCTGCCTTTGTGCTGTGATAAACATTCCCGGCCGGCTTGAAATTTTGAAAAATTGAACCCGGCAGGGTCAACTCATAGGAAGAGGAATGAAGAAATGAAAACAACGAGAGAAGATGTAAGAAACGTTGCCATCATCGCCCATGTCGATCATGGTAAAACTACACTGGTAGACGAGCTTCTGAAACAGAGCGGCGTTTTCCGTGCCAATCAGGAGGTTCAGGAACGTGTCATGGACTCGAACGATATCGAGCGTGAGCGTGGAATCACCATTCTTTCCAAAAATACAGCAGTTTACTACAAAGGAACGAAAATCAACATCATCGACACCCCAGGCCATGCGGACTTCGGCGGCGAGGTTGAGCGAGTTCTGAAAATGGTAGACGGCGTTATTCTGGTTGTAGACGCATTCGAGGGCGCTATGCCGCAGACCAAATTCGTGCTGAAAAAAGCACTCGAGTTGGATCTGTCCGTTATCGTCTGCATCAACAAGATCGACCGCCCGGAAGCACGCCCGGATGAAGTTATCGACGAAGTGCTCGAGCTTCTGATGGACCTCGATGCATCTGACGAACAGCTTGACTGTCCGTTTCTGTACGCATCCGCAAAGATGGGTCATGCGGTACTCGATCTGAACGATACCCCGAAGGATATGACTCCTCTGTTCGAGACCATCCTGAAATACATCCCGGCTCCGACCGGCGATCCGGAAGCTGGCACACAGCTTCTGATCAGTACCATCGACTACAACGAATACGTTGGACGTATCGGTGTCGGCAAAGTTGAAAACGGAACGATCCGCGTGAACCAGGACGTTATGCTGGTCAACCACCACGATCTGACCAAGAAGAAAAAAGTAAAGGTCAGCAAACTGTATGAATTTGACGGACTGAAAAAAGTAGAGGTTACTGAGGCAGGCATCGGTTCTATCGTTGCTGTTTCCGGTATCCCGGATATCCACATCGGCGATACTCTCTGCGGCGATCTGGACAACCCGGTTTCCATCCCGTTCCAGAAAATCTCCGAGCCGACCATTTCCATGAACTTCATGGTAAACGACAGCCCGCTGGCCGGTAAAGAAGGTAAATACGTAACTTCCCGCCACCTGCGTGACCGTCTGATGCGTGAGCTGAACACTGACGTTTCTCTCCGCGTCGAGGAGACTGATTCCGCAGACTGCTTCAAGGTTTCCGGCCGTGGTGAGCTGCATCTGTCCGTCCTGATCGAAAACATGCGCCGTGAGGGATATGAGTTCGCAGTAAGTAAGGCAGAGGTTATCTACAAAGAGGACGAGCGCGGACGCAAACTCGAGCCAATGGAAATCGCATACGTTGACGTTCCGGACGAGTTCTCCGGTACTGTCATCCAGCTCCTCAGCGAGCGTAAAGGCGAGCTTCACGGCATGAGCCGCGCAAGCGATGGTTCCACCCGTCTGGAGTTCGAAATCCCGGCACGAGGCCTGATTGGTTTCCGTGGACTCTTCATGACCTCCACCAAAGGAACTGGTATCCTGAACACCGAGTTTGAAGATTACGCACCGTACAAGGGCGACATTGAATACCGCAAACAAGGTTCCCTGATCGCTTTCGAGGCAGGCGAGTCCGTTACCTACGGTCTGTACTCCGCACAGGAGCGCGGTACTCTGTTCATCGGACCTGGCGAGAAGGTTTACGCCGGTATGGTCATCGGACAGAACGGAAAAGCCGAGGATATCGAGCTGAACGTCTGCAAAACGAAGCACCTGACCAACACCCGTACGTCCTCCTCCGACGAGGCACTGCGTCTGACTCCGCCGAGAATCCTTTCCCTGGAGCAGGCTCTGGACTTCATCGACAAGGACGAGCTTCTTGAGGTTACTCCGGTTTCCTTACGTATCCGTAAGAAAGAGCTGGATTCCAGACTTCGTAAGAGAGCGGCAATGAAATAAATTTTCATAAAATGGCATAAGAACCGCCGGTTCACTCTTGATTTGAGAGTAAACCGGCGGTTCTTTGTCGTTTTTCCATTCTGTTTTCTATTCGTTTGTCGTTCCGCCATGGAAGCCGTAATACGTCTCTCCCGCTGCAAGATCCACGCCGTTTGCCGCTGCAAGAGTATGAATCGTGACAAGCTCATACCCGCGGTTGATCAGCTCCGGCACGATCGTTGCACACGATTCTACGGTCGTCTCGTGGATATCATGCATCAGGATAATGTCTCCCGGGCTTACACTGTCGAGAACGGCGCTGATGTTTGCCTGTACATTTTTTGTCTGCCAGTCCAGGGTATCGACATCCCACATGATGCTCGGGCGGCCGATAGATGCGAGCAGTTCATCGGTGCTGTTTCCATACGGGAAACGGATGACAGTTGCACCCTGTCCGTTGTTGTACTGGGCGATCAGATCATCCGTCATCTGGAACTGGGCAAGGCCGTCGTCGGTGCTCAGTTCTTTCATATTCGGATGCGCATAGGAGTGGTTTCCAAGCTCACAGCCGATCGCCGCCATGCGCGGGATCACATCTGCACCGTATTTTTCCACATTGCTGCCGAGCATAAAGAACGTCGCCTGTGCCCCGTACTGCTCCAGCGTATCGAGAAGCGTGCTGGTATAGACGCCTGGGCCGTCATCAAAGGTCAGGGCTACCATCATCGAGCCGTTGCGGTCTGGCTGGTAAACACCCTGGTCATCAAAGTAACAGCCTTTTCCGCCGATCGCTTTCCAGCCGGTCGCCATGTAACCATTGGAATCAAAATGGTACTGGTTTCCGTCGATATCTGCCCAGCCGTTGACGTAGTACGTTGTGGCATCCGTTGCGTACCACCAGCCCGACGAGCTGTACTGCCATCCCGGCGTCTCATTCGGCGGCGTGGTCTCCGCAAGCTTCTTAATTCCCGCATTTCCCGATCCGTCCTCCGCCTCTGGCGCCGTCTCGCTCACCGTCTTTGCGGCTGTGTCATTACTCAGTACAATTCCTTTTTTCGCAAGCTGCGCTCCCGCAAATTTCCAGATAAGCGCAAGAAAAAGAAGGCCGATTACCACACACAGGGAAATCCGTGATACTTTCTGCATCATCTGTCTGCGGCGCATCTGCTTTCTTCTCTGTTTCAATGATTTTCTTTCCATATGATCTGTTTATACTCCATCGTCCCGCCCCTTTGCGGAACTTTCTTCCATCGTAACACAAACGTTTTTCGACATTTTTCTACTTACTATCATAACGTGATCTGACCTAAGATGCAAGGCACAAATTCTTACATTTTTCCACTTCTGGTAAATTAATGTTTATCGTTTCTTAACATCTTGTCACAAAAAAAGAGTGACTCTGCACCCATGGTAAAAGCGGATACAAAATCACTCTTTGTCACTCTCTTTTAAAAAACCTGGTTTCTTTCTGGTGCTTTGCCACCAAATCACAGGTCTTTCACCTGTCCAGCCTGATTATCCTCTCTGCTTAAGAGTAACTGCAAAGTTTTAACGTTGCCAGAACAACGGAAGCAAACACCTTATGCCTCATGTCCTATTTTAGTCAGGAAATCGCTGCCCATCACCCATTTTTCGTTTTCCAGCGTCACAACGGACTCGAGTTTCCAGGTGACGGTCTCTATTTTGGTTTTGCGGAAGAAATGGAGGAAACGGGTTCGTCGCTCGATCGCAGCGGTCACGTTGGTTTCGATCTTCATCTGGTTGGATTCGTTGGTTACGGTTGTGGAGATGCTGCTCACGGTGATGCTGGTGATTCCGGTGTTGGTGTCGCTGTTCAGGTAGGCATCGCAGAGCTGCTGGTACTGTTCTTTGGCGGTTTTCTGTACGGCGGTGTCGGCGGAAAATTCATTTTTGATGGTGCTGAAGGATTTTCCGGCGGCTGCGGCTGTGAATACCTTGTCCAGGGACTCTTCTGCGCGGTCGGCGATGGTTTTGCCGGTGGAATCGTTGAGTTTTAAATCCGGCAGGAATTCCATGCTGCTGTTGTCCTGCACGAGGACGATCTCGCGGTATGGGTCTTTCTGTTTTTCGGTCAGTTCAATGGTGTGGCCGCCGAGGAAGAGATACGGGATTTTGTAGATGCTGACGTTATCTGCTGTCTCTTTTAAATACTTTTTCCCGACCTGCACGCCGTCCAGATAGAACGAGGCATCCGCCGGGACGGTGATTTCGACATCCGTCACGCAGCTGTCTTTCGGCACAACGTACCACTCTTTGAAGTTCCATTTTACGGTATCCCCGGCGGCGATCTCCAATGTTTCTTCCTGCGAGTCGCTCATGCCTTTTAACGTGTACCGCACAGTATAAATCCTGTTTTCCCCGGTCTCAAGATTCTGTTTTCTGCGCATGAAAAAGCTCTTGATCTCCGGTGTTTCCTGCCCGTCAGTGCCGTCCTGTTTTGCTTTCCAGGTCATTGCATTGACGTAGTTCTTCCGCGACAGAAACGTGCTGTCCGGGAACTGGCATACATCGTACGCGCTGTTCCAGTCTCCTGCCAGGCATGCTTCCACGTAATTCCGTCCTGCCGCCTGCGGCGCATACAGATACGCGCCTGCCATAAAAAATACGGCGCACAGAATCAGAAACAGACTGAGATTCACGATCAGAATCCGCAGACTCATCGGCAGATCACGAAATTTTGCCGCCCGTATTTTCACAGAAAGCTCCGTCGTCTCTTCTCCGTCTTTTTCCACATGGCGGAATCTTTTTCCTTTTCTTTTCCACTTCTGGAGCATAGTTTACCTCATCTTTTCCTCTTATTTAGACTGTTCTTTCACCGCATACGTATGCACCCGGTCGCTCTTCTGGCTGTATGCCTCTCCCTCGGAATAATACTCCTCCGATGTCGTGGAAAAACGCGTAATCGTCTCTTTCACACGCTCTCCCGCCGTTTGCTGGTGGAGAAACAGCGCTGCAATCATCAGAATCACAAATATATCCA
>ERZ773276.2766-NODE-2766-length-10245-cov-2.468204_pt1 | contig 10245 bp, 7 predicted proteins | sample MGYA00511386_ERZ773276 | MGnify/ENA primary metagenome ERZ773276 (study PRJEB29015, sample SAMEA2737778) | human gut metagenome | biome: human gut; feature: human-associated habitat; material: faeces | place: China | collected 2012 ...
TTGAGGTTCCTCAATTTACGGATGGGAAGCGTGCCACGATCCTGTTCGACGGTGCGATGAGCCATGCCAAGGTCTACGTGAACGGGCAAGAGGTTGGATATTGGCCGTATGGCTATAATTCTTTCTATTTCGATATCACGAAACAGCTCATCCCGGGGAAAAAGAACACCTTGGCGGTTCGCCTTGAGAACTTGCCGGAATCCTCCCGTTGGTATCCGGGAGCGGGATTATATAGGAATGTACATGTAATCGTGACGGAAAACGCCTATATCCCGGTCTGGGGAACTTATATTACGACCCCGACCGCCACGAAGGAATTTGCGAAAGTCAATGTACAGACGAAAATCGTACTGCCGGAAGGGGCCGATGCCAGCAAGTATAGCGTGAAAACCAGTGTATGGAATCCGAACGGGCAAAAGTTGACGGAGCAGACTACGCCTCTCTCACAGATTAAGTACAATGATAATAGCCTCTCCCAAGAGTTTATCATCCAGACCCCGACTTTATGGTCGCCGGATATGCCTGCCTTGTATTCTGCGGAGACTCGTCTCTATGAGGGCGATCAACTGAAAGATCTCTATACGACCCCGTTCGGTATCCGTTCGATCGAGATCATTCCGAATAAAGGCTTTTTCTTGAATGGTGAGAAGACGGTATTCAAAGGCGTTTGTAATCACCATGACTTAGGCCCGTTAGGGGCTGCCGTCAATGATGCCGCTATCCGTCGTCAGATCCGGATCTTGAAGGACATGGGATGCAACGCTATCCGTACTTCCCATAATATGCCGGCTCCCGAGTTGGTAAAGGCTTGCGATGAGATGGGTATGATGTTGATGGCAGAGAGCTTCGACGAATGGAACAAGGCGAAATGCGCGAACGGCTATAATTTGATTTTCGACGAATGGGTGGAGAAAGACCTCGTGAATTTGGTACATCATTACCGGAATAACCCGAGCGTCGTGATGTGGTGCGTCGGTAACGAGGTGCCTAACCAATGGGATGAGAGCGGTTGTAAGATCTCCAAGTTCTTACAGGATATCTGCCATCGGGAAGACCCGACTCGTCCGGTGACGCAAGGTATGGATGCCCCGGATGCCGTCGTGAATAATAATATGGCGGCGGTAATGGATGTGGCGGGATTTAATTATCGTCCGTTCCGGTATCAGGTGAATTACCAGAAATTACCCCAAGGGATAATCTTGGGAAGCGAGACTGCCTCCACGGTTAGCTCACGAGGGGTGTATAAATTCCCGGTAGAGCGTAAGGCGATGGCTGTCTATGAGGATCACCAAAGTTCCTCGTACGACGTGGAGCATTGCAGCTGGTCTAATCTGCCGGAAGACGATTTTATCCAGCATGAGGACCTTCCGTATTGTATCGGGGAATTCGTATGGACAGGACTTGATTATCTGGGCGAGCCTACTCCTTATTATACGAATTGGCCAAGCCATAGCTCCTTGTTCGGTATTATCGATTTGGCGGGTATCCCCAAGGATCGTTACTATCTATACCGTAGTCATTGGAACAAAAGCGCCAAGACCTTGCATATCCTGCCGCATTGGACATGGCCGGGACGTGAGGGCGAGGTGACACCCGTATTCGTTTATACCAATTATCCTTCCGCCGAATTGTTTATCAACGGAAAGAGCCAAGGGAAACGTACGAAAGATCTAAGCATCGGTATCGATAGTAGTTATACCGAAGCGGCTCAAAAGAGTTTCGAGCGCCAGAAACGATATCGTTTGATGTGGATGGATACCAAATACGAGCCGGGAACTTTGAAGGTGGTCGCTTATGACAAGGAGGGTAACGCTGTGGCCGAGGAGGAGGTTCATACCGCAGGGAAGCCGCATCATATTGAGTTATCCGCCGATCGTAACCAATTGACGGCTGACGGAAAAGACCTTTCTTTCATCAATGTTAGAGTCGTAGACAAAAACGGGAACCTTTGTCCGGATGATACCCGACAGATCCAGTTTAAGGTTCGTGGTGCCGGAGCCTACCGTGCGGCGGCAAATGGAAATAGCGCCAGTCTGGAACTCTTCCATCTTCCGGAAATGAAACTGTTTAGCGGGCAACTTACCGCTATCGTGCAGACGGCCGAAGAACCGGGAACGATCTATTTCGAGGCTTCCGCGCCGGGAGTAAAAGGGGCGACCTTGGAATTGATCAGTAAATAAGCTTGATTATCATATAACGCAAACCGTGCGATTCAAGTCCGGAGACGGCTGTGAATCGCGCGGCTTTTTTATACGATATTCCCGAATACATCAAAGGTAATCGTCTCGTCCTGCCCGTTATGTGAAACCTTGAATAGGTAGAAGGTGCCATTGGCATTCAATAACGTATATATTGACTGTACCTTGTCGCTAGCGTAAGCGGAGGATTCGAAGCCTTGCATCACGATCTGCGGAACCTCTTGCTCGGACATGGCCCATGTGGTACTTTGCCACCTGTAATCCTTATTCAATTGCGCCACTTTATAAATCTGGTTATCGATCATATCCAGCTCGTAACCTAGGCTGTTCTGTTGGATATCCAGCAACTCGGCGTTGGCGAAAGTGATCTCCATCAGGTTGCTGACCTCTTTCGGGATAACGATCGGTGCGTCATTATTGATCTCATCGTCCACGGCTTTGATCAGGTTTCCATACTGTGAATAATACAGGTCTACTTCGCTATTGGACTGCTCCGCCTCGATCTTGTAAACGATTCCCATATTTAGGCGATTGATGGCGTACGTGTCATCCACGGTCCAATTTGAGTAAAAGCCTTGTTTGAAGGCGGTGGATACCGCTGCCGGTAATTGGGCGAAAGAGATGTCTATCTTTTCCATCATCCATACGCCTTGATCCGTGAACCAAGCGGTTGTCTCGGAACCTTCATTATTGAAATCTACCACATAATAGTTACCTTCGATCTCAAAAACAGGGTTCTTGGCATCGGGATATTTCTCTTGAAAAGCGTTCTCTACCGGGGGGAGAGGGATAATACCTTGATGATCATCATCATTTTTGCTACAGCCAGAGAAAAAGAGAGTCAGACCGGCTATACATGTGAATAGGATAAGTCTTGTGTTCATACATTTTGCGTTTATAAGTTTTGGGCATAGAACAACAGGTCTATCGGAAAAGTTTTGAGCGAAATCGATTTAAGTATATTGAATCAAGAACAAGGATCTTGTTTCGACGAGATCCTTGTTCTTGTATAATTGCTACGGATTTACGTTCAAATAATAGGTTGCTGTGCCTATTAAAGAACTTCCATTATACATTGCGCAGGTGATGCGAAGAGATCCACCGTAATGTTGGGAGTTTAGATAGACACTAACATCTAATCGATTACCGGAAGGATAAGTGTACCATCTATCGCATTCTCCATAGAATTCAGCGTTCCAGCTATACGAGGTCGGAGTTCCTGTCTTTGTGTAAGCATATAAAGTCGTCGTGGCATTACCCCCTGGCGCATTGATAGAGGAACTGCCGCTACTATAATCCTCTTGACTCTTCCCTATATAAACAGTCGGCATATCATTTTTTTTCATATATTTTAAGCTTGATGCATCAAAGGGACAATGAGCTTTGGGATGCCTCATAAGAGCGTATTCCCCCCATTTGGAGATGAATATATTGGGCGTAGATGTCGTTACGGCAGAGTGATTATCACTAAGATAGGATACTTTGGTTGCGGCACCTGTTGTTGATATATAACTACCATCTAACCAATATACGTTTGTGGGATTAATAGTCCATCCCATCCAAACTGCTGATCCGCCTTCTGTCATATACCAAGCATAGGCATGACAATTGTAAGTGGTTGTTGAACTACTTATTAGAGTTGCTTGTGAATAGGTTGTTGTACAATATTGGTCATGGCTCGCTTTTTGTGAGGCTGATAATTCCTCACTTCTGTAGTAAGTGTCATTAACGAGTGTCCCGTTAGGAGTGTAAACAGTAGCGGCTGCTCCTTGAGCTTTTGTCTCAACATTGAGATTCGGCTCCCAAATCATGTTTAAATTCTCCATAGTGATCCATTCATTGGGGAATTTTTCGATTCGTTCTCCGGAAAGCAAGAATAGTAATTGCCCGCAAGAAGCACAAGAATTCACCCCATCCAAAACGAGAATGTGTTCTTTTCCATCTCCTTGAATAGTAAAGACCCAAGGGTATGGATAGTCTGTTCCCTTGACATGGGAGTGAGCGACAGAATCTACTACATTCACCAACCATTTAGGATATGTTATCTTTCCGTCTTTAATGACAATTTCTGAACTGGATGTCAAGATTTCTTTATCACCTCCTTGCATATTATCCATTTCATTGTCACATGCGTTCAGCGTGAATGCCAGCATGATTATTAAATAGTATAATACTTTTTTCATGATCTCAATTTATTAAAGGTTACAATGTATTGTTTTAATAACTCTTCGATTACATTACTGCCCGTTAGCTTTTCATCGATGGTGAATTGTTTAAATTTGGGCGTAATGGTCTTGTTGTCTATCCGTTCTAGACTTCGACCTAGGAGATAGACTACGGTTTTTAGACCATATTGTCCATAAATATCCGGGTTGTTTTGTTTGTAAAGGAGTCTCTTTACGGCTTCGGAGGAGATCTCTTGCTGTAAAAGATTATTTGTATTAGATAATATCGTCTCATTAGACAGAAGAGCCTCGATTACCATTTGCCGACTAATTTCATTACCTATTTCTATGGAAGTCAACACTCCTGCTTTCAGTAATTCTTGTTTTTTCATCTTCTCAAATAGCAAAGAAGCATTGTCTTTCCTTTTGAATAACTCTTGTAACCCGTTAAAACGTGCGGAAACCTTGCTAATGCCTTCCTGTATTCCATTGTAAGCGAATATGTCGCCTAATAATGGGTAAGCAAGGCAAAGTTCTATAAGCTCTTCTGTTGATACCGTTTTTAATATCTCTGCCGGAATTTGGCAGGCTTTCAGCATATCCTCATGTGTGGATAATGCTTGCCAAGCCTCCGTTCCTGGTTTTATGGGGTAATCCCAACTTTTTATTGATTGTGCGTTCATATCTATCGATATAAACACGAGGAGGAAAATGCTCCAGACGAAAGTTACTGTTTTTCATCTCTCTTTAGAATTTAGGGTAAATAATATAAGATTGGTATTCCTTGATTATGGATTTTTCCAAAAATAGTCCTTTTTGTAAAGATAATCAAGTATTTATATGTTAATTATGATTGAATATCTGTAGATTCCCATTGCTGATGTCTTTGTTTTCGTACAAAAGCGGACACAGTGTTCGATATCGGACATCTCTTTTGTTTTATTTCTTCAATAAATCAATCACTTACGTTTTTGGCACGGGGTTTGCTCTTTGGAGGGTGGAAAATAAAAACAAACGAAATATGGACAGAGAGATATCAAAAGAGGTTCGGCAGAAGGAGCAGCGTAAACAGTTTATAAAGCTGGGGGCGGGGATCGGTATTGCCGTTGTCTTGATTGGCGGGGTGATCGGTTTTATGCAAACCAGCCTGCAACGGAAGGACTTGGTTTTTTCAACGGTAGATAAAGGAGTGATCGAGGTTTCCGTTAGCGCATCCGGCAAGGTGGTACCTGCTTTCGAGGAAATCATCAACTCACCGATCAACTCCCGTATCGTCGAGATTTATAAAAAGGGAGGCGATTCCGTGGATGTAGGTACTCCGATCTTGAAACTGGACTTGCTAAGCGCCGAGACGGATTATAAGAAACAATTGGACGAGGAGCAAATGAAACGCCTCCAATTGGATCAACTCCGTATCCAAAACCGCAATAAGCTTTCCGAGATGGAGATGCAATTGAAAGTCTCTCGCATGGAACTGAACCGAAAGGAAGTGGAGTTGCGCAACGAGCGTTATCTGGATAGCCTAGGCGCCGGAACGACCGATAAGGTCCGTCAAGTGGAACTGGACTATAACGTTAGCGTCTTGAAACTGAAAGAGGATGAGCAAAAATATGAGAACGAGAAATCCTTGACGGATGCCGATTATAAAGTGAAAGAACTCGACCTGAACATCTTCCGAAAGAGCCTAGCCGAGACGAAGCGTACCTTGGAAGACGCCCAGATACGCTCTCCCCGCAAGGCGATCCTGACCTACGTGAACAACGAGGTAGGTGCCCAAGTCTCTCAAGGCAGTCGTGTCGCTATCGTCTCCGACTTGTCCCATTTCAAGATAGAGGGGGAGATCGCCGATACCTATGGTGACCGGATCGCCGCCGGTAGCAAAGCCGTCGTAAAGATCGGCAACGATAAACTGGATGGGGTGGTTAGCGATGTTACCCCCTTATCGAAGAACGGTGTAATCTCTTTCACGGTACAGTTGGAGGAGGATAATCATCGCCGCTTGCGCTCCGGTTTGAAGACCGATGTATACGTGATGAATGCCATCAAGGACGATGTGCTGCGTATTTCCAACGCCTCGTTCTACGTCGGGAAAGGAGAGTATGAGTTGTTTGTTGTCAACGGAGACCAATTGATCAAGCGGAAGGTACAGCTGGGAGACAGCAACTTTGAGTATGTAGAAGTAGTAGGTGGCTTGGAACCGGGCGACGAGGTAGTCGTTTCCGATATGACAAGCTTCAAGGAAAAGAATAAACTGAAATTGAAATAAAGGATGTTCAAGCAATACTTTAAACAAGCCATCCATGCGCTGAGAGAGAATCGTCTTACAAGCGTGGTTTCTATCTTGGGTACGATGCTGTCGGTGGCCATGATCTTGGTTGTCGTGTTGCAATTCCAAATCAAGCTGGTAGGTTATAGCCCCGTATCGAAGCGAGACCGGATGCTTTATATCTACTCCGTGAACACTAAATCGAAGGATGGGAGCGAGAATAACAATACGGGCCTTTCCGCCGAGACGATACGTGAATGCCTCTATACGCTGAAAAAGCCCGAGGCCGTAACCGTGACGGCACAGAATAGCCACGTTATCTCCATTCCGGGTAAACGATTGTTCGAGGAATATACTGTCTATTATACCGATCCCGCCTTTTGGAAAGTATTTGACTTCAAGTTCCTTTCCGGCAAGCCTTTTACGGAGGCTGATTTTAATTCCGGTCTGCCTCATGTGGTTATTTCCGATAAGTTGGCGGGTATCCTGTTCGGTACCCAAGACGTGGTCGGTCGTGATATCTTGGTAAATAACGTGATGCCTTGCACGATCGCGGGAGTGGTAAAGCGCCCGTCGAAAGCGGCCAGCGAGGCATTCGCCGATGTATGGATGCCTTATACGGCGAATACCCTGTACACCAATAGCGGAGGTTGCGACGGGATGTGTGGCCCTTTCGGGGCGGAGATCTTGGCGCATAAGCTCTCGGACATCGACGCCATATATGCGGAGATCCAGCAAGGGGTAGCCCGCTATAACGCCGGCAAAGCGGATTTCATCTTGACGATTCCCAAGCCTTTCACCCATCTGGAACTGGCCTTAGGTTCTGGTAGTCGGTATGGCTATAACCGGGTAGGTTGGGGCGAATACCTGAAGACAACTGGCTGGGTGCTTCTGTTCCTGCTGCTGGTACCGACCTTGAACCTGACGGGGATCGTGCAATCCGCCGTACAGAAAAGGCGGCCGGAGATGGGGCTTCGCAAGGCTTTCGGGGCTACCGGTGAACGTCTGTTTACGCAGGTTGTTTGCGAGAACCTGATCATTACGTTGATAGGAGGTGTTTTGGGGGTAGGTTTGTCGGTCGTATTGCTCTATGTAGGCCGGTCGTTCTTGCTGACAAAAGATACGGTGATAACTTTTGGCATGCTTTTCCAGCCCTTGTTGTTTGTGGCGGCCCTGTTCTTTACGTTGGTATTGAATGTACTAAGCTCGGGATTACCCGCATTCCGGATAGCGAGGGAGCGGATCGTGGAATCGTTGAAGGATGCGAACGTGTGAAAAATAACTACTGAAAAGGAATGATATGATCAAGCATATACTAAGTATAATATGGAACCAGCGCCGAAGTAACAGTTGGATATTCGCGGAGTTGTTGGTGGTGGCCGGTGTGTTCTGGCTGATGGTCGATATGTTTTATGTGGACACGCGAACCTATTACTCTCCCCTCGGATTCGATATCACGAACGTATGGCGTTTCAAGTTAAGCGAGCAGGAACGGAACCCTTCGGATTCGCTTCCCGGGCTATCCGAGCCGGAGAAGCTGACCCGCTTGATGTCGCAAATACGCCAATGGTCCGAGGTGGGGGAAGTTTGCGCTACTTATTACTCCTGTCCCTACTCGATGGGAAATTCTTGGAGGGAGATAGAGCCTCTGGATGGTGACACGAGCTTAACATCCGGGGAGAATTTCCAGATCCGGAATGTCACCCCGGAATATTTCAAGCTTTTCCGGATCAAGACTCCGGAGGGGAAACCTGTAGCGGACGAGATCGCCGGGATACATAACGCCTTGGTCTTGTCCAAGGAGATGGCAGACGTGTTTTATCATGGCCGGCTGGCTCGTGGAAGGAAGGTGAGGCATAGTAAATTGGATAATACCTTTACGGTCGCCTCCGTATCAACCTCTATCCGGACCGACGAGTATAAATCTCCGGAGCCATGTTTTTTTCAGAGCCTTGAGGGGGAATTGTTTAACGAGACTGTCAATCAGTTTGGAGCCCGGAATGCGGAGCTTTGCGTCCGGATGAAAAGAAACTATACACGGGACGACATGAATCGTTTTCTGAATGAGATGGGAGACCGGTTGGCGGCGGACAATCTATTTGTCTATGGCATCAGCAATATCAGGGAGTTCCGGGATATTCATCTGGATGGCAAGGGGCGTGAGATGAGCAATAAGTTCTCCTTGATGGCCTTCATGCTGGTAAACGTCTTTTTCGGCATTATCGGTACGTTCTGGCTCCGTGCGCAGAACCGCCGGGGAGAGATCGGCTTGAGGATGGCGCTGGGTGCTTACGATGGCACGTTACGGCGGTATCTGTATCTGGAAGGTCTTTGCCTATTGGCGTTAACCCTTCCGTTTATCGCCCTCTTCGCTATCAATATGGTGGCGACGGATGCTATAGATACCTATCGCCTGCCGTTTACGACGGGGCGTTTCGCTATCTCTTTCGGTATAACTTATTTAATGATGAGCGGCATGATCTGCCTCGGTATCTGGTTGCCTGTGCGCAAGGTTACCCGAATGGTCCCGGCGGAGGCGTTGCATTACGAATAATATGTAGAATAATAACAAACGATTAGATTTATGTATAAGCAGTACATCAAACAAGCGGTTCAAATGCTGCGTGAAAATACGCTCGTAAGCGTAATCTCTATTTCGGGAACGGCCCTTGCGATCGCCATGGTGTTGGTGATGGTATTGGTGTTCCAGATTAAATCCACGGGATATGCCCCTGAGTCCAATCGGTCTAGATTTATGTATGTCTGGGGTACGGAAGTCGGTACGAAAAATCCCAATGGCCCGGAGTATAACCGTGGAGGCATGTCCAGCGAGGTCGTGAAGGAATGTTTCTATACCTTGCGGAAACCAGAGGCCGTATCCGGCTATTGTAGTGATAGCCATTCCTTGTCATTGCCCAATAGACGGCTCTTCAAGGAGTATGAGATTTGTTATACGGACGCGGGCCATTGGAAAATATTCGACCATCCTTTCGTGGAAGGGGGCCCCTTTAGCGAGGCTGATTTTCAATCCGGTATACCGAAGATGGTGCTGTCGGAACAAGTGGCGACCGATTTGTTCGGAACGGGACAGGCCGTCGGGCGGCAGGTCGTGATGGATTTTATCACTTTCACCGTCTGCGGTGTGGTGCGTGACATACCTTCTTCATTGATGAGCTCCTACGCTCAGGTATGGATACCCTATAGCAGCAATGAGGCCCTGACCCGTGTAAATGGGGAGTATGGGGAGAATATGGCCGGTTATTTCAGCGTGGCCTTATTGGCTCGTTCCTCTTCCGACTTCGATGCCATACGCTCGGAGCTAGACCAACAGGTCCGTCGCTACAATGACAGCAAGACCGATTATAACGTAGGTTTCCCTTCCGGGCTACTTTCCCAGTTGGATACGGCCATGGGAAGCGGCGCTTTTCAAAAGGTGGACTGGCCTACCTTCTTGGCCGGATCGGGCGCTTTCCTATTCTTTTTGCTCTTGGTCCCGGCGCTGAACTTAACGGGCGTGATCCAATCGTCCGTGCAGAAGCGGAAAGAAGAGATCGGTTTACGTAAGGCTTTCGGGGCTACGGGGCAGAATCTTTTGATGCAGATATTATCGGAGAAC
>ERZ773276.2769-NODE-2769-length-10241-cov-2.692912_pt1 | contig 10241 bp, 9 predicted proteins | sample MGYA00511386_ERZ773276 | MGnify/ENA primary metagenome ERZ773276 (study PRJEB29015, sample SAMEA2737778) | human gut metagenome | biome: human gut; feature: human-associated habitat; material: faeces | place: China | collected 2012 ...
CGGAAGGATCACCCACTCTGCCTGTTCCATGACGCGGCGCTGAAGGACCTCCGGCGTGTCACCTTTTTCCACTTCAACAGCCTTCTGTAAGATGATCGGACCGGAATCCATTCCCTCGTCCACAAAATGTACCGTCGCACCGGTGATCTTTACACCTCTCCGAAGAGCAGCCTCATGGACCTTCAATCCGTAGAAGCCGACACCGCAGAAGGACGGAATCAAAGACGGGTGGATATTGATGATCTTATCTCTGTATTTTTCGATCATGGCTGCCGGGATCTTCACGAGATATCCTGCCAGCACGATGAGGTCCAGCTCATAGGAATCGATTTTAGCAACCAGTGCCTCATTGAACTCCTCCCTGGACGCAAAATCCTTCGGGGAAAGACACTCAGCCGGAATCCCATGCTTTTTCGCGCGCTCCAAAGCAAACGCGCCTGCGTTGTTGCTGATGACGACCTCTACCTTCGCATTGCGGATCGTTCCCGCGTCGATGGCATCTAAGATCGCCTGAAGATTCGTTCCACCGCCGGAAACAAGAACGCCGACTCTTAACATAAGGTCACTCCCTTTTCTCCTGCCTCGATGGATCCGATGATGTACGGGATATCTCCTGCTGCCTTCATGGCTGCCATGGTTGTGCGGACATCTTCCTCAGCGACTGCAACGACCATGCCGATTCCCATGTTAAAGGTGTTGTACATCATCTTCTCATCGATCTCGCCCTTTTTCTGCATCAGCGGGAAGATCGGCGGGATCTGGTAGCTGTCTTTATGAATCACAGCGCAGACGCCATCCTTTAACATACGCGGAACATTCTCGTAGAAGCCGCCGCCTGTGATATGGCTGCATGCCTTTACGGTAACGCCTGCTTTTTTCACGTTCTTTAAAGCTTTCACATAGATTCTTGTCGGAGCGAGAAGTGTCTCACCAAGAGTCTTTCCAAGCTCGTCGTAATATGTATTTAAGCCCTCCGCAGTCATCTCTTTCTCAAATACCTTGCGGACAAGAGAGAAACCGTTGGAATGAACGCCTGTGGAAGCCATTCCGATCAGCACATCACCCGGCTGAAGATTCTCGCCTGTGATCATATCCTTTTTATCGCAGACGCCAACGGAGAAACCTGCAAGGTCATACTCATCCTCTGCCATAAGACCCGGATGCTCTGCGGTCTCACCGCCGATCAGGGCAGCTTCAGACTGGAGACAGCCTTCCGCAACACCTTTTACGATATCCGCGATCTTTTCCGGATAGTTCTTGCCGCATGCAATATAGTCTAAGAAGAATAACGGCTCACCGCCTGCACACGCGATATCGTTGACACACATGGCAACTGCGTCGATACCGATGGTGTCATGCTTGTCCATGATCATCGCAAGTTTCACCTTTGTTCCACATCCGTCAGTACCGGAAAGAAGGACCGGCTCCTCCATATCTTTGATCTTTGCGAGGGAGAATGCACCGGAAAATCCGCCAAGACCTCCTAAAACTTCCTCACGCATGGTCTTCTTAACATGCTCTTTCATCAGTTCTACAGACTTGTAACCAGCCTCGATATCAACTCCGGCTTTCTTGTAATCCATATGTATTTCCTCCTGGAGAATCTTATGTTCTCGGACATTCTCTGTGCATTCTGCATGTTGCATGCGCAATCATGTCCCGATTTCTATATTTTTTATGCTTATATGAGTTTACACTGTGTCTTCATCAGACCCTGCTGGAAACACAATGCCCGGCAGCTACTCACCTTTCTGTCTGCGGGAACTCTGTTTTTAATATCTCTGTTACTTGTCATTTTTTCATGGAAGCAAGATACTCTTTGTATCCGATCTTGTCGAGCTTCTCAGCCTTGCTCTCAACTTCCGTCTTCATCTTCTCGGAATAAGCTTTTAATTTTTCAAGGAGTTCCGGATCGGATGCCGCAAGGATCTTTGCCGCAAGGATTCCGGCGTTCTTTCCTCCGTTGATCGCTACGGTCGCTACCGGGATTCCGGACGGCATCTGTACGATAGAATAGAGGGAATCCACGCCGCCTAAGTCAGAAGTCTTCATCGGGATTCCGATGACCGGAAGCGGGAAGATCGCTGCGCACATACCCGGAAGGTGAGCTGCCTTGCCTGCGCCGGCGATAATGACCTTCATGCCTTTGCTCTCGGCGCTCTTCGCGTACTCGAAAAATGTATCCGGCTCTCTGTGAGCGGAAATGATCGTCATTTCAAAATCAATACCAAACTGTTCCAGTACCTCGGCAGCCTGTGCCATGATCGGCATATCAGAGTCACTGCCCATTACAATTCCAACTTTTGCCATTGTTTTTTCTCCTTATGAGTGTAACGATTATTGATAAGTTATTCTAATAAATAGCTTTTTAGTAACAATATTTCCTTATCAATCATAATACAAGGTTTTTTTATGCGCGTCAAGTAGGAATCCGTAGATTCTGCCAACTTCATGCAGTGATGTGATACTGCAAAATATAATATTCTTCCCATCCATCGGTCTGTCAGCGGCTTTTCCTGGGATCACAAGTGTCCACACTCAGTGTAATTATGTAAAAACACCCTGAAATACATAAATGAATTACATATTTCAGGGTGTCCTGTCATCAGCTGCATAACCACTGTGTTCATAATTTTCTCTATGCTATTCCGGTTTTGCAGTCTGATAAAACTTTTTGTAACGATTCTGTATCTTCACAGTTACAACTTTTTCTTATTTTTCATCCAGCGGCCTATTTAATTCATCCAGCCCCGCCAACACAAACCTTCCGTCCAGAATGATATCTGTCTTCGTTCCGTCTGTATGGACTGCGGAAATTCTCTCCAGCTCCTTATATGGAATCGTGATATCCGTGTGGACACCGAAGTACGCCTTCGAGACATCTTCCTTCCTTAATATAGAAACTTCGTTGTCTCTCGCGATCATCTCCTTGCCGTCCGGATTGTACATCGGGCTGTCCTCAGACCAGCTGTAGCAGGTGTCGCCAACTGCAAAGTGCGGTCCCATCTTCTCGACGATAAGGATCGGCAGACGGTCCAGAATTCCAAACTTCTCCGCCATGGCGTAGGCCGTCGTGTTCGTTCCGATGGCAAACTCGCCGAGGGGCAGCATCTCATGACCGTTCATGATTCCCTGCACGATGAGACGGTGTCCGGCTTCCTGATCGATCACTCCATTTTCCACGAAGTTATCGCATACCGCTGAAACCACACGGCCGTCCTTGAATTCCATGCGGAGATTCCGGTACTGGATATCTCCGATATAAACCGTTCCCACATTTAAGATTCCGTTCGTTCCCGCAAGCTTCGGGGAAGTGAACACCTCGCCAAGCGGAATATTTACGTCCGCCACACAGTTCTCAAACTTCGTCTGCTTCTCCGGATTGGAAAGTGCTGCCAGCTGGACCTGCATATTCGTCTGGTTCTCACCTTTTCCGATGACCTCCACATACTCCGCTGTATCGAGAACATCAATGATCTTCTGCTGCATGTCACGGTAAAGTTCGTAATCCAGGGTGTTGATCCGGATCGTCTCCTTAAAGATCTCCGGGAACAGTTCCCCGATTGCCGGAACCGGGAACGCGATGATCGTAAAGCTCGTCTCATCCCCCGGAATATATTCGTTCACCACCGGCATAGAGAGATTCCTGTACTCCAGATAAAGGTTCTGCTGTTTCTCCGTAAACGCCCATGCCTCCGGCTTATTCACTGGCTCAAAGCCCGGCTCGCCGAAGGTCTCGATGACCGCCGGTCCCGCGTAAGCGGCTGCGTCCTCTTTATACTGCTCGTAGGCCGTCTTTAAGACACCGATCTTCCGGTCACGGAACGCCTTGTCCATATAGACCGCGCTGTCATAACGATGGTCATAATCATACTGTCTGTTCGGGGAAGAGGATGCATATCCGCTGTGCCCTTCCGGATTCCGGTTGATGCTGCCAACCGCACTTCTGCAAAAGATCACGGAAAGTCCCGCTGCCTCGAAATTTTTTACTGCCTGACGTACCATGCGTTCAAAACCGATCGGATAACGCACCGACACCGTCTTCTTCTTCGAAAGATCCCGGCCCATGACCTCAAATCCACGGATATATCCGTCAGTATAGGTATCTGCCATCTTCCTGATCTCTTCCTCCGGCAGGCTGTTTAAGAACGCCGCTGTCTTTTCCTCTTCCGGGGAAATGTACGCACCAAACCGGTAGAGATACGAGAGATCGGAAAGGTCACTCTCCATGATGATCTTTTTCGCGAAGTCAAGCTTTGGATCCACGCCTTCCTGTACACGGTAAGTCAGAGTCACATCACAGTAGTCGCTGGCGCTCCAGTAGAGCACGTCCTTGATCTCCCTCGCTGCCGGAAGTATCTCGTCCTCAAAGAGGTTGTAGATCTCGATCAGTGCCTCGTTTCCGATCACGAGATCCAAAACACGTCCCTCAAACGCGTAAATGATATCCCCGCGGATCTCCGCATAGAGATAGGAAAGAAGCTTTCCGTACTCCTCCCCCAGCGTCTTCACCGCATAGGCAGGATTCGTATAGCTTGTCTCATAGTTTTCCGGAAGAACGTCCGCATAGAGCTTACGATTTAACGTTCTACCCTCTTCCAGTGTCATATGATCCAGACTTCCGTTCTCTTTCGCCTTTAAGACCTCGCCGCACCGGATAACGAACTCTGTCACTTTTCTAAAATAATCCCGGTAGTTTTCCGGTACCGTCTCTTCCGTCAGAATTTCCTGGATCCGCGCCATGGAAAGGTCATAGCGCTCTCTGATCAGATCTTGTTCCATGTGTCATGCCTCCATTTCACGTTCATTTTCCGCACCTGAAAAAGATGCGCTCCGGGTCGCTGTTCCCGGTTCCACCCTGTCATCTTTACAGCGCAAACACGATCATCAGTACCCACACCAGCAGCAGGATCCCCGCCGCCGCAAGGCTGATCTTAGCCAGAAGATAGTTCTTCTCTTTCTCCATCATGGCAAATACACCGTAAACCACCGATGACACTGCAATGATAATACTGCAAAAACCCAGAGCCGCAGCCGCAAGCGGCGCATTTCCCTGGGTATAGTATGAAAAGCTGATAGCGGCGGCATAAAAGACAAGTGCTGCCGCTGCGAGCCCTGCCGCCACAAAACTGTTCTTTGCAAACGGCTTTTTAATATACGATACTTTATTTCCGATTCGTTCCACTGTATCTCTCCCAAACGTCTCTCGCAAGGACAAAAATAATATACCCGGCAAAACCACCGATGGTATTTAAGAGCAGGTCATCCACATCAAAGCTTCCGACTTTGCCGACAAGCTGCATCGTCTCCACAAGAAGACTCATGGCAAAGCTTAAGAGTACTGTGATATACCAGTGTCTCGTCCGCACCCAGATGACCGGCAGAAAAAAGCCAAAGGGCATAAATGCCAGCACGTTGCCGAAAATATTCAAGAACACCGCGCGCCAGCCAAGAATGTTCCTGTATAAAAGAAAGCGCCGAATCTCTTTAAAAAGGGTCAGGTTGTAGGAATATTCGGCCCTCGCGTCGGGGCTGCGCCCCATTTCTTCGGCGAAAAACAGGAAATATGTCAGCAGAACCAGATACAGGACGAAAAGAACCGCCCCGAGAATCCGATGTCTGTGTTTTTTCATTTTCAAAATTCTCCATTCCCACCAAAACAGGGGGTCCTGTTTCGTGGTCCTTCTCTCCGGATACTCTCCGAATTTTTAAGCAGGAAAGGAGATGCCGCCATAAAGGCCACATCTCCCACTCCGTTCATTTCACTTTTCAGGCATGCTTCACCGCTCTTTTTGTTTTCACAGCCGCGTTAAAACCGCCCTGATCCGATTAAAACGTAATCTCAGATTTTCTCTTAAGAAGCAGTGCCCCGTTCACGATCGCGATGATTCCGGCAGCAAGTCCAACAGAGGCAACGATAACTCCAACCGCGATGCTCGCTGCCCCTGTGTTTCTCATGGTCTTATAAATTTTTTCCATAAAACCGCTCCTTCTTATTTTACGCCATACTGCTCATAGTATGCGTCGATCGCTGCTTTTAATGTGTCGTCGATGATAACTTTTCCCTTGTACTCTTTGTTGTAAAGGTGTTCAACTACTTCCTTCATGGTTACGATCGCTGTTGTGCGGAAACCGTATTTCTCCTGGATCTCGGTAAGAGCGGACTTCTCGCCTTTACCTCTCTCGCAGCGGTCTACGGATACAACAAGGCCGAGAACATCGACATCGCCCTGCGCCTTGATGATCGGAAGTGTCTCCTCGATGGATGTACCCGCTGTTGTCACGTCCTCGATGATAACGACCTTGTCACCGTCAGCGATCGGGCTGCCGAGAAGGATTCCCTTGTCACCGTGGTCTTTTACTTCTTTTCTGTTGGAGCAGTACTTGATGTCTGCGCCGAAGTGCTCGTTGATCGCCATGCTGGTCGCAACAGTCAGCGGGATTCCCTTGTAAGCCGGTCCAAAGAGAACATCGAAGTCTGTTCCGAATGTATCATTGATCGCTTTTGCGTAGTACTCGCCGAGCTTTCTGAGCTGGGCGCCTGTGCGGTAGAATCCTGTGTTTACGAAAAACGGAGTCTTTCTTCCGCTCTTTGTTACGAAATCTCCAAATTTTAATACGCCGCAATCAACCATGAATTCAATAAATTCCTGCTTGTACTTTTCCATGACCTAAAAACTTCCTTTCAAAATAATATTCTTAGTGCACAGCACCAATTAACTCGTGGATATCTTCCACACCGTACTTCTTCATGTACGCCTCGATGCCCTCGATCACCTGGATCGTCGTATCCGGGTTGATGAAATTCGCGGTTCCGATGGACACTGCTGTCGCACCTGCGAGGATGAACTCCAGCGCGTCCTCAGCCGTCATAATGCCGCCCATTCCGATCACCGGGATCTTCACAGCGTTTGCGACCTGATATACCATGCGGACAGCCACCGGTTTGATCGCCGGGCCGGACATACCGCCGGTCTTGTTTGCCAGGGCGAATGTACGCTTGTTGATATCGATCTTCATTCCCGTGATGGTGTTGATCAGAGATACCACATCCGCACCGCCTGCCTCAACGGCTCTCGCCATCTCAGCGATATCCGTAACATTCGGGGAGAGCTTCATGATCACCGGCTGCTTTGCAACTTTCTTTACGGCCTTTGTGATCTGCTCCGCGCATTTCGGATCCTGACCGAAGGCGATACCGCCCTCTTTTACGTTTGGACAGGAAATGTTGATCTCCAGCATATCTACCGGCTCATCTCCCAGGCGCTCTACTACATCAATGTAATCTTCTGTGGTCTTTCCGCACACATTAACTACGATCTTTGTATCATATTTCTTTAAAAATGGGATATCTCTCTTTGCAAATACATCGATACCCGGGTTCTGCAGACCAATGGCATTGATCATGCCGCCGTAGGTCTCTGCGATCCTTGGTGTCGGGTTTCCCGGCCACGGCACATTTGCCACACCTTTTGTGACAACAGCGCCAAGACGGCTTAAATCTACAAACTCGCTGTATTCCATACCGGAACCAAAGGTGCCGGACGCTTCCATAACCGGATTTTTAAATTCCACTCCGGCGATCTTTACACTCATATTCATAATTCGGTCCTGCCTCCTGCTTTCTCACATGTCCGCCCGTTTTGATCCGGGCAATTTTTACTGTACTTTACAGTTCAATGTCTTCTGCCAGGAATACGGGGCCATCCTTACAGATACGCTTGTTATGTACCTGGGAATGTTCGTCCACATCCTTTGTCTGGCAGGTGCATGCCAGACAGGCACCAATGCCGCAGGCCATTTTCTCTTCCAGGGATAAGTAGCAGAGGATGCCTTTTTCCTGGCTGTATGCCTTTAAGGCACGAAGCATAGGAGTCGGTCCGCAGGCATAGATCACATCTGCCTTCAGATCATTTTCACGGATGGCATCTAATACATTTCCCTTTGTTCCTACACTGCCGTCTTCTGTGGCAACAGTTACAGAGCCGTATGCTTCAAATTCTTCTTTTAAGAACATGTGGCTGTCACGGTAGCCGATAACGGACTGTACCATTTCACCACCGTTTACTTTGCTTAATGCTTTTGCAAGTTCAAGCATTGGCGGGATACCGATACCGCCGCCGATGAGGAATGCTTTCTTTCCTTCTAATAATGGGAAACCATTTCCAAGAGGTCCTAATACGTCAATAGTATCTCCTGCTGTCAGTGCGGAAAATTCCTTTGTTCCGGCTCCTGCCACACGGTATACCAGACGCAGTTCTCCCTTTTCTTTATCAATACCACAAAGGCTGATGGGTCTTGGAAGCAGTCTGGATCCGTCTTTGGAATAAAGGGATACGAACTGTCCAGGCACAGCCTGGGCTGCGATCTCACCCGCAGCCAGTCTTAAGTCATAAATTCCTTCTGCCAGCTGTACCTGTGAGGTAACAGCAGCTGTCATTTTTAATTTTGCCATGTTGTTTTTCCAACCTTTTTATTTCTTGCTAATTACAGTACACTGTTGATATCAGCAACCATGTCAATAACTGCCTGTCTGGAAGCCTCTGCAAAGTGCTCCGGACCAAACTGTTTGTATTTTTCCTGACGATATGCTGCAATGATACCTCTGGAGGAGTTTACAATAGCACCTAGACCATCTTCATTGAAGCAGTGCTTTAAGTCTGCTGCAGTACCGCCCTGTGCGCCGTATCCTGGTACCAGGAAGTAGGTATGTGGCATCAGCTTTCTTAAGATCTTGCTCATTTCCGGATAGGTGGCTCCTACAACAGCACCGACATAACTGTAGTCATCACCCATGCAGTCGCTACCCCATTTATCAACCATCTGTCCGACAAATTCATATAGAGGTCTCTGCTTGCCCTCATCATCCGTAATCACGCGATCCTGAAATTCTCCACTGGACGGATTGGAGGTCTTGACCAATACAAAGATTCCCTTTTTCTCCTCTTTGCAGACTTTGACAAACGGCTCAATGCCATCACTGCCCAAATATGGATTGACAGTCGCAAAGTCCTCATCAAATGGTGCGTAAGTCTTGCTTCCTACCTGCACCTTACCAATATGTCCAACCGCATAAGCAGAAGAGGTTGATCCGATATCTCCACGTTTGATATCTCCGATCACCACCAGATCTTTGGATTTACAGTAATCCACTGTCTTTTTGAACGCCTCGATTCCCGGAACTCCGAACTGCTCATACATCGCGATCTGCGGCTTCACTGCCGGAATCAGATCATATGTCTTGTCCACAATCTCTTTGTTAAACTGCCAGATTGCTTCTGCCGCCCCTTCCAGTGTCTCTCCGAATTCAGCAAATGCTTTTTTCTGCACGTGCTCCGGAATGTAGTTTAACATCGGGTCCAGTCCCACCACGATCGGTGCCTTTGTTTCTTTGATTTTTGCTACCAGTTTGTTGATCATTTTTTCTTCCTCCCTGTTCTCTAAAAAGGGACAGAACATGCTGTCTGTCTCCTTATTTTTCGTATACGATCTTTCCGTCTGCTAATGTACAGCAGACTTCTCCCTTAACTTCCCATCCGTCAAACGGTGTATTTTTCCCTTTGGATGCAAACGTATCCACATCGATCTGATATTCTCTTCTCGGATCAAATACTACAATATCTGCTTTTTTACCGGCTGAAACACTTCCTCTGTCTTTCAGTCCCAGGATCTTTGCCGGATTATAGCTCATCTTTTCTGCCATCTGCATCACTGTGAGCACTCCTTTTTCCACCAGCTCTGTATAAGTCAGGCATGCACTGGTCTCCAGGCCCACGATTCCAAATGCTGCCTGTTCCATTGGCTTATCCTTCTCAGACATCATATGCGGTGCATGATCTGTGGAGATCACATCCATCACTCCGTCTTTTAATCCCTGTCTGAGCGCTTCCACATCTGCTTTGGAGCGCAGCGGCGGGTTCATCTTCCAGATTCCATTGTTCTCTGGAATATCCTCATCTGTCAGAATAAAATGATGCGGACACACTTCTCCTGTCACCTTCAGCCCTGCTTCTTTCGCATCTTTGATCATCCGGACGCTGTCTGCTGTCGAGCAATGGCACAGATGCAATGTGGCATCCAGCTCTTTTGCAATCAGGATGTCTCGTGCCACGATCACATCCTCCACCGAATTCGTGATCCCTTTTACGCCCAGTTCCTCTGCACGCTTTCCGGCATTCATCACGCCGCCTTCTACCATGGAAATATCTTCGCAGTGTGAGAAGATCAGCAGATCATTCTCT
>ERZ773276.2775-NODE-2775-length-10223-cov-14.028226_pt1 | contig 10223 bp, 4 predicted proteins | sample MGYA00511386_ERZ773276 | MGnify/ENA primary metagenome ERZ773276 (study PRJEB29015, sample SAMEA2737778) | human gut metagenome | biome: human gut; feature: human-associated habitat; material: faeces | place: China | collected 2012 ...
TACTTCTCTATATGAAGCGGTGGGACGAGGCCATCAAGTATGCCACCAAAGTCATAGACAGCGGTTACTACTACCTGTCGAGCTGCACACAGGCAGCCACTTCGAGCGCAAGCTACTACAAATACATGTGGACCAACGACTTCTCCACCGAAGCCATCTGGAAAGTGGGCTTTACCATCAATTCCTACGGCGGCGCGCTGGGACAGGTATTCGCCAACTACGACTACAGCAGCGTACGTCCCGACTATGTACCGGCAGAATGGGTCATCAACCTGTACGACCTGAACGACCTGCGTGTCTCCACTTACTTCCAGAGCTTCACCACCGGATACAGCCACGGACTTACCTGGCCGCTGCTGATTAAATATTTCGGCAACGAATCGTTCGTCAATTACAACATCCTCCACGTCAGCATGCCGAAAGTGCTCCGCCTGTCGGAACAGTACCTTATCCGTGCAGAGGCGTATGTACAGCAGGAACATCCCGACTACGGCAAGGCGGGAAGCGACATATCCGTGCTCCGTACGGCACGCTATGCCTCGTACGGAGGTTCCACCGCCATGAACAAGGAAAATGCAATGGATGTCATCGAACAGGAACGCGTAAAGGAACTCTACATGGAAGGCTTCCGCCTGCACGACCTGAAACGCTGGCACAAAGGATTTGAACGTAAGTCCCAAGACCAGTCGCTGTCCAACGGCAGCAGCCTGAAAGTGGAAAAAGACGACCCGCTGTTTGTATGGCCCATACCCCAGCACGAACTGGATGCGCCCGGCTCGGAAATAGAACCTAATGAAAGTAACAAATAAGCCCAAAGATTTATGATAATGAAGAAACTATTAACCGGATGTATGGTAGCCCTCGCCATCCTGGCAACTCTGACAGGACTTGCCGGATGCGACCAGGACAAGGTGCTGTACAACGGACGCAACTACCTGATGTTCTCCGACACGCTTTACCACTATGCCGTACAGGAGAGCAACGAGAAGTTAGAAGTCCCCGTATCCGCTACCCGGCGGGCCGACTATGACCGCACGTTCGCCGTAGAAGTGGTGGACAAGGAAAGCAATGCCGTGGAAGGAAAACACTATAGACTTCTTTCCAACACCGTAACCATCAAAGCGGGTGAAGTGGCCGCCAATGTCGAAATAGAAGGTGTATATGAGAACATCGGAATCAACGATTCGCTCGGATTCGCCCTGCGGCTGATTATCCCCGATGTGGAGCAATGGCACAAATACGGCGGCACGGAAACCAAAGTGGTGATGCAGAAGGCATGCCCGTTCGACATCCATGCCTTTACCGGATACTGCAAGGTTACCTCGACATTTTTCAACACCTATATGGAGAATACGACCCTGCGCCTGATTACTTCCGAAATCGTGGAAGGAGAAGAGAACACGATTGTGCTGCACGGACTGTACTTCGACGGATACGACACCAAGCTGAAATTCAACAACGAGGATATACTTGACCCAAGCATCGAAATGGAAGAGCATGTCTGCGGCAACACCGCCGAACTGTTCAATACCATACACGGCAACGGCAAGCTGGTCATGACACAACCCTCAAACGCCCCCGCCTACTTCAACACCTGCGAGAAGTTTATCTTCCACTACGTCAGCATCCGTGTAGATAACAAGGACGGTTCGCTTGTGGGCGTGGTGGATACCCCCGCCAACATCATCGAGTGGATTAGCGAAGCGGAAGCCGAGAAACTGAAAGAACAAGGATATTAACCCCATAACCATCATACAATTATGAAAATAGCAGAACTGAAAAGTATGAGCCGTATCATGGCATTGGCCATGATGATTATCGCAACATTCACCGCATGCTCGGATGACGACGGCGAAGGAAACAAGCCCATTGTATTCCCCGGACTGAAAAACATAAACTGTGCCGCCGGTGAAACAGCCGAAATATCTTTTGAGACAACCGCCGACTGGGAGCTGTCCAGCAGTGCCGGATGGTGCAAGTTCCAGAACGGCGAATTCCTGGAAAGCCTCATCTATGGAAAGGCAGGAAAGCAGACCGTAACCATCGCAACATCAGCCGACGGACAGAGCCACAACGAAGACGCCGTGGCTGAAATCACCCTGAAGATTGGCAACGAATCGCAAATCATCTATAAGGTGACACGTGCCAGAAAAGAGTATGCCGACCTCATCGTCAGCGACGAAGCCGGTAATGTATACGACAAGACCCATCCGCTGACAATCAAGGGCAACACAGCCTCCTCGCCCGTTTATACCGTTATCAAGGCAGAGGCGGAAAGCGGTGTAAAGATAGGCTTCACCAATCCGGAATGGCTGAGCTATACCATCGATGAAAAGGCGGGAACCTACCAGTTCACCTTCAATACCGAGAACACAAGCGGACTGAATCCCAAGTATCCGATTGCCGCAGGTACTTATACCCTGACTTTCGTTACAGAAGATGCCGCCACAGCCCAAACGGACAAGGTGCGCAAGGTGGAGATACCCGTCGTGTACGAAGGATTGCAACGGGATGCCATCGCCATCAGCCCCACCTATCTCAATGCAGTAGCGAGCGTATCCGGCGAGGAATTATCAGACGACAACGGAATCGTAGAGAATATGCAATCGACCATTACAGCGTACAATGATGAATTCCAACCTGTAATATTCGCTGCTACGAAAAGCATCAATGAAGACGGAGAGGTAGAGTTTGCCTATGATTTCAGCAGTACGGTAAGCTGGCTGCATGCCGTTACAGGAACAGGCGACAATAAGGACAAGGTAACGGTTACTGTCGACCCCAACAGTAATACCGAAGAAAGAACTGCCACCGTCATGGTATTCCCCAAAGCCGTTTATGATGAAATTAAAAGCAACTGGGCAGGCCACCTCATCGACGAAAACTCGGGAGACATCAAGGTAAGCTATGCAAACAACATCATGACCAGTATAACACAGGAAGCCTGGCAGGAACAGGGTGAAAGAATCAAATTCCAGGCATTGTTTATGTATGCGTACGATTACGACCAGACCGGCTTCAGAAACATAAAGGATTTCTTTGAAGGTGCTTTCGTCAAATTCGAAGACTTAAAGAACTCGCCCGATGTCAGTTCATATAATGTAACCGACAACAATGTATGGAAAGCCTCAGTTCCCAAAAGCCTGCTCAAAAAGTTCGATGAGATGGGAGAACCGGGATACGGTCCGGGCAAACTGATATTCGAAGCCGTTGATGCCGCTACCGACCAGGAAATAACGGAGAAAACCTCTTATGAGAATATTTCGTCCGAGAAAATGGCAGGACAGGCCTGGTCTCAGGATGCGCTCAGATTAGTACGTATCAACGGAATAGGCATCTCCTTTGACAATACCAGCTACGAAACGTACAGCAACGACTACCAACTGGTGGTTAAGGACGAAGAAGGTACAACCCTTGCGCTCTGTATCGTAGAAGTGTACGACGATACGCAAGAGTAAACAAACTTCTAACGGAATACGTACAGGCAATCACTGTAACTCAAACTACAGAAAAGAAAAAATAAATGAATTCACAGAAAATTATAAAAGGAAAACTGTTTCTTGCAGTACTTGTCACCATGCTATGCGGCATGGTGGCAGGCGGATGCTCCGACGACAAGGATGAACTGGAAGGCAAGCAATACGGCTACGTACAGTTCAAGCTCTACAAGTCATCGTCCTATACACAAGAAGAGAAAACCCGGACGGATGCGGTGTCTACCCGCGCCTCCGGGCTGGACAAGCTGATTGATGCCCAAAAGGTGGAAATCGAAATGCAGCACAACGGCATGAGCATCACCCAGACGCTCGTTCTGAACGCCTATAACGAAAACAATGCCGAATACGGCATGCGAAGTGAAAAGCTGAAACTGCTGACAGGAAGTTACAAAATCATAGGGTATAAGCTGTTCGACAAACTGGATGAAGTCATTACCGGCATATCAACCGGCGAGGACGAGACCTTCGAAGTCGTTTCACGCGGGCTGACCACCAAAGACCTCGTTACAGACTCGCAGACACGCGGAACGGTAACTTTCAAGTTGGTAAAGGACGGACTTTCCACACGTGCCGCCGGAGACCCGGACATCGATTACCTGTTCAGCGACATAAAGATTATCGATGTAACGGTGACCAATACATTTACACGCGTACCCGTCACCATCAAAAATCTGAAGGTTTCTTATAAGGAAGAATACGAGGAACACCCGAATCCGGACTACACCGATGACAGCAACCAACACAAGGACAAATATAAAGATATAGGAACCGCCAAATGCGATTCTGTCGTATGGCTGCCTGCCGGAACTTACCAGGTGACCTCTTATACTATCTATAAGAAGAGCGGCATTGCAGTTACCACCCTCGATTCCAGAAGCCAGCTTGCAGGAGAGATGTTCAGCATCGAGGACAACAAGCAAACGGACGATGCTATCGTTCCCATCCAGTTGTCGCCGACAGCAGCTTACATCAAAGATTACATTGCACTGAAAGCCATCTGGGAAGCGCTCGACGGAAAAAACTGGAGTTATAACGGCGAAACAAATCCCGCCGGGACAACCTGGAATTTCAACAAAGAAATAGATATGTGGGGCAACCAGCCGGGTGTATCGCTGGATAACAAAGGACGCGTCATCAGCCTCTCGCTCGAAGGGTTCGGAGCCAAAGGCAGAGTACCGGACGCCATCGGCCAGTTGACGGAACTAAGGGTACTGTCTCTCGGTTCGCACAACGAAAAGCTGGGCGGCAGACTGTTCGGTACCGGTGGAATAACTCCGGATATGAGCGACGCGCAAAAACAGAAGATGCGTATGCACTACAAGGAACTGTTCCTTGACTATGACCCCAGAGAGAACCTGTCGGAACTCCTGCAGGACGGCATCAACCGCGACCCGCAACTGCCCGATATAAAGAAGAGCAGCCGCATTGATATGAAAGATGTACAGATAGGGCAAACGACCAATAAAATTACTTTCATTTCAAAAGCCGTCATGCGGTTGAAGAACCTGCAACAGTTCTACATAGCCAATTCGCCTATCAAGGCAGAGGATATTTGCAAGGAGTGGGAAAATGCCAATTCCGAATATGCCCGGTCGTACGAAGCAGAAAGCGGTTCATGGCTCTGGAGAAATCTTACGGAACTGACGGACATGGAGCTTTACAACTGTCCAAACCTCACGAGGCTGCCCGACTTCCTGTTCGAGCTGCCCGAAATTCAGTTGCTGAATATTGCCAATAACAAAGGTATCGACGGGCTGAACGGAGCAAAAGACGGAACGGGTGAGCAACTGACCGCCGACTGGAAAAAATTGGCAGATGCTCCCGTAGGCGCCAAACTCCAGATTCTCTATCTCAGCTACAACAACCTGACGAAATTCCCACCGCACGCATCGCTGAACAAGATGAGGAAGCTGGGACTGCTCGACTGTATCAATAACAACCTGACAGGGAAACTGGAAGCCTTCGGCAAGGAGGTAGAACTCACCACCCTGACTTTGAACAACAACCGGATTACCGAAATCCCGGAAAACTTCTGCGGGTTCACCGACCAGGCGGAGGATTTGAGTTTTGCACACAACCTGATAGAATACATCCCCAATATTTTCGATGCGGAATCTATCTACACAATGGGTTCTGTGGATTTCTCATACAACCGGATAGGAAAGAATGACGGGAAAAACATCAAGTGTGATTTGGATGACTTCAAGGGGATTAATGCCGCTACGATAAGTCTATCGAACAACCTGATAAAGAACTTCCCTACGGAATTGTTTGCCAAAGGGTCGCCTATCTCTACCATCGACCTGAGCAACAACCTGATGACAGAGATACCGGAGAACTCTCTGAAATCTCCTGAAGGCAACTATAAGAACACGCATCTGCTGACCGTTATCGACCTGCGCTTCAACAAGCTGACAAAACTCTCGGACGACTTCAGGGCAACCACGTTGCCTTACCTGAAAAATATGGATATCAGCTACAACTGCTTCTCGAAATTTCCGACAGCCCCGCTGAACAGCAGCCAGTTGCAAGCCATCGGCATCCGTCACCAGCGCGATGCCAACGGCAACCGCATCCTGCGCGAATGGCCGACCGGAATTACGACCTGTCCGAGCCTGATTCAGTTACAGATAGGTGCAAACGACATCCGTAAAGTCAATGAGACATTAACCTCGCAACTGTATATCCTGGATATCAAAGACAATCCGAACATCAGCATCGATGTAACAAGCGTATGCTCGCAAATCAGGGCAGGCAGGTATAAACTGATATATGACAAGACTCAGGATATACGCGGCTGTGATGCATTAGACATTAAACGATAAACCCAATAAAGATTCTATCAATGAAATATGTATATAAAATAATACCGGGAGTGATTCTTTTCATGGGACTGGCAGGTGCATGTAAAGACGATGATAGCACAAGTATCCCCGGTGGCATTGCAGTGGATAAGGAAGAAATAACAATCGGTCCGGAAGGTGGAACCGAGCAGATTGCCGTTACCTCTTACAGCAACTGGGTTGCCGGAGCATCCAAACCATGGATTTTCGTATCACCGGCCAACGGTTCCAGTTCGGCGGAATGCCAGCTTGCCATCGACTCTACCTTAGAGAACACGGCACGCACTTCACAAATCCGTTTCGCCTTGGAAGGACAGGAAGCCAAGCTGATTACCGTTACCCAATTCGGCTTCGGCAAGCAAATCATAGTCAAAGAACCGGATGTGAAAATAGAAAGTTCGGCAGCTTACGACAAGCGCCTTTTCGAGGCAGTCATATCGAGCAATGTCAACTTCCTGATAGACAAGGAGAACATTGAGTACTCCTTTGCCGAAGCGGAAACAATGACCGATGAGGACAAAGTGGAATTCGAGGCAGACAAGACCGGCTGGATTACAACCCCCAAAGACACGGAACTGAAACTGAACCTCGACCGGAAAGCACGTCCGCGTACCGTCAAAGCCAAATTCCGCTGGGAAATGAATACAACTCCCTACACCCGGATAGCCAAAATACGTTTTGTTCCGCAAAACCCGGGAGAAGACCAGCTGGTGGACGACAACGGCAACCCTATCGAAGCGTTCATCCTGACAGTAACCCAAAAGGCAGCGCCCAAAATCGAGGATAACCGTTCGGGCGACTCGTTGGCCATTATCACCATTAACGAGAAAATTCAGAGTATGATATCGTTCGATACGAGCGAGAACATGCAGAACTGGGATTATGTAACCTTATGGGAAGCTACCGACAAGGATATACCCGAAGGAGCGGTGGGACGTGTACGTTCCGTTAAATTCTCCCTGTTCAACCTGCAGGAAGGCGAAATATTGCCTAAAGAAGTACGTTATCTCAAGTACCTGGAATCCTTCGAAATCCAAAGTAATTCCAACAACCAGACACGTATCGTTTCGCTGGGCGAGGAAATCTGTGAACTGAAATACCTGAAATCGCTGACTGTATTCGCCTATGGTATGGAGAAACTGCCCGACAACTTCATTAAGTTGGGAGGCAAGGTAGACAAAAGTTATCGGGGACTGGAGAAGCTGGACCTGTCGGGCAATAATTTCCCGTCGCTGGCTGCCATTACCGAAGTAGTAAACGAAGAAAACTTCCCGGAACTTTATGCCTTCAACCTGACCGGATGCCGCCGGAGCGACTCTTATTCCGACCTGAGCCAAGGTTCTTCTTATAACGGAAGACCCCTCGGACTGCATATCGACATCACTTCAGGAGCAGAGAAAGAAGCATTCCTGAAATTGCTTACCTGGGACAAATTGAGAAGCCTGCGGCTCTCCTACAATTTTATAGAAGGACAGCTTCCTACGGACGATGAGGTGGATACCGCACTCCAAAAAGCCGGTAAACCGACCCGCTATCAGGACGATGACTTTTCCAATAATAAGGACGACTATAAGGACAAACTGGTAGGCGACACCTGTATCTGGCTGAAAACCGGTGACAATACCGTTGTATTTACCGAAACCGGTGGCAACGCCCTGTCGGTAACCGGAAAGGACGTTCCGCGCGTACTGCCGAAAGCACGTTCCTTCTCCATCAACCTGAACTTCCTGACCGGTCCGTTGCCCAAATGGATTCTATTCCACCCATACTTTGCAGAATGGGGGCCGGAAATACTGCTTTTCAACCAGCAGGAGAACGGTAAGAACTCTGCAGGAGCCAAAGTGGGATTCAACAATATCGATGCTATAAAATTCAACTTCGAATATTACTACGGCAAAGAAAAATCTATTGACGCCAAAGTAAACGGAGTAGCCTACCCGTGGTACTACCAGCGTTATGTGTCAACATCCAACTAAGCTCCGGACAGGTACTTATTAACCAGATAATTAAAAAAAGACAATGAAGAAAAAATTCTTATACAACGCACTCATCATCCTGGCGCTGACTGCTTGTACGGAGCAGGATATTATCGAACAGCCGTCCACCCCGAACGGGGGGACGGAAGTCCGGCTTCCCGCCGATGTCAACTCGGGTGAACTGTTAATCAAGTTCAAACCCGAAATGACCGATATCCTCGACCGGACAATGACCCGTGCAACAGGAAGCGGCGGAGCGATGACCCGCTCAGGCATCCCCTCGACCGATGAAGTGCTGGAGATTTTAGGCGGATACCATTTCGAACGTATTTTCCCGATAGACAGCAAGAACGAAGAACGTACCCGCATAGCCGGCCTGCATCTGTGGTATCAGGTAAAATTCGATGAAGATACCGACTTGCAGGAAGCGGCAAAACGCCTTTCCGCACTGGGAGAAATCTCAAAAGTTCAGGGAAACCAGCGTATCAAACGTGCCTATGATGTTAAAAACCGCCGCAGCTATATCAGCCAGTCCGCCCTGCAACAGCGGGCTGCCACCCGTAGCGGAGTACCGGCTGGAAGATTTTCGGACCCCGGACTTCCCTATCAATGGCATTACATCAACTCCGGTCAAAACGATTTCGACAAGCAGAACAACGCAGGCGAAATCATCGCCGGGTCGTCTGCCGGATGCGATACCGGTTGCTATGAAGCATGGCAGAAATGCACAGGCGATCCGTCCGTTATCGTTGCCGTACTGGACGACGGCGTGATGTACACGCACCCCGACCTGGCAGACAATATATGGGTGAACGAGGGCGAAGAGCTCCGTGCCGGGACAGATGCCGACGGCAACGGATATAAGGACGATAAATACGGCTATAACTTCGTAACCAATACTGCGAACATTTCGTGGACAGACGTGGAGGATATAGGCCATGGAACACATGTTTCCGGTACGATTGCCGCCATGAACAACGGAGAAGGAGTCTGCGGCATAGCCGGAGGAGACGGAACGAAGAACTCGGGTGTAAAGATTATGATTTGCCAGGTCTTTTCCGGCAACAACAGTGTAAGCCTGAACGGAGAAGCCAAAGCCATTAAGTATGCTGCCGACAACGGAGCTGTTATCCTGCAATGCAGTTGGGGTTACAACTCTGCCGAAGCGAATGAGGTGGAAGGATACACTCCCGGACCCGCCACAGAAAAAGAATGGGCCGATACTTATCCGCTGGAAAAAGAAATTCTGGACTACTTCATCAACAATGCAGGCTCTCCGAACGGAGTAATAGATGGCGGCATCGCCGTGTTTGCATCGGGCAACGAATATGCGGGAGCCTCCGGTTTTCCGGGAGCTTACTCCAAATGCGTCACCGTAAGTGCGGTTGCCGCAGACTTTACGCCTTCTTCTTATACCAACTTCGGTACGGAAGTAGATGTATGTGCCCCGGGAGGCGATACGGAGTATTATAATGCCATAGGACAGGAAGATGATGAGTTTTGGGAGAACAATGAGGTTTCCGGCTCCATTCTTTCTACCATGATTCGGAACGGAAGTCCGGCCTATGGTTATATGGACGGTACTTCAATGGCATGCCCGCATGTATCGGGTGTGGCTGCATTGGGTTTGTCGTATGCCGTGAAACAGCGCCGTCATTTCAAGGCAAGTGAATTCGTGGCATTGTTGAAAGAGTCTGTAAAACCGGTTGATAATTGGTACAGCAACGGTAAAAAGAAAACATATTACCGTAACCACAACTCGCCCGCCGCCACTCCTGCCGTCATGGATTTATCGAAATACATCGGCAAAATGGGTACGGGAATGGTAGATGCAGGAATATTGCTGAGCAATATCGAAGGAAGCGGTTCGGATATGAAAGTGCCGAATGTGTACGTTGCCGAAGGAG
>ERZ773276.2777-NODE-2777-length-10218-cov-2.914986_pt1 | contig 10218 bp, 7 predicted proteins | sample MGYA00511386_ERZ773276 | MGnify/ENA primary metagenome ERZ773276 (study PRJEB29015, sample SAMEA2737778) | human gut metagenome | biome: human gut; feature: human-associated habitat; material: faeces | place: China | collected 2012 ...
AGCTGGGTTTTTATGATGTGATCACAGATGAAGATAAGGTGAAATCCGGGATCGTACACGAACTAAAAGACAAGTATGCCAGCGAAGAAGGTCTGGTAGAGAACAGTACTCCTGAGGAAGATGCACATGTATTTTTTGAATGTATCAATACACCACAGGACAATGGTGCTGTTGCCTGGAGTCTGGGGACAGACCGTCTGAATATTTATTATAATCCTTATACGATTGGTTCCTGGGCTTTAGGTCTTATCAGTATCAGTCTTCCTTTTGAAAAGTATCCGGACCTGGTAAAAGAAGAATACCAGGCGGCACCTGCAGATTATGCTGTAAAGATCGCAGCTTATGCAGATTACAGTGCTGATATTTATAATGACGGTACATTTGTTGATGTAAGTGTTTATCCCTACGGAGCAGATGGGTTTGCAAACAATGCCCTTCGTATCCAGATCCAAAATAAAGAGGAAGAAGTCGCAAGCCAGGATTTCAACGATATGTACTATTTCAATCTGGACGCATATTATGTGAGATCAGGAGACAGACATTTTCTCCATGTTCTGACCCATGCAGAAAATGACTGGACTGCGGATAATGTGTATGAGATCACAAATGGGCAGATCCATGATCTGGGATATGTAGAGGGAACTCCGGCACTGATACGATATGAGTATAATTATAATGAGAACAGTCTTTTTACCAACAGCGAGGATGTGGCTGCATACAATGATCCAGGTGCTCTTTACCTTGAAAAGACTATGAACGCATTCAGTACCTATTCCGGCAGCAGACATTATCATGTAGGAAGCTCTGGACTTTTAGAAAGCAGAGATCCTTATGTGGTAGGCCCGGCAGAAATAGTGGTTACAGTAAAAAAGGCACTGACTGTAAAAAAGACAGATGCCTCTGGAAGAGAAAATGGAAAAACAGAAGTGATCCCTGTGGGAACAAAACTGTATTTTTACATGACAGATAATGAAAGTTACGTGATCTTTCGTTATGATGGGGATCAGTACGGAAAGGTATCTATGTATAACAGTGACTGGCCCCAGAAAATAAATGGGGAGGAACTTGAAAGCGTACTGGATGGAGTCATGTTTGCAGGGTGAAATTTTACATAAAAGTTACAAAAATTCCCTATAAGGCCTTGTTTTGTTAAATATGAGTTGCATTTATATGAAAAGTATGCTAAAATCTATACAAGCTGTTCGGGAAAGGCTTTCCGGCAGACAAACAATGAAATCCTATTCGCATTACACCAGAGAGCCAGGAGTTTAACTCCTGGCTTTTTGGTATGTGTAAAAGTGTGCAGACTGCTTTGAACTATTTTTGTAAAGTCAACTGTCTTGTCATATGACAAAAGTAATTGACAAGACAGAAAAACAGAGTTAAAATTGCGGGGACGTTAAATGATGAAAAGAAAACAGATTATGTTATGGAGGCATTATGGAAAAGTTAAAAGATTTTCTGCACCGGAAAGACATTGAGATCAGTGTAAAACGGTATGGCATTGATGCTCTTGGTGCAATGGCGCAGGGACTGTTCTGTTCCCTTTTGATCGGAACCATTATCAATACACTGGGAAGTCAGCTTCATATCCCGTTTTTAACCATGACAGTGGCAACTGTTAATGACACAGCCTATACAGTAGGCGGCCTTGCATCTGCCATGAGTGGCCCGGCTATGGCGGTAGCGATTGGCTATGCCCTTCACTGCCCGCCCCTTGTATTATTTTCCCTGATCACCGTAGGTTTTGCATCCAATGCACTTGGCGGCGCAGGTGGTCCTCTGGCAGTTCTGTTTGTAGCAGTTCTGGCATCAGAAGCAGGTAAGGCTGTTTCCAAAGAGACAAAAGTGGATATCCTTGTTACACCTCTTGTTACCATTGGCGTAGGTATCGCATTATCTGCACTTCTTGCACCGGCTCTTGGAAAAGCAGCCATGAAGGTGGGAAATGTGATCATGTGGGCAACAGAGCTTCAGCCATTCTTAATGGGTATTTTAGTATCTGTATTTGTAGGTATTGCCCTGACACTTCCGATTTCTTCCGCAGCCATCTGCGCAGCTTTAGGTCTTACAGGACTGGCTGGCGGAGCAGCAGTAGCAGGCTGCTGTGCCCAGATGGTAGGTTTTGCAGTTATGTCTTTCCCGGAGAATAAATGGGGCGGTCTGGTATCCCAGGGAATTGGTACATCCATGCTCCAGATGGGAAATATTGTAAAAAATCCTAAGATCTGGATCGCACCGATCCTTACTTCCGCTATTACAGGACCGATCGCAACCTGTCTCTTCCATATGGAAATGAACGGAGCTGCTGTTTCTTCCGGTATGGGTACCTGTGGTCTGGTTGGTCAGATCGGCGTGTATACAGGCTGGGTCAAAGACGTTTCTGAGGGAACCAAGGCAGCTATTACAACAGGTGACTGGGCTGGACTGCTTCTTGTATCCATTATCCTTCCTGCAGTGATCTGCCCGATCATCAATATGTTCTTAAAGAAGATCGGCTGGGTCAAAGAAGGAGACTTAAAGTTAAGTTAATAAAATTGACCTGTAATCTTAAAAACTTCCGTATTTGGTAAAAAAGGGCTTATTCCTTAGGATACGGGAGTTTTTTTGACGTATCCGCCGATTTTCGCTGTATTGCATTTTAGCCTGCTTTTTGTTAGAATAGAGCGGAGTAGTGGCAAATAATGGAGGAATGATAGAACATGAGACACAGTAACAGAGGAAGGAGAAAGTCAGGAAAGGCTTTTGATGATAAAACAAAGTATGCCAGAATGTTAGCGATACCTGCAGCCATTGTACTGGTATTACTTGTGGTCATTTTAGTTATGGACAGAAAACCGGCCGGTGATAAGGCGCAGGGAAGCAGTACATCTGCAGAAGTCACAAATGCTTCTGATATTTCCATTGAAAATGATACAGAGACCGGCACGGATGATGGATCTGTAGAGCCGGACAATAATGAATATCATCAGGATTTTTCCGCATATGAACTTCAGAAGGATGCTTATCCACAGGTCAATGAGCTGATCAGTACCTATTTTCAGGCAAAAGTAGACCAGGATGTTCAGCTGCTTTACAAAGTATTCGGTAAAGAGGAAGATGACCGTTTAGAAGAAAGAAAACAGCAGTTAAAAGATGAAGCAGTTTACATTGAAGATTATCAGGATATTACCTGCTATACAAAGGCGGGAATGACAGATGACTCTTATGTAGTATATGTAACCTATGATGTAAAGTTCCGCAGGGTAGATACGCTGGCACCGGGCCTTATGTGGTGTTATGTAGTGAAAAATGATAACGGCGATTATATCATCCGCGAAAATGTAGTAGGAGATGAGGCAGATTACGTTGCCAACCAGAACCAGACAGAGGATGTGCGCCTTTTATCTACACAGGTCAATGAGCGTTTAAAACAGGCCGTTGAGTCTGACAGTCTGTTAGCCGGTATTTACAAGGATTTAAGCAATGGTGCAGTAGTAAGCAGTTCAGAAGAAGGCGCAGACAGCCAGGTTATGATCGGTGATGGAGCAGATGCTTCTTCTGATGCAGGTGAAGGAAATGCAGATGAAAGCAGCGCTGCAGGCGAGACTTCAGCAGAAGAAAGCCAGGAAGCACAGACAGAAGCGCCGGAGTCTGCAGGAGAGTCTTCTGACGCAGCTGTTGCGATCCAGTAAGAGCATACAGATCATAGACATATTTGCGTAGATTACATGTGAACAATTAATTTATAAATTAAGGAAGTAATAGAAAATGGATGTAAAAGATTTTTATTTTGACCTGCCACAGGAACTGATCGCACAGGATCCTTTGGAGGACCGTTCTTCTTCCAGACTTTTAGTTCTGGACAAGAAAACAGGAAAGACCCAGCACAGGATCTTTAAGGATATTGTAGAGTATTTAAGACCAGGAGACTGCCTTGTGATTAATGATACCAAGGTTATTCCTGCAAGATTATTTGGTGTAAAAAAGGACACCGGAGCCAAGATCGAGGTCCTTTTATTAAAACGCCGTGAAAATGATATCTGGGAGACTCTGGTAAAACCTGGTAAAAAGGCAAAGCCGGGAACGGTTATTGACTTTGGTGACGGTATTCTTACAGGAACGGTTATTGAGACTGTAGATGATGGAAACAGACTGATCCAGTTCTCTTATGAAGGTATCTTTGAGGAGATCTTAGACCGCTTAGGTCAGATGCCTCTGCCTCCATACATTACACACCAGTTAAAAGACAAGAACCGTTATCAGACTGTTTATGCAGTCCATGAAGGTTCTGCAGCAGCGCCTACAGCAGGACTTCATTTTACAAAAGAACTGTTAAAGCAGATCGAAGATATGGGAGTAAAGATCGCCCACGTTACCTTACATGTAGGTCTTGGCACTTTCCGCCCTGTAAAGGTGGAAAATGTTTTAGACCACCATATGCACTCTGAATTTTATGTAGTAGAAGAGGCAGAGGCAAAAAAGGTAAATGATACAAAAGCAGCAGGAGGCCGTGTGATCTGTGTAGGAACCACCAGTTGCCGTACAGTAGAGTCTGCTTCCACAGAAGACGGCATTTTACAGGCAAAAACAGGCTGGACCGATATCTTCATTTACCCTGGATATAAGTTTAAGATCCTGGATGCGCTGATCACAAACTTCCATTTACCGGAGTCAACGCTGATCATGCTGGTAAGTGCGCTTGCCGGAAGAGAGCATGTGCTTGCGGCATATGAAGAAGCAGTTAAAGAGAGATATCGATTCTTCAGCTTTGGGGATGCGATGTTTATAGAATAGACGCAGAATCTGACAAATGTGAGGTTATGTCAGGGAACAGGAAATCATAAGATATTAACCGGAGAACGGGATTGTTCAAGTCATGTACAACTTTGAAAAATCTTGTTCTCCGTTTTTTGTATAGGTTGGAAACGATTGAGTTTAAAATTCTTATTGAATGAATGTCTATAGAGAATGTTGTTTTATCCGGCTGAGATAAACAGAACAGATTTGCCGATTCTGCAAAAATATAGTAAGATGGTGTAAGTGCCAAAAGCATGAATGGTATAGTAATGGAGAAATCTGGGCACATACTAAGACGAAAAGGTTATAAAAACAAGATTGCAAAAGGAGACAGAAGATGGACTACGCAGAATATATCAGAGAAAGAAACGAAAAAAATAACTTTGGGAAATAAAGTCAGGTGGATATTCGTAATTTGTTTTGCTTTTTGATTTGGTTAAAAAGCGGACAGAAATGCATTGAGAATTGAGGAGTAGCAGAAAATGGGCATATTTGAGGAGGCAGCAATTTTCCGGGGCGTCACGAAGGAGGACGCCAGACAGATGCTGAACTGTCTGAATCCGGTAGAAAAGACTTATAAAAAAGATGAAATCATTTACCATGCCGGGGATGAGGTTACTTCGATGGGCGTGGTTCTTGCCGGCAGCGTGTTCATTGAGAATGATGATATCTGGGGGAATCACAGCATTCTGGACCGGGCCGGAAGAGGCGAGATTTTTGCAGAAACATATGCAGCGATTCCGGGGCAGAAGCTGATGGTCAATGTAGTTGCGGCAGAAGAGGCAAGAATTTTGTTTCTTGATGTGGGAAGGATACTGAAAGTCTGTTCCAATTCGTGTGTGTTTCATCATACGTTAATTGAAAATCTGCTGAAGCTTTCCGCAGAGAAGAATCTCCGTCTGTCGAAACGGATTTTTCATATTTCATCAAAATCGATCCGGGGAAGACTGCTGTCGTATTTGTCTTATCAGGCTATGGAAAACGGGAAGAAAGAATTTGATATCCCGTTCAACCGGCAGCAGCTTGCAGATTATCTGAATGTAGACAGGTCCGCGATGTCAAATGAGCTTGGGAAGATGCAGAAAGATAGGCTGATCGAAGTAGACAGGAAACATTTCCGTATTCTTGACGAAACGGAAATATGAATGGATAAATAATGGAAATAAAACGGATACAGCAGTGAGAAACTGTATGTGGGTTAGGATAAAAGAAAACCATTGCAGGAGAGATGTGATTTCATCCGATCCTGTAATGGTTTTTTTGTATACGATGAGTCAAGTATAAATTTGTGGAATTTATCTTTCCAGTCCGTGTATCCAGTCTGACTTTAGGAAATAAATCAGAAAAGCAATGGAACTGAGCGCCCAGGTCATCGGGTAAGCCCAGAAGATCATCTGAATGGACGGGATGAATTTTAAAATAATTACGATATAGGTAACGCGGATCAGACACCAGCATACCAGCATGACATACATCGGGACTGTGGATTTACCGGCTCCGCGCATGATTCCTGCCATACAGTGTGAAAAAGCAAGCAGGAAGTAGAAAAAGGTGTCCGTGTGTGCCTGCATGGCTCCGTAGTGGATAACCTCTGCGGTGGAACTGAAAGCAGACAGAAGCTGTGGAGCGGTAAAATGCACGCAGATACCGATCAGCTCAGAGATCGTAAGAGAGCAGATCACACCGAATACAGCACCCTTTTTAGCACGGTCATATTCTTTTGCTCCCAGATTCTGACTGATAAAAGTAGTAAGTGCCAGAGCAAAACAGGTGATCGGAAGGAACCCAAATCCCTGGATCTTCATATAAGCCCCACATCCGGCAACCGCCATTTCCCCAAACTGGTTGATATTTGCCTGGACGAATACATTTGCCAGGGAAATGATCGAGTTCTGGAGTCCTGCTGGCAGACCATAAGAAATGATCTGGCGGAGCATATAGGAATCCAGATTGATCCGGTTCAGATGAAGCCGAAACTCCTCCGGACTGTGAAGCAGCTGTACCATACAGAGAATAGCACTTAAAAACTGTGAAATGACAGTTGCAAAAGCGGCAGCACCTACACCAAATCCAAGACCTGCGATCAGTACAAGGTCAAGAATGATATTCGTTACCGAAGAAACGATTAAGTAGATCAGAGGATGGGTACTGTCACCGACGGACTGCAGAATGCCGACAAAGAAGTTGTACATGACAAAGGCAAGTGAGCCGGTAAAGTAGATCCGGAAATAAGTAATCGAGTTTGGAAGTACCGCCTCCGGTGTTCCCATAAGTACCAGGATCTGTGGTGCGGCAATGATACCGACAATGGTAAGGATCACGCCGCAGATCAGTCCGAAACCAACGGTTGTATGGATGGATTTCTGTAGATTCGCAATGTCTCTGGCACCGTAATATTTGGCAACGATGACACCAGATCCGATGGCGATTCCATTAAAAAGACCGACCATAAGAAAGATCAGATTACCGGAAGAGCTGACAGCGGCAAGCGCAGAGCTTCCAAGAAAATTTCCAACGATCAGAGAGTCGGCGGTGTTATATAGCTGCTGAAAAAGGTTTCCCCAGAAAAGCGGAATCGCAAAAGCAACGATACGCTTCCAGATGGAGCCTTCGGTCATCAGTTTGGCTGAAGATTTTGACATAGAATATTTCCCCCGTTTCTTAAGTCATTACTTTTAAGTATAAGGTGCGGCAGAGGGAAAGTCAATGAAAATGAGGTTCGGTAAAAATGCATGTTATCCTTCATGAAACCGAGAAAGAAACTGTTTTGTTCTCTCTTCACTTGGATTTTCAAACACCTGGCGCGGATCACCCTGTTCAACGATGCGTCCATCGTCCATAAAGATCACATGATCGGCAACGTCACGGGCAAATGCCATTTCATGTGTTACAATGATCATGGTTGTATTCTGATCGGCCAGCTCGCGGATGACCTTCAGTACCTCACCGGTGAGCTCCGGATCCAGTGCAGAGGTCGGTTCGTCAAAGCACAGGATGTCCGGCTGCAGGGCAAGAGCTCTTGCAATGGCAACGCGCTGACACTGTCCGCCGGAAAGCTGATGCGGATAATTGTCCATCCGGTTATCCAACCCCATCTGTGTCAGAAGAACCTTTGCCTGTACCTCGATGGCGGTCAGGATTTCACGTTTTCTTTCTTTAAAATCCGGCTGCTCTGTGGCGAGAAGCTTTTTGGCAAGCATTACATTTTCCAGAGCGGTATACTGCGGAAACAGATTAAAGTTCTGGAACACCAGACCAAAATGCAGTCGTTTTTTACGGATCACGGATTCCTGAGTGGTTGCCGGGACAGAGGCATCAAAAAGTGTTTCGCCATTTACCCGGATAATTCCGTTATCCGGATGTTCCAGAAAGTTCAGGCAGCGGAGAAGTGTTGTCTTTCCACTTCCGGAAGATCCGATGATGGAAACAGCCTGTCCTTTTTCCAGGTTAAATCCAACGTCTTTTAAGACAGGAGTCTTATTAAAAGATTTACTGATATGTTCTACTTCTAAGATTGGCATAAATATGAATTCTCCTTATCTGAAATATTCCAGTTTCTTTTCAAGGCGTCCGAGAAGAACGGTCAGGATACCATTGAAAATAAGATAATAAACAGCGGTAAAGAACAGCGGCCAGATGGCACCGGAGATGCCATGTGAGCCTTTCATAAATGCCTGTCCTGCCCAGATGATCTCCTGCAGCGCGATAATACGTGCAAGAGAAGTATCTTTTACCAGGGTGATGATCTCATTTGACATCGGTGGTACAATGCGTTTGATCATCTGAAGGAGTGTGATCTTGAAAAAGATCTGATGCTTTGTCATGCCAAGTACAAGACCGGCTTCTTTCTGCCCTTCCGGAACACCCTGGATTCCACCGCGGTAGATTTCTGAAAAATAACAGGCGTAATTGATGATAAAAGATACGGCTGCTGCAAGGAATCGTCCTGTTTCACCACCACCCCAGATCGGGTTATGTAAGACCAGCCCGGGGAAATAGTAGATGATCAGAAGCTGGATCATCAGCGGGGTACCACGGATTACCCAGACGATCAGTCTCGCAAGCCAGCTAAGAGGCTTGAAATGAGATATGGAGCCAAAGGCAATGACCAGTCCGAGAGGAAGGGCACCGACCAGCGTCACAATAAATAATTTTAAAGTTTGTAAAAAGCCGACATTCAGTGCGGACACTACGACCGGCATTTGTTTCATAATCAGATCCATAAAAAGTTCCTGCCTTAAATATTATTTCTGCTCAATGATGGCATCCTGAACCCCATAGGTTTCAGCGCATTTCTTCATAGAACCATCATTGTAGCTTGTCTTGAAGAATTCGTTCAGCTTGTCTGCAAGGTCGGAACCTTTGCGGAATCCAACACCATATTTTTCGGTAGTAAGCTCAACGGTATGAGTCAGATTTTCGTATCCGGTACCTTTTCCGACCATGGCACCGGCCATCAGAAGGTCGATGACTGCTGCATCAGAGGTTCCGGCTGCAACTTCCATCAGGGCATCAGACTGTGAAGAAACCGCAGTGTAGTCATATCCTTCTCCGCTTACAGCTTCTTCTCCGGCACTTCCGGATTCAACTGCAAAAGAAAGATCCTTCAGACTGTCTTTGTCCTGATATTTGTCTGCTTTATCAGAAGGAACAACCACTACCTGCGCATTGTTACAGTAAGCGGATGTGCATGCCATTGCGCTGGTTACTTCATCAGTAAGTGTCATACCGTTCCATACACAGTCGATTGTTTTTCCATCAAGTTCCATGACTTTATTGTCCCAGTCAATTTCTACAAATTCGGCATCTACGCCAAGACTTTTTGCAAATGCTTTTGCCATATCAGCATCAAAACCGATCCATTCATCGTTATCATCTTTGTAATCCATTGGCTCAAAATCTGTGATTCCGACTACAAGAGTTCCTTTATCCTGAATATATTCTATATCACTTTCGGATGAGCTTTTTGAGTTGTCGGATTTTTTTGTGTCAGAGGAAGAACCTCCGCATGCTGCAAGGGATAATACCATTGCTGAAGTAAGTGCAAGTGCTGTTATTTTTTTCATAATAATCGCTCCTCATATAATTTCAAAAAATGTCACGTCACTATATTATCAATCTACCATACTAAAGTCAACCAAAACTTGCTATTTACTTTCTTTTTTGATAAAGATACAATAAGAAATACAGGAATTACTGTAGAAAGAGTAGAACAGAGGAATATAAATATATGGAAACAAATGAGATTATTGTTCACCATGCGACGGAGAATAACCTGAAAAATGTATCTATCCGGATACCAAAGCATCAGATCACCGTATTTACCGGAGTATCAGGTTCCGGGAAATCTTCGCTGGTTCTGGATACTCTTGCGGCGCAGTCGCGCAGGGAGTTAAACGATACTTTTCCAAGCTTTGTACAGCAGTATCTTCCAAAATA
>ERZ773276.2795-NODE-2795-length-10165-cov-15.967953_pt1 | contig 10165 bp, 9 predicted proteins | sample MGYA00511386_ERZ773276 | MGnify/ENA primary metagenome ERZ773276 (study PRJEB29015, sample SAMEA2737778) | human gut metagenome | biome: human gut; feature: human-associated habitat; material: faeces | place: China | collected 2012 ...
TGCTGACCGGCGAGATCTCGGACGAGCTGTTCGGCTACAAATACACCGACTACGCCCCCACCGCCGATGCTTTCCAGCAGGAGAGCCAGAAGCGCATCCGGGAGCTGTATATGTACGATGTGCTGCGAGCAGACCGCTGCATCTCCTCCAACAGCATCGAAGCCCGCGTGCCCTTTGGCGACCTGGATTTTGTGCGCTACGTCATGGCCATCGACCCGGAAAAGAAGCTGAATCGCTACGGCAAGGGCAAGTACCTGCTGCGCAAAGCCTTTGAGGGCGACTGGCTGCCGCCGGAGATCCTGTGGCGCGAAAAGGCCGCCTTCTCGGACGCCGTAGGCCACAGCATGGTGGACGACATCAAGGAGTACGCCGAGAGCCTGTACACCGACGAGGAGTTCCAGATGCGCCGGGCAAACTACTCGGCACACTGCATGCCCTTTACCAAGGAGAGCCTGTTCTACCGCGAAATTTTTGAGAAGTACTACCACGACCAGAGCCGCACCATCGTGGGCTTCTGGATGCCCAACAAAGCATGGCCGGGCTGCAACGTCAACGACCCCTCTGCCCGCGTGCTGGCAAACTACGGTGCTTCCGGCGTGTAACGGCCAGAGAATTTTCAGCAGAAAAAAGTCTTTATCATTGCGGAACACCGGAGCATCTGCGGATGCTCCGGTGTTCCATTTTTACGCAAAAAAGCCCCCGCCGACAGAGGGAAAAAAGTGTCAGCGGGGGCTCGGGAAAATGTCAAATCAGGGGTTCAGGGCTCAGTCGTCTGCGGCCTCGTCCAGATTGCCCAGCTTCTTGGCCTGCTCCACAACGGCAGGCACCAGCATCTCGGGCAGGGTCTCATAGCGGGCAAACTCGGTGGTGAACCAGCCGCGGCCCTGTGTGGTCTGCCGGATAAAGGTGGTAAAGTTTGCAAGCTCTGCCAGCGGCACCTCGGCAATGATGGTCTGCAAGCCGTCCTCGTCCGGCTCCATGCCCAGCACACGGCCACGGCGCTTGGTCACATCACCCATGATGTCGCCGGTGTTGTCGTTGGGCACATGGGCCTTCAGGGTGTGGATAGGCTCCAGAATGACGGGGCCGGCCTCCGGCATAGCAGCTTTGTAGGCCAGCTTTGCAGCCATGATAAAGGCCATTTCAGAGCTATCCACCGGGTGGTAGCTGCCGTCCAGCAGGGTGGCCTTCAGGCCGACCACGGGGTAACCGGCCAGCACGCCCTTTTCGGCAGCCAGACGCACGCCCTTTTCCACAGCGGGGAAGAAGTTCTTGGGCACGCTGCCGCCGAACACCTTTTCCTCGAACACCACCTGCTCGCTGTCGCAGGGCTCGAAGTTGATGATAACGTCACCGAACTGGCCATGACCGCCGGTCTGCTTCTTGTGGCGGCCCTGTTTCTGGCAGGCCTTGCGGATAGACTCGCGGTAGGCGATGCGGGGAGCTTCCAGACCGATCTCCACGCCGAACTTGTTCTTCAACTTGGCCTTGACCACATCCAGATGCTGCTCGCCCAAGCCGCCGATGACCTGCTGATGGGTCTCGGCGTTGTTGATGTAGCACAGGGTGGGGTCCTCTTCCATCAGGCGTGCCAGTGCGCTGGAGATCTTGCCCTCGTCGCCCTTCTTGGCCACGGTAACCGCCATGAACAGGCTGGGCTTGGGGAACACAGGGGCGGGCAGCTTGACCACGCGGTCTGCATCGCACAGGGTATCGCCGGTCTTTGCGCTCACCAGCTTTGCCACAGCGCCGATATCGCCGGCACCGATGCCGTCGTTTTCGATCTGCTTCTTGCCAAGGACGGTCAGGGGCTTAGTGATCTTTTCCACCTCGCCGGTGCGGGCGTTGGTCAGCGGTTCGCCTGCGGTCACCTTGCCGCTGATAACACGCAGATAGCTCAGCTTGCCCACGAACGGGTCGGCCACGGTCTTAAAAACGTAGGCGGCAGTGGGCTCATCCTCGGTGCAGTGCAGTTCCACCGGCTCACCGTTGGCGTCCTCGGCCAGCGTGCTGGCCTCGTGCTCCGGGCTGGGCAGCAGCTTGTGCATATTGAACAGCAGCATATCCAGTGCCTGCATGTTCACGGCGCTGCCGCAGAACACGGGGGTGATCAGGCCGTCCTTAACGCCCTTGCGCATGCCCTCCACGATCTCCTCGGTGGTAAAGGGTTCGCCGCCGAAGAACTTTTCCATCAGTTCATCGTCGGTTTCCGCAATGGCCTCGCCCATGGCCTCGATCAGGCCCTGGAAGCGGTGGCCGATGTCCGGCAGGTCTACCTGAATCTGCTTGCCGCCCTCGTACTTGAAGGCCTTCTGGCTGAACAGGTTGATGTACACAGGGGTGCCGTCATCCAGCTTTGCAGGCACGACGCAGGGGCAGACGGTGGAGCCGAAGCGGATCTTCATATCCTCAAGGATCTTGAAGTAGTTGGCGTTTTCCAGATCGCACTTGGACACGAACACCATGGTGGCCTTGCCGTTCTTGCGGGCCAGCTGGAACGCCTTTTCTGCGCCCACGGTAACGCCGCTGCGGCCGGACACGCACACCAGCACGCTCTCGGCGGCGCGGATGCCCTCGTACTCGCCTGCTTCAAAGTCGAACAGACCCGGTGCATCGATCAGGTTGTACTTGATGCCCTCGTACTCCACCGGCACAACGGAAGCCGACAGGCTGGCCTTGCGCTTTGCTTCCTCGGGATCAAAGTCCGAAATCGTGGTGCCGTCCTCGACCCGGCCCATACGCTCGGCAGCGCCCGAAAAATAGACCAGCGCCTCGGTGAGCGTGGTCTTGCCGCTGCCGGCATGACCGGCAATCAGGATATTGCGGATGTTGTTGCTTGCGTATTTCATATCGGTTTTTCCCTCATTTCCGCCGCACGGAGCGTTCTCTCCGTTTTTGTGGCATATTTTACAAAGATAATACCACACTCGAAACGATTTTTAAATATATCGTTTCAAAATTTGGCAAAAACGCCTGCCAAACTTCCGGGCACTGTTTTGTGCAAGTTGACATTCGGGTGCAAAACGGGTGGGTAGAAAAAGCAGAACTCCCGGCAGCGCGTACAGGCGCGGAGCCGGGAGTTTTCGTTGCAAATATGCGGTTTTTGTGGTATGCTGTAAGTGCCGCTTCGGCGGTAAGGGCGTTGATTGCATAATCGGTGGTCTAGCTCCTTCCGGCTGCGCGCCAGAGGGGGACGAAAAATTTTTTGCTTCCCCTGACGCGAAAGCGGAAAGGGGGGATGCCTCATGACGTTTGAACAGGTCGTGCTGTTGCTCACGCTTCTTGGCGGAGCAATCTACATTACCTTCGAGATCGCATGGACGATTTCCAACGGCAAAAAGAAATGACCGCTCATGCCCTCAGAAAGCAAGCGGTCATTCTTTACGACTGATTAGCCGGATGAGGAGCTGACCATTGCAGTCAGCGCTCTTTCTATTCGTAGTATAGTCTATTTTTCCGGGTTTGTCAAGCCGCAGACCCGTCGGAAGAGGCAGGAGGTTTTACGCGATGAAGCGCGAGGATTATATCAACTGGGACGAATATTTTATGGGCATTGCGCTGCTTACCGCCATGCGCTCCAAGGACCCCAACAGTCAGGTGGGTGCGTGCATCGTAAGCCCGGAAAACAAGATTCTTTCCTTAGGCTACAACGGGATGCCCATGGGCTGCAGCGATGACGAGATGCCTTGGGAGCGGGAGGGAGCCCCCCTGCAGACCAAGTATATGTACGTCTGCCACGCCGAGTTGAACGCCATCCTCAACAGTGCCCACAACAACCTGAAGGGTGCCCGGGTGTATGTGACCCTGTTCCCCTGCAACGAGTGCACCAAGGCAATCATCCAGTCCGGCATTGCCGAGGTGGTGTACTACGGCGACAAGTACCACGACAGCGATTCCAGCATTGCGGCGCGGTTCATGTTCGAGCACGCCGGTGTCCGGCTGACCCCCTATAAGCCCACCGGACGCCGGGTAGAGCTGGAGCTGTAAGCTCCCTCTTGACCTTCCCGATGCAACGTATTATAATAGAATCACAGATTGAATAAATATTCAATAGCACTTGCATGGAGAGGGAAATATACAATGGAACTGAAAAATCGCAGCTTTTTGAAGCTATTGGACTACACCCCTGCCGAGATCGGGCAGCTGCTGGAGCTGGCCGCTGACCTGAAAGCCAAAAAGAAGGCTGGTATCCGGCACGACCAGCTGCGGGGCAAAAACATTGCCCTGATCTTTGAAAAGACCTCTACCCGCACCCGCTGCAGCTTTGAGGTAGCCGCCCACGATCTGGGCATGGAAGTAACCTATCTGGACCCCTCCGGCAGCCAGATTGGCAAAAAGGAGTCCATCGCCGACACCGCCCGGGTGCTGGGACGGATGTTTGACGGCATCGAGTACCGTGGCTACGGCCAGCAGATCGTGGAGGATCTGGCAAACTACGCCGGTGTTCCGGTGTGGAACGGCCTGACCAATGAGTTTCACCCCACCCAGATCTTAGCCGATTTCCTCACCATTCAGGAGCATTTCGGTCATCTGAAGGGCATCCACTTTGTTTACTTTGGTGACGCCCGCTACAACATGGGCAACAGCCTGATGGTGGGCTGCGCCAAGATGGGCTTACACTTTACTGCCTGCGCCCCCAAAAAGTACCAGCCGGATGTCGCGCTTGTGGAACAGTGTCAGGCTATTGCCGCCCAGACCGGGGCGACCCTCTCCTTTGAGGAGGATCCCGTCAAAGCAGCAAAGGGCGCGGACGTGCTGTACACCGATGTGTGGGTGTCCATGGGTGAGCCGGTTGAGGTGTGGGCAGAGCGCATCCACGATCTGGCCCCCTACCAGATCAATCAGGATCTGATGAATATTGCAGGCCCGGATGCAGTATTTATGCACTGCCTGCCCGCCTACCACGACCACAAGACCACCGTGGGCAAGGAGATGGGCGAGCGCTTTGGCCGCGACGCCATGGAGGTGACCGACGAGGTATTCGAAGGCCCCCAGAGCATCGTGTTTGACGAGGCCGAGAACCGGATGCACACCATCAAGGCGGTCATGGCAGCCACCTTGGGATATCAGGAATAAAGAGATAAGCCCGGAAGGTTCGCAGACCCTCCGGGCTTATTCTATCTAAAAATAATTTTCCGCTTAGCAATCATTCCGAAACTGCATTCTGCAGTTTCAGCACGCCTGCCTGCGTCAGGCGCTTACGCAGCAGCGCACCCACGATGCAGGACACCACGATCTTTGCAAGATCCAGCGCAATAAAGGGGTAGACACACACCGTCAGCGCATAGCCCAGCTCGCACTGCATCTGGAACACGAACCATGCCGTGCCCAGCACATAGCAGGCGGCATCGCCCAGCACCAGACCCACAGCGGAGACCACCGGGTTGCCCTTGCTCTTTTCAATGAACATACCGCCGATGAAAGCCAGCAGCAGATAGCCCACCAGATAACCGCCGGTAGGGCCTGCCAGCTTGGCAAGGCCGGCGCCGTAGCCGGAGAACACCGGAATGCCGATGGCACCCAGCGCCAGATAGATGACCACGCTCAGGGTGCCGAACTTCGGCCCCAGCAGCCATGCGGTCAGGCAGATAACAAAGTTTGCCAGCGAGATGGGCACGGCTCCGATGGGCACGGTCAGCGGGCCCAGCACGCACAGCACGGCAGCCATCACTGCGGTAACAGCCATCTGGTAGGTGGTCAGTTTTTTGTCTTTCATAGTCAGTTTTCCCCTCTGTTTTTTCGTTTTGTAAGGCATCTGTGCCCGAGTATACCGCACCGGTGCGCCGCAGGTCAACTGAAAAGTTTGCAAAGGGTTTACAATCAGAATTTTGATTGTAATACTGTGGAAAGTATGTTAAAATAAAAATGACCGCCCACAGTCTCACAAACACTGAGCGGTCATTCTTATTGACTACTTAGCCGAAGGAAACTGACCCTTGCAGCCAGCACCCTTTCTATTTGTAGTATAGCCTATTTTGTACGAAATGTCAAGAAAAACACGGAGGTTCCCATGGGTGGAGGTCATGTATCGCGGCCGGATTTTGGGATGCCGCAGCCGGATGCTGCGTACCCGCTGACCGAGTTCTATCTGTTGGCGCAGCAGGCGCTGGAAAAAAGCGGCAGCTTTATGCTGCCCGCCCTCTACGCAGGGCTGCAAGCCCCTGCCCGGCGCATCTACCGGGAGGAAGCCGCCGGGTATCTGCAGCTTGCGGCTGCTCCGGCAGAGGGCCTGACCCGGCTGCTCTCCCCTGCCCGGATGCAGCTTTTATACAGCAGCTTGCAGGTGCAGCCGGACGGCGCCCCCGCCGCACTGGCGCAGAAGCTGGTGCACAGCACCGATGGCAAACGCTGGCTGCACCACCCCAAGGCCGAGACCTTTCTCTCCGAGCGGCTGGCGCTGCTGCAAAGGGTCTATAAATAAAGAAGGCGCACCCTCCCCTCTTTTACTTTCTGCGATTCCGTGGTATACTGACCGGTAAACCGGCAGGATATCCAACCTCTGTCGGAGAACGTGGACACACCTTGCGGTCCGGTGCGTCCGGTACACAAAAAATGGAAGGATCCGGGTTTTGTTCTGCAATAATCGGGGATGCTGAGCCGTATATTGAGTGAACGTCCCCGTGAGAACCACAAACATTCCATCGAGAAGCCCGCTTCCGGGCATCCAAGGAGAGTTTATACAATGGGACAGCTGACCAGAAACGAAGTATTTACCTTGGCGGTGCAGCGTTACAGCGACACCGTCTACCGCACTGCGGTACATAATTGCCGCTGCACAGCCGATGCTGAGGATGTGGTGCAGGATGTATTTGAAAAACTGCTGCACTACAACGGCATCTTTGAGAGTGAGGAGCATCTCAAAGCATGGCTGCTGCGGGTGGCCATCAACCGCTGCCGGGACCTGACCCGCGCCGCCCACCAAAAGGATACCGAGCTGGACGAGAACCTGCCTGCCCCTGATGTCCTTGCGGAGGACGGCAGCGTGCTGGATGCCATCCGCACGCTGCCGGAAAACTACCGCAATGCCATCTATCTGCATTACTACGAAGGATACACTGCGGCAGAGATCGGGCGGATGATGGCGGTGCCCACAAACACGGTACTAAGCTGGCTGCGGCGCGCACGGGCACAGTTACATACGATGCTGAAGGAGGAGATCGAAGATGAGGTGGTATGAATATAAGATGGAGGTCGATGACCTGACTGCCCCGGACGATCTGAAAGCAAAACTGCTGGCCATGACCGACACCCTGACTGCGGAGGAAAAGGCTGAACCCATGATGGCTGCCCCTGCCCCGCAGACCGCTGCACCCGCAGCACCCCTGAACACCGAAGCCAAGAAGAAAAAGCCCATCCACTTCCCGGTAAAGCAGCTGGGCACGCTGGCTGCCTGTCTGGCCGTGTGCGTGCTGGGTTACAGCACCCTGCATCTGGGCATCGGAATGGGCAACGCAAAAAGCAGCGCACCCGCTCTGTACGCAGCCGAGGGCGCTGCCGACAGCTCCGCTGCCTCTGTGGCAGCGGGCGGGTTTGATCTCCAGCACGCCGCACTGGACAGCACCCCCGAGGCGGTGAATTACAGTCTGGATGCAGACGACCGCTCTCTGGAAACGGAGTACAGCGGCGCCGGCAACACCGAGGCTGCTGCGCCTGCGGTGGACAGTGCCAAGATCATCTACACCGCCAATCTGACGCTGGAAAGCAAGGATTACGAAGCGGCCCGCAGTGCACTGGACAGCGCTCTTGCCGAGGCGGGCGGCTATCTGGAATCCAGCAGCGAGTACACGCGCACCGGTTCCAGCCGCTCCGTAAGCCTGACCTACCGGGTGCCGCAGGCCAACTACCAGAGCTTTCTGGATGCTGTGGCCGCTGCCGGTAATGTGACCTACCGCAGCCAGCAGGCCGATGATGTGACCACTCAGTATATGGACGTATCCGCGCGGCTTTCTAACCTGCAGGCACAGCGCACCCGCTTACAGCAGCTGCAGGCACAGGCCGAAACTCTTTCGGACTTGCTGCAGATTGAGGACTCCCTCACCGAGGTGCAGTCCCAGATCGAAAGCTGGCAGAGCCAGCTGGACTGGTACAGCGATCAGGTGCAGCAGTGCACCGTGTATATCGACCTGAACGAGGTGCAGACCTACACGCCTGTTGACGAGGGCTTCTTCTCCCGCATCGGCACGGCCCTTGTCTCCGGCTGGGGCAACTTTGTGAATGGCTTGCAGCAATTTGTGGTGGCGCTGGCCTCTGTCTGGCCGCTGGCAGTGCTGGCGTGTGCTGCTGTTGCCGTAGCGCTTGCATGGCGCAAAAAGCACCCGAAGAAGTGACCCCATAGAAATTCATTTTTCCGCATAAAGGCTTCCCCCGGCCGGGGGAAGCCTTTTGTTTAACCCTGCTGAAAACGACCACCCCTGTCCCGCCGGGCTGCTGCACCGGGAGACAGGGGTGATTTCGTATATTTTGTAGTACTTATTACACACCGGAATAGGCCGAGAAGCCGCCGTCCACCGGCAGGCAGATGCCGGTGATGAAACCGGCTGCATCATTGTTCAGCAAAAACAGCAGCGCGCCCACAAGGTCTTTTTCGCTGTCGCCAAAGTGTCCCATGGGGGTGGCAGCAAGGATCTTTTTGGTGCGGTCGGTGGGGGTGCCGTCCTCGTTGAAGAGCAGCTTTGCGTTCTGCTCGCTGGCAAAGAAGCCCGGAGCGATGGCGTTGACCCGGATGCCCACCTTGCTGAAATGTACCGCCAGCCACTGGGTAAAGTTGGTCACAGCGGCCTTTGAACCGGAGTAGGCGGGGATCTTGGTCAGAGGCAGGTAGGCATTCATGCTGGAAATGTTCAGAATGTTGCAGCCCTCGCGCCCTACCATCTGCCGTGCAAAGGCCTGCGTGGGCAGCAGGGTGCCGATGAAGTTCAGGTTGAACACCATCTCCACGCCGCTTTCATCCAGGTCAAAGAAGGTGACGGTGTCGCTTTCCAGATCGGCCATCTCAAAATATTCCTTGTCCGTGTTGGCGCGGGCGTTGTTGCCGCCGGCACCGTTCACAAGGATATCGCAGGGGCCAAAGTCTGCCAGCACATCCTCGGCTACCTGCAGACAGTTGGCCTTGTTCATCACGTTGCAGGTGTAGCCCTTGGCGGTGCCGCCTTCGGCCTCGATCTCGTCCGCAAGCTCCTTGAGCTTATCCATGTTGCGGCCCAGCAGCGCCACCTTTGCGCCCGCCCGGGCCAGCGCCTTGGCAAAAATGGAGCACAGCGTGCCGCTTGCGCCGGTGACGACAGCCACCTTGCCGGTGAGATCGGTGTTCAGTACATTCTTTTCCATAACATCCTCCTGTTACAGCTGTATTCATTGGCTAGAGTATAACAGAAAAAGACGGTCTTTGCCAGAACGTTCTTATTATAAAAGGGGAAAGTTTTATTCTTTTTGCCGGGCAACAAGCACGATATCCTCCGGATGCGGTGCAGACACAATCGCGCAAAATCGCAAAAATGACCGTTTTCACCTTGAAGATCTTCTAACTCTTCCAAAGCAAAAGCAGTATGATAAAAGCATGACAAACACATACTGACTTCGGCTCCGCACGGCCTGCGGGGCAAAGCAAACGCAAAGAAGAAAAGGAGATTTTTATGGCATCTGAAAGCAAGAGTGCCCTGCGTCCCTTCGGCATGAAGGACAAGTTGGGCTATATGTTCGGTGACTTTGGCAACGACTTCACCTTCATCCTCTCGTCCCTGTTCCTGATGAAATTCTACACCGACGTGATGGGCGTTTCCGCCGGTGTGGTGGGCATCGTGATGATGGCGGCCCGCATCGTGGACGCCTTTACCGATATCACCATGGGTCAGATCGTGGACCGCTGCAAGCCCACCAAGGACGGCAAGTTCCGCCCGTGGCTCAAGCGGATGTGCGGCCCTGTGGCCATTGCCTCCTTCCTGATCTTCCAGTCCGGTCTGGCCGGGATGCCTTACGGCTTCAAGGTGGCCTGGCTGGCAGTCACCTACATCCTGTGGGGCTCCATCTTCTACACCTCCATCAACATCCCCTACGGCTCCATGGCTTCTGCCGTTTCTCCCGAGTCCAAGGACCGTGCCGAGCTGTCCACCTGGCGCACCATCGGAGCCAGTCTTGCAAGCCTTGTCATCGGCGTGGGCACCCCGAT
>ERZ773276.2797-NODE-2797-length-10162-cov-4.110122_pt1 | contig 10162 bp, 6 predicted proteins | sample MGYA00511386_ERZ773276 | MGnify/ENA primary metagenome ERZ773276 (study PRJEB29015, sample SAMEA2737778) | human gut metagenome | biome: human gut; feature: human-associated habitat; material: faeces | place: China | collected 2012 ...
AGATTTACACTCGGATATTTCTGATTAGTTTTGGTTGTTCTATGGTTATAAATACACATTATAAAAAGAACTGGTAGTATCTTACTTTTATTTTTCATATGTGTTTATTTATTTAAATGCATTTGGATTTGGTCGGTCACCCATAATGAAATGAAGTGTTCCTCCTTTTTTGAGTTTACTCCATTCTATATAGTTATTACTAAGGCGCTTGTTATTGAATCTTACATATTGAATGTAACAATTGTCTTTGGATACATTTTCTGCTTTTATGATAAGTTTTTTTCCAGAGTAATAGGTGTTGTCTAACAGAATTTCTACCCGGTCAAATCGCGGACTCCCCAGTAACCATACAGGATCTTTGCTGCAACCGCCATCCATTTGGAAAAGTCCTATGCTGCTTAAGATGTACCAAGAACTCATTTGGCCTTGATCTTCGTCTCCCGGATAGGCGTCTCGGGGACCCATTCCATAATATTTTTCTTGTATAGCACGTGCCCATTTCTGGGTGTGCCACGGCTCACTGGTATAAGAGAAGAGGTAAGCTGCCTGCATATTTGTTTCATTCCCATGATTAATAGGATAAGCTCCCATATTATCTCCTAAAGCATTGAAGCTTACTTTTTCGGATGTTGCAAATCCGGCATTCAGCCGGTCGATGAATTGACGCTCTCCTATTAAATTGATGAGGCTTTTTACATCATGAGGAACGTACCAGGTGAATTGCCAAGCGCTGCCTTCGCAAAATCCGGGAGCATGATATGGGTTGGTGTTTTCGATCCACTCTCCGTTGGGACGTCGGGGGCGTACATATCCGGTTGATGGGTCGAATATGTTTTTCCAGTTATCAGAACGTTTCATAAATGTATTGAAGTCATCTTTTTTATTAAGAGCGTCAAAATATTGAGCAGCGCAATAGTCTTGATATGAGTATTCCATTGTATTGGAAACGTATGATTGATAATGCGGAGAATTCCAATCCCATGCGTCATCGTATAGAGGTACATAACCTTTGGTTATATAATCGGGATAACTTTCGTTACCGACTTGTCCTCCTCCGGGATAGTTTATCATAGTGGCTGTTTGTTGGTGAATTAATGCCCGATACATGAGTTGACTGTCGAAGTCACGAATTCCATGTTGATAGCCGGAGACTATCAATGGCAAAGCAGGATTGCCTATCATGACTCTGAAATATTTCATACCGGGATTACCATTGGGAAGCCAGCCGCCACGACGATAGAACTGCTCGTAAGTGTAAATCCAATTGGACATGTACTCCGGATAGAGAAGATTATAAAATGGACCTAATGTCCAATGCATTCCCCAAGCAGAATCACCTCCATATACGCTTTTACCTGGCTTGTCTATAAGAGCTTTGTTACCGTTCATATCTATCCATTCCCCATTTACATCATTCCAGATGGTCCGTGGACTGATAGAACGGTAAAGATTGGTGTAGAATTTTTGCTTTAAGAGGTAATTGTCTGTTGTGATACTGACTCTTTGGAAAAGTGTTTCCCAGGTATCTTGTTGATTGGTGACAACTTTATCAAAATTCCATCCGAATGGTCTCGCTATTTCTTCTTCCAGATTTAGCCGTGCGTTATCAATGCTTACTAATGAAATACCTGTCCTTACCATAACATCATCACCAGTGTTAAGGTTAAAGTCGAGGAAGATTCCTGCGTCCAGTTTGTCTTGACTGTTATTTTCGACTGTAAATACCTGTCGGGACTTCATGTTTGATTTATGTAGCTGTTCAATTTGGCTATATACTTTGTTTCGTATCCAGCCATTCATTGTTTTGAATGGCTTATCAAACTGCATGACAAAATGTAATTTATATCTTTGTACTCCATGGTATCCTGTTGACCGGCAATCGTTCAAGGTCCATCCCTCTATTTCTGTGTCAGATACTTTTTTTACGTATACATCATCTAAATTCCAGTCGTATTCTGCTGGAAAGAAAAAGTCAACTAGTATTCGTGGCTGCTCTGCTTTGTTGAATGTGTATCGCTGAAGGGAACTGCGGGTAGTTGCTGTTAATTCTGCTTGGATATTATAATCTGTAAGATTAACAGAATAATAACCGATTCGGGCTGTTTCGGTTTTCTTATTAATTCGGGAGCGATACCCATAGTCCGGCTGTTTTTCTGTTCCGGGTTGTATTTTTAAATCTCCCGTAGTTGGCATCATTAAGAGTCCTGTCATTGTCCATTCGTGAATGTGGCTGAATCCCATTATGTTTTCAACGTTATATTCATATCCTGCTTTCCAATGGGCATCTTCGTTATCGGGCATAAGTTTTACCATTCCAAATGGCATCCATGGTCCGGGGCCTATCATCCATCGTGAACCACTGGAACCAGCAAACTGATCAACATAATCAATTGATCTGCGTAGTTGCTGGTTACTACGGATAAATTCTTGAGTTGCTACTGTTTGTCCTTCTGTTGATATTTTAACTTTGATTTTAGACTGGTCTTTAAGTTTTCCGGTTGGAATTTCGTAGATATTCTCTCCTTCTTCTACTTGTTTGAATATCTTCTTTTGGTTGATTTGTATTTTAAGTGTTCCGGATTTTTTAGTTATAGTTTTCAGTAGAAGAGGCTGTGTTCTTGTTTTCCCTTGTTCTAATTCATAATCAGCCATTTTCATTGAAATAATAGGAGTATCACCTATCTTATTGATTTGTGTCTCTTGAGGTCCGTTTAGGCAAATGGCGTCAAAAGTTAGGGATTTACCGTTGAATAACTGCATTACAATCTTGTTGTACCCTTCCTTTAGAATTCCGGGCTGTATTGAATATGTTAGCTGTTTGGTGCCAGGCTTTATAGGAGAATCGTAATTCTTTCCGTTGACTTCCAGTCTTAAGAACATACAGTCTTCGTATTCTACATTCTCTATAAAAATATTCCATTGATATTTCTTTAGCGGATTGACATCGGATAGTTTTATTAAAATAGGAAGTTGTATCCTGCATTGTCCTGCCCAGTAAGATGAGCCAGCCCATTCAGCAGTAGGCCCCGGTATAATGTATGGAAAATCGGCCGGTGTGTGTTCGCCTGCATAAAAATATTTTTTATTATCCCCAAATCCGGAGATAATAAATCGATCTTTTCCATCCGGTGCTAAGGCAAACTCCTTGGATGAATTATCTGTTTTGCCAAGTTGCCAGATTGTGCTGTATTGTGGATATACATTCGCAATACAATATATGAAAAAGATAATTTGTACAATAGTTCGTTTCATAGTAGTTGGATAAGATGTTTTTATTAAGACATTATTTCAAAGTAACTTCTTTTTTTACAAAGGCTTTTACCAACATTATTCTTTTGTCGGGATTTTCATTTATGATTGTATATGATCGGGCAGCAGCAGGGATGACAAAAGTCTCTGCATAATTAAAGCGTTGTTTCATGCCGTCCTCTGTTTCAATGCAAACGGAGTCTCCTTCTACTATCATACATACATGGCATGTATTTTCTGTATTCATTTGAATACGGTCTTTGAAGGTGTAACGATATACATCATAAAAATGCTCTTTATGAGTAGGTAGATGCTCTATAGTACACTCCTGATTTTCTTTCATGATATATGGATGGCATATCAATTCCTGGATTACTTTTTCCCCTTTTCTTTCAAAATATAGATTATTCATTCCGTGTTGAATGTTTAGAGGTCGTGGTTTCCCGTCTAATCCCATGCGTATCCAGTCGTACATTTTAAATGTGAAAATATAGGGTGCGCTACTTATTTCCAATACCACGCAATCTTTTCCTGAAGCATGTATGGTGCCATTGGGAATAAGAAAGAAATCGTGCTTTTTAGCTTGGTGTTTTTGAACAAACCTTTCTATCTCTACCTTCGTTGCTTTTTGTTGACTTCGTTCCAAGGTATATTGGAATTCCTCAGGGACGATGTTGTCTTGAAAGCCTAAATATACACATGGCGAGTTTTTACAATCCAATATGTAATATGTCTCATCTTGGGTGAATGGCATGTTAAAATGCTCTTGTATATATCGGGGGCGTGGATGGCATTGGATAGAAAGATTATCTCCGTCAAAGGTGTCTAGAAAGTCGAAACGTATCGGGAAATCGTACTTAAATGTTTCCGAACATTCTCCTAATATATTCTGATAATCACTATACATAAGAAAATCGAAAGATACTTCAAGCCGATATCCGTCACTCTCCAGCATTAGTCCGTTTTCAAGTACCATCAGTTCAAAAGACCATGCCAGATTATTTACTTCTTTATTTAATCCTTGAATATGATTTTTCATCCATTGTCCTCCCCAGGCGCCAGGCTCGAACCATGGACGAACTCTGAAGAAATTGCGGCTCATTTTGTGCAATCCTTCTCGTAGGTCATTTCCTGAAATCATTAATAGTTCATCCCATTCTCTTTGTCCGTCAATAAGTAGGTCAATCAGAGGCAGGCATTGCTTTTTGTGCTTATTAAGAACAATCCAGTCTACAAAATATAGTTGTTTGTAAGCCTGTTGATTGTCTTTTCGATAATCTAATCCTAAATTATTGATGGCTCCGGCGCGCATTCTAAACTGAATCTCATTTTTAGGAATATCAATATAAATCAGGGGAGCTTTCCATTGAGATAGGGCTGCTCCTGTACCTATAAATATATTTAAATCTGCTTCCGGGTCAGGTTGTATGGAATTAAGCTTATTTTCATCAAACCAATTAACCAAATGCTTATCAGTAATGGTGCCGAATAACGGATTATCTCCTCCAAGATAAGGAGCAATCATTTTTTCAATAGTCTGTGGATCTTTCATTGCTACACTGGAATGAAAGAATCGCACATTCTTTCCTCTTTTTCTGAGTTCTTCTCCTAACTTAATGATTAATTCATCCCAAAAGACTCCAATATAACCATCTATTTTTATTTGGGAATGCTTTTCTATCCAGTCAGCTAGTTGGTTTATACCTTTCCCAATTTTGCCTTTTCCCAATGGAAATGCCGGGTATATATCATATTCTCCTGATGGGGTGGCAGTAGAGTTAGTAGGTGCAATAAATTGCTGTGTGTGTCTTTTCTCTTTTGTATTTTCCATATTTTCAAGTATGTTGCTTGTGTAAATAGCAGATCCGATTAATGGCGACATATCCCATAATTTACAGATATCTATTTTAGTGATTAAATTGAGTTTCTTTAATTGAAACTGAATATTATCTAAAAAGAAGTCAGAAGCTTTCGCTATATTTCCTCCTATAATAAGTTTCTCCGGTTTAAAATTTAGCAGGAATGGGGTTATGAATTCTACGAAATTTGAAGCGAAGTTTTCAAATAATGACTGTGCATTATTGTCTCCGTTCGAAGCGCGTAGTGCGATTTCTTTTACGCCAGTTACCTTTTTATCTGGAAATAGCATATTCCATGTATTTACAAACCATCTTGTCGAAAAAAAGTCATCTGCCATTCCGTCTCGGTAAGGTATGTTGTAGAGATATCCATGTTCAGGTATTCCTTCTGTCAGTTCGTTCAAAACAGTATCATTTTCAAGAAATGTACTTCCAAGTCCGGTGCCGATTGTGACTATAATGCTTCTACTTGTGTCTTTTGCTGCTCCTGCATAATACTCTCCAAGGGCATAAGCGGATGCGTCATTTATGAAAACAGTATTCAGGTCAGATACTTTTTTAATTTCTTCTTTAAGGTTAAGACCGAAAAGTGACTGAAACTTTGGCACACCATAAATGGCAACTATACCTTTGGCATAGTCGCAAGGACCGGGCATGGCTATACCGATTCCGCCTAATTTAGATAGGGGCATACAGGCTTGAATGTCAGTAATAACTTTTCTGACTTTCGTAATGATGCTTGATGTTGAATCTGTGGCATTCAGTTCTTCGTGAGATAGTATGTTTTGATGAATGTCATTCGTTAGAAGGTTGACGATTCCACCTTTTATATGTGTACCACCTATGTCTATTCCCAAATAATACTTCATAGTTATTATGATTTAATTAATTAGTATGTCTGAACATATAAACATTTGCAAATGTATTCTTTTTCTTGAAAAGAACAAAAAGTATTGCCTGTTTTTATTTTTATTTTTATCTTTGTAAAAAAGTTAATCATGAAGATATTAGTTAACCATAACAGCGCAATCCCCCTTTATCTTCAGATAGAAGAACAGTTGAGGACTATTATCAAAGGGGAGGAATATAAACAAGGTAAAATGCTTCCAAATGAAATTGATTTGTCTAAACAATTGGGCATATCTCGTAATACCTTGAGACAGGCGATTAATAACCTTGTGAACGAAGGATTGCTGATGAGGAAAAAGGGAGTAGGTACAGTTGTTGTAAATTCAGCTGTATGTTCCAAAGCTCAGAATTGGATGAGTTTCACACAGGAAATGAAAACTTTGGGAATTGTACCAATGAATTATGAACTTCATGTTAGCTGGACAAAGCCTACAGATGATATAGCCCTTTTTTTTAATGCTCCTGATGTAAAAAGAATACTGAAGTTAGAGCGTTTACGTGGAAATCAAGAATACCCTTTCGTGTACTTTATATCCTATTTTAATCCTAAAATAGGTTTAACAGGAAGTGAGGATTTCTCCAGACCTCTTTATGAGATATTGGAAAGAGATTATCATGCTATTGCAAAAGTTTCTAAAGAAGATATTAGTGCCAGGCTGGCTGACAAGTACATTGCTGGTAAGCTTGAGATAAAGGTCGGAGATCCAATTTTGGTGCGTAAAAGGTTTGTTTATGATCCCGAAGGGTGTCCGTTGGAATGGAATATAGGATATTATCGTGCGGACAGTTTTATTTATTCACTTGAGTTTGAGAGAAATATTTGATCTTATACTCATAAAAAAAGTGAAGATTATAAGGATGCCCGAATCCTGCTCAGCGACTGCGGTGTTATCCACAGATAAGATGCAATGTACTTTAAAGGCACATATTGCAACAGTTCCGGAGTCTCCTTGATAAGAGTCAGGTAACGTTCCTTCGCTCGTGGACTGCCGGAGTTGATGAGCCAGTTTTCTTGCAGAAGAAGCTGGTGATCCATCAGCCGCAGTCCCAGATTGGCTAGTCCGATGGAAGAATGATATAATTGATTCAAGGTTGCGCGGGATATACTGTAGGCTACACTGTCGCACATTGCTTCAATATTAATCAGTGAATAAGCATTGTCTGCATATCCCCAGACGGAGAAAGCTGCTTCTCCGTCTGAAGCGAACCAGATGGTGGCATCTGCTCCGTCTTTGTGGTAATATGCCCGCCATATTCCCGTTTTTATAAAATAAAGGTTGCTGTTCTTTGTCCCTTCACGTACAATGAGGTCTCTCTTTTTGAAATGTACTTCCTCCATACAGCCTAGTAAGGTCTGTACGTCACTTTCCAATACTTTATATTTGTCGCAGAGTTTTTTAATGAATGCATCCATGTTGCAAATATACTCATAGTCGGTGGACCATGAAGCGATCTTTGAAATAAATTCCGATAATATAGAGAGTCGTTAACAATTCTGCCAACGAAACCGCCAGCCATATTCCCGGTACTCCTAAAACAAGTGGAAGTACAAAGAATCCGATCAGCATGAATACCACTCCCCGCAGAAGAGTGATGATGGTGGCTCGTTGACCTCGTCTGATGCTCTGGTAATAGCCGATGCCTATCATATTGGCGGCAAAAAATATGAATCCAACCCCAAAATAAGGAATGCCATTGACCGCAATATCAAAGGCCGGACAGCTTCGGTCAATGAACAACGAAACAATATTCTGACGGCATAGAAACGTGATGATGAAAAAGCTGATTCCGCAAATTAAAGCTGTACGGATGGCAAGATGTAGGGCTTTTCGAACCCGATCCGGTTGCCCGGCACCGAAATTATAGCTGATAATCGGCTGTGCGGATTGTGCGATGGCATTGTATACCATAAAGATGATGGGGAAGAAGTAGCAGGCAATGCTGAACGCAGCTACTCCGTCTTCTCCGAGATGATGGATAAAGACATAATTCCCTAAAAACATCATACAGGCGATGGAAGCCTCACTGATGAAAGCGGAAGTTCCCAGTTTTATCATATAGCCACCGTTACGGAGCGTTAGCATCAGGCTTTTCAAACTTAGCTTGATGCGATGCAAATGAATGTTGCGGGAGAACCGCGTAAGATAGATTACAGTCATCAATCCACCTACTACTGTTCCCAGGCTGGTGGCAAAGGCAGCACCCATCATTCCCCAGCCAAATTCAAAGATGAAAATATAGTCGAATATAATATTGAATATAGCTGCGATGGCATTGCACATCATGGCATAATTGGGAGATCCGTCCAGCCGGATGAAAAACATGCCTGTGCTCAATAACTCATAGAATACGAGGAAGGGTAGATACCAGATCATATATTCTATGACAAGAGGCAATAATCTGTCTGAACTTCCGAGTAAGCATCCCAATGGCCCTACGAAGCAAAAACATAAAGCAGACATCACTAATACGATGAACGTAGAGAATACAAGAGCCTGAGTAATGTTGATATTTGCTGCCTTGCGTTTACCTTGAGACAGATAGATGGAAGCGACTACTGAGCCTCCGACTCCGAACATTAGTCCGATGCCTGTTGCGATCATAAAAAGTGGAGCTGTTATATTGACGGCAGCTAGGGCGTCACTGCCTATTCCCTTACCTACGAATATGCCGTCTGTAATAACGAATATAGCTGAGAATACCATTCCCAGTACCGTAGGAACTAATAACTTACGAAACAATGTGGAGATGTCCATACTACCGAAATCAATACTATCTTTCATAACTTCTTATTTTTAGTTTGTTGAAAACATCTGCAAAGGTAGATGGATGTAAGGAGATTAAAATTATCATTTGATAATTTCCGCCTGTCATGCTTGTTTTTGTTAAATCAGGATATGGGATATTTATCTGATTCTTATTTTCATGGCTTGTGCGTCAAATGTGATTGACTCGTTATGGAACAGTCTTTCTATATGTCCGCTCGTTATCATCTCATTGGTAGGCAGGCTGTAGAGTTGAGGATTATCAATCAGCATGATTGTGTCGCAAAGTGAGAGAGCGATGTCCAGGTCGTGTGTGGAAAACAGGATACACTTTCCTTCCTTTTGCGTCAGCTTCCGGAGAAGCAGACAGAGTTCGTAGCGGTTGGGCAAGTCAAGGAAGGCGGTAGGTTCGTCGAGCAGCAGAATGGGGTAGTCGACGATAAAGCCACGGGCGATGTTGACACGCTGCTGTTCGCCACCGGAGAAGGTCGATGGCGCAAGGTGCCACAGGCGTTCAGGCACGTTCAGGCGGGTGAGGAGACGCGCGGCTTTAGCGGCGCAGGCTTCACGCGGTACGCCGGTATCGAGCAGCGGCTGCATCACCACTTCCAGTGCCGAAATACGTGGGATGACGCGCAGAAACTGGCTTACCCAGCCGACAGTGGTTTTGCGGATCTCCACCACTTTGCGCGCTGGCGCGGTGACCAGGTCGACCCATTCATCACCGTGTTTGATCTGGATTTGCCCTTCGTCGGGTAGATAGTTGGCATACAGCGAGCGTAGCAGAGTTGATTTTCCACTGCCGGAATGGCCGTGGAGTACCACGCATTCGCCGGCGTTGACGGTGAGTGAGGCGCCTTGTAATACAGGCAGGCGCACGCCGTTTTGCTGGTGCAGGATGAAGGTTTTACTGACGTTTTGTACGTTAATCATTTTTCGCCTCGTGGTTCGGGTGTCGGATGCGACGCTGATGCGTCTTATCCGACCTACGGGGAGCGCATTTGTAGGCCGGATAAGGCGTTTACGCCGCATCCGGCACCAGCTCAATTCTGCAAAACCGATGACACCAGCAACTGGGTATACGGATGGTGCGGGTCGTCGAGCACGCGGTCGGTTAACCCACTCTCCACCACTTTCCCTTGCTTCATTACCAGCAAACGGTCCGCCAGCAGACGGGCGACGCCTAAATCGTGGGTGACAATCACCACCGCCAGGTTAAGCTCCATCACCAGACCGCGGAGCAGGTCCAGCAGGCGCGCCTGTACCGACACATCCAGCCCGCCAGTGGGTTCATCCATAAACACCAGCTTCGGATGCGTCACCAGGTTGCGGGCAATCTGCAAACGTTGCTGCATGCCGCCGGAGAGCGCCGCGGGGTAC
>ERZ773276.2799-NODE-2799-length-10157-cov-8.489705_pt1 | contig 10157 bp, 7 predicted proteins | sample MGYA00511386_ERZ773276 | MGnify/ENA primary metagenome ERZ773276 (study PRJEB29015, sample SAMEA2737778) | human gut metagenome | biome: human gut; feature: human-associated habitat; material: faeces | place: China | collected 2012 ...
AGCACCTGACTGTTAATCAGGGTGTCGCCTGTTCGAGTCAGGCAAGAGGCGCCAGAAGAAAAGGCAATGTTCCACAGAACATTGCCTTTTTTGTTTGTCCCACACTACACCCTTTTTCTGTACAGCCATGCAGTCGTGTTTCTCCTCTGTTTTGGGGCTTCTCTGTCCCAAAAACACAGCATCCATGCGAAAAAAGCATCAAGCATAATGATTTCTTAAAATTTGACTACTTGAAGAAGATGTCACATTGTGGTATACTGCTTATAAGCTTTGGGAATTTGTATCTGTTTTTCCAAAGTCCGGCACACAGATCAAAGGGTAGGTGCTCCCTTCTTTTGATAGCAGCCGACCGGTGTTTTGTCATGGTTCTCCGCAGGACAGGACAAAGCACCGGTCTCTGTGCTGTTGTTTCAGGCTCCGGCTCTTTTCACGTTGTCAGATCTGCGGCAGGCCGCTTCTTCAAAACGCCTGCCGCTGTTTGAATAAATTTGTATATGATCAAAGGAAGCATCTATGCGTTATACCTATGTCCGGCAGCACGACACCACTGACTGTGCGGCTGCCTGCCTCGCAATGGTGTGCCTCCATTACAAAAAGGAAGTTACCATCACCCGCCTGCGCGATATGATGGGTACCGACCTGAAAGGCACGAACCTTGTTGGTTTGCAGAAAGCCGCTAATGAGTTGGGTTTCACCACTGCAGCGGTTCGCGTAGACCGTGAAAATTTCCTCAGCGATTTCTCGCTGCCCTGCATTGCGCAGGTCATCACCGATCAGGGTCTGGCCCACTTTGTGGTTGTCTTTAAAAAGACCACCATCAAAGATGACGGTGAGCGTCGTCGGCACATGCTGAAAGAAGCCGAAGCCGCCAAGGAAGATGAGAAGAACGGCAAAAAACACAAGTGCAAGGATTATGTCGTGATCGGCGACCCTGGCAGTGAGCTGAAAAAGATCTCTCTGGATGAGTTCTACAAGAACTTTACCGGTGTTCTGCTGCTGATGAACCCCACCTCGGAGTTCAAGGGCGGTAAGATCGAAAAGGGCGGCATGTTCAAGCGTTACATCGACCTGTTGCTGCCCCAGAAAAAGCTCTTTGCCTATGCGATCCTGAGTTCTCTGATCGTTACGATTCTGGGCATTGCCTCCTCCATGTTCAACAAGATCCTGATGGACGAGGTCTTGCCATATGGCCTAGACAATCTGCTGGTCACGCTGATCCTTGTGTTCAGCATGGTCAGCATCACCAATACGCTGGTGGGCTTTGTCCGGCAGTGGGTTCTGATCCACCTATCCATCAAGATCGATATTCCGCTGATGCTGGGTTACTTCGGGCATATCTTCCGTCTGCCCATGAAGTTCTTTGCCACCCGCAAGACTGGTGATATCACCACCCGTTATTCGGATGCAAACACCATCAAATCCATCTTCACCAGCATTGCGCTGAGCCTGATCATGGATATCTCGATGGCCATTATCACCGGTATCATCCTGTTCCGCATGAATGCGATGCTCTTCTCGATCTCGCTGTTCATGGCTCTGGTCAGCATTCTGCTGGTGCTGATTTACAAGCAACCTTACAAAAAGATCAACGAAGAGACCATGGTGCAGTCCGCTGCACTGAACAGCCAGATGATCGAAAGCCTGCGCGGCATTGAGACGGTCAAGTGCAACGCCAACGAGGATACCGAAATGGAGAACCTCGAGCGTGAGTACATCAAGAGCCTGAAGATCAGCCTGCGCTCCAGCAAGATCAGCACCACGCAGGGCCTGATTTCCTCCTTCATTTCCACCGGTTTCAGCATGCTGACCACCTATGTGGGTATCAGTCAGGTTCTGAAGGGTGAGATGACACTGGGCGGATTCATGGCCTTCAGCACGCTGTCCTCTTACTTTACTTCTCCGCTGAGCAACCTGATTGGTCTGCAGATGCAGATTCAGGAGGCCAGCATTTCCATGAAGCGTCTGGGCGAGATCATGGATTATCCCTCCGAGACGGTCGGCGACGAAGACCGCACCGATCTGGACAAGGTGGAGGGCGATATCGAGTTCAAGGATGTCACTTTCCGTTATGGCAACCGTGCCCCTGCACTGGATCACATCAGCTTTACCATTCCGGCCGGTAAAAAGGTCGCGCTGGTGGGCAGCAGCGGCAGCGGCAAATCCACGATCACCAAGCTTCTGCTCAAGTATTATGAACCGGAAGATGGCGAGATCGACTTGAACGGTGTGAATCTGGCTGAATACACCAATGATTCTGTCCGCCGCGCAATTTCTTATGTGCCGCAGAACGTTGAGCTGTTCAGCAAGACCATTTATGATAACATCCGCGTTTCCCGTATGGACGCTACGATGGACGAAGTTAAGGAAGCTGCCAAGAAGGCAGATGCTCACGACTTTATCCGTCATCTGCCCCTGCAGTATAACACCTATCTGGAAGAAGCAGGCAACGGCCTGTCCGGCGGTGAAAAGCAGCGCATTGCGCTGGCACGCGCTTTCCTGAAAGATTCCAACCTCTACATTCTGGATGAATCCACCAGTAATCTGGACTTTGCTACGGAAAATCTGATCTTCAACATGATCTACGATCAGCTTGCAGATCGTTCCATGCTGATCGTAGCTCACCGCCTGTCCACTGTTCGTGACTGTGATCTGATCCTTGTGATGGATCACGGCAAGATCGTGGAACGCGGCACGCACGATGAGCTGCTTGCCAAGGAAGGCAAGTACTACGAGCTGTGGAACATGCAGCAGGGTATCTACCGCAGCAAAAAGGCAGAGCCCAAGCAGTCTGTCATGCAGGCCGTGGTGGAAGAGGATGACGACGGTGAGTCGATCACCTATTGATGTGTTGCAGCCGGGTGCGTACCCGGTTACATATGAAAGGGAGTCATTCATGATGGATAGCTTGATTTGACATAGTTTTGCTGTGTCAGATAAAAAAGAGCTAGAAAGACTTTCTGTTTAGTAGAAGTAGATGGTGTTATCCTGAACAGGCCCCGCCTGCTCAGGTAACTATGCCTCACTATGGTGTGCCCGGAGGCAAAATGCCTCCGGGCACATTTTATTTGCAAGATCCCTATTACTTTTATAAGTAGTAGGCGATCGGGAGCGGAGAGGAAGCTGCTCTCTGCAGCGGTTTTCTCCCCTTTCTCGATTGCCTATTACTGCCTCTTCTGAGGTAAATCTGAAAAGGAACCGAGGTATTCAACATGAAAGAGATCAAAGTAGCCGAGAACAAGACCCTGAAGCTCACCAATGTGCTCTCCCGTGAGATCCATCCGGAAGAGATGGCCAGTCTGCCCGTGGTGCTGACCCAGATGCACAACTTTATCAAGAGCAACAACGCACAGCCCATTGGCCCCATTGTGCAGGCCATGGTGGTTGGTGAGGACCGTCAGATGCACCTGTACATGATGCAGCAGGCTACCCAGTTCATCGGCCAGATGGAGCAGGACTACCATATGGATGCTGTTCTGCGCGTGAAGAACTGCCTGTATGCCCACTACACCGGCCCCATGCCCGAAAGCCAGCTGGCTTCCTACAAGCTGCAGGTCCACGCTTTTGAGAATGAGCAGAAACTGACCGGCACCTCCTATACCATCTATGTCAATCAGGACGAGGATGATGCCGTGGTCGATGTCTTTATGGAGACCAAGTAATTATGACGATTAAAGTTCAGAACCTTTCGGATCTGCAGGATCGCCGCATCATGATGGAAAAAAAGCTGCCGCCTTATGGCTACGCTTTTGTCATTCTGGTGGGCATCTTCATGCTGTTTCTGGTGGTGTGGAGCACCCATACCAACCGCATTTATGTCAGCCAGAACGCAGGCACCGTGCAGGCCAGCAATAAAACCTATATCATGTCCAGTTATTCCGGCTCCATTACCGAGATGTATATTTCGGAGGGCAGCTATGTGAACGAGGGCGACCTCGTGGCCCACATCAAGAGCACGGATATCGACATGCAGCAGGATAACCTGGAAAGCCAGCTCAAGATCTACCAGACCCAGCTGGACCAGTACAACAAGCTGCTGCAGTGCGTGCAGGATGATACCAACTACTTCAGCGAGACAAACCCCGAAGATCAGCCCTACTACTATCAGTACGAGACCTACAAGAGCCAGGTCTCTCAGAAGACCTTTGATGCCACGGCCTATCAGGCTGCCGGTTACTCCGATGCTCAGATCAAGACCATGATGGAGCAGAGCCAGAGCGAAGTAGAAGCTCTGTACTACTCCACCATGCAGTCCATCTCCCAGAGCATTACCAGCGCACAGAGCAACGTGGACAACGTTCAGGCTCAGCTCGATGCCTTGAACACCGGTGCCAACGATTACTACATCTACGCCCCCACCTCCGGTGTGATCCACATGGATACTCCTTACAAAGAGGGCATGGTGCTGAGCGCAGGCTCCCCGCTGGCCACTGTTGCCAGCGAGAACGACGATCTGGAGATCGTTGCCATGGTCACCGTGAATGACCGCCCGCTGCTTCATGTGGGTGACCCGTGCAAGATCGCCATTACCGGCCTTTCGGAGTATTCCTATGGCACCCTGACCGGCACTGTAACGGCCATTGACAGTGACGTGACGGCCAGCTCCAACGCTTCCTACTATAAGATGACCATTAAGCCCGATGCCACTTATGTGGTGAGCCGCAGCGGCGACAAGGTGGATCTTTCCAACGGCATGAGCGTTACTGCCCGCGTGGAGTACGATCAGGTCACCTATTTCGAGTACGCAATGGAAGCCCTGGGCGTTCTGTTCCGCTAAACCGGAGCTGTGCTGACTGCCAGCCGCCGTTATATCACCCAAAGAGGTACACTTACTATGAAATCAACCGCAAAAAAACTGGCCGTCTGTGCGGCAGCGCTCTGCCTGCTGGCCTGCGGCACAGCTGTGTCTGCGGCCGCAGCAAGCCCTGTCTCCGGCCTTGCCCTGAGCGGCGTTGCCATGCCCTGGGATCAGGACGTGCCTGCCGAAAGCATTGAGGCCGGCAGCTATACCGCCAACATGCTGCTGGGTTCCTCTCAGCAGCTGTCTCCTGTGGTGCGTCCGCGCAACTCTACCGACTCGGTTGTCTTTATCTCGGACGATACTTCCATTCTGACCGTGAGCAACTCCGGTGTCGTGCAGGCTGTGGGCGTAGGCACCACCCGCATCACCGCTGCCGCAGGCAACCAGATCTGTGCCTACACCATCGTTGTCTCCATGGATTCTTCCATGATCGTTACCGAGATGGACCTTTCCCTTTCCTCCAACACTATCTATGTTGGCAACTCGGTCTCGGCACAGCTGCAGGTGCGGCCTACTTCGGCTTCCAACTATGCCACCGTCGCCCTGACCTCTTCCAATGAGAAGGTCGCCACGGTGAACAATTTCGGCCGTGTTACCGGCATTGCCCCCGGCACCGCCACCATTACCGCTACCTGCGGTTCGGTGACTGCTACCACCAATGTCACGGTCATGAGTATTCCCAACTCCGGCGCCAGCACCGCCAGCACTGGTTCTTCCAACAGCGGTCAGGTCGTCACGGTGAATCCTTCCTACGTTGTGCTCAAGCCCGGTGCCACCCGCACCCTGACCGCCAGTGTCAAGCCTTCTTCCGCTTCCCAGAAGTTCACCTATAAGTCCGCCAACAGCAACATTGCCACGGTCAGCCCCAGCGGCGTGATCACGGCTGTGGGCACCGGCGCTACTTCCATTACCGTTTCCAACGGCACTGCATCCGCCATGGTCACGGTCATCGTCAACCGTTCGGCTGCATCTTCTTCCGATAATTCTTCGGACAGCAGCTCCACCGAACCGGATAACGATGCTCCCATCGAGATCGATCCCGTTGTGCAGGCCATTCAGGACAGTGAGGACAACGAGATCGTTTTCACACAGGCCGAGGTGCCTACCGTGACCGGTGATATCCTCAATGCGCTGCGCACCACCGGCAAGACCCTGTGCGTGGTGGGCGATGGCTACACCATGCAGATTGCAGGCAGCGGTGTCAAGAGCACCACCAGTGAGCTGGACACCATGCTCACCCTGACTGAGTCCGATCAGGGCATCGAGTTTGAGCTGGACAAAGGCAAGGCTCTTCCCTGCTCGGTGCGCATCGATCTGGATGTGAGCACCTATACCCGCCTGTATCTGTACAACACCGTCTCCAACAAGTGGCAGTATCTGAACAGCTACACCGACGGCATCATCACTGCCGATACTGCAGGCCGTTATCTGCTAACCAACCAGAACCTGAAATTTGCCAATATCAACTGGACCTTCTTCATTGCCGGTGGTGTTGTAGTGGTTCTGATCGGCATTGCATATGTTGTGCTGAAAAAGCGCTACTGGTTCTGGTAATTTTCAAAACCACTCTTTCATGAAACAGTAAGACCCTCTCTGAGTGTGATATGCTCCCCCTAGAGTAGACAGAGTAAAACAAAAACTCTGCGTACTCTGGGGGTATTTTTATATCAAGAAAGAACAATCACTTTTGCACAAAAAATTCGCCGTCTCCTTGTGGAAACGGCGAACAAAAACTTATATTATTTCTCTGCCTACCTGACGGAGCGCACATCAATGGAACGCCTGGGCTTTGTTTGCATTATGATGTCTGCCTTCGTTACTTCTCAATGGGCTGCGAGGGCTTCCAGTCCTTGTAGTTCTCGTAGCGGCTCTCGCGGATCTTGGTGTGGGACCAGATCTCGTCCGCCGTGGGCTGCCAGTTGGCTGCATAGTTCTTGCACTTCTCGCACAGGTGCTCCACGCTCTCCGGCGACTGCAGGTCGGTGCTGTGGGCACCGGTCTCGTGCACCATCTTCTGCAGCAGTTCGGGGTTTTCCAGCATCGGGCAGGGACGCAGATGGTTCTTGTTGAAGGGCTGGCCGTTGTGATAAGCCATGAACAGCGGGCTGTGCAGAATTTCCAGAATGCTCTGGTCGTGGATATTGGCATTGGAGTAGTGGATGAACACGCACGGCTCTGCGTCACCGGCAGAGTTGATGTGGAAGTAGTTGCGTCCGCCGGCAATGCAGCCGCCCACAAACTCACCGTCGTTCTGGAAGTCCATCGGGTAGAACGGGATATCGCACTTTTCCGAGCGCAGATAGCGGATGCGGTCGATCATATATTTGCGCTGCTCCGGGGTAGGCATCAGTTCCGGTGCTGCCTCGTTGCCCACGGGCATGTAGTGGAAGTAGAAGCCGAAGTGTGCGCCCTTCTCGCACAGGAAACGCATGAACTCATCGTTGGTGACAGCTTCGATATTATCGCGGGTGTAGCAGATGGACGTGCCGAACACGATGCCGTGCTCCTTGAGCAGATCCATAGCATGCATAACAGCGGCATAGTGCCCCTCACCGCGGCGGGCATCGTTGGTCTCCGGGGTGCCCTCGATGGACAGCATGAAGGCAATGTTGCCCAGACGCACCACCTCTTTGCAGAACGGCTCATCGATGAGGGTGGAGTTGGTGTAGATGGCAAACTGCACATCATTGTGCTTCTCGGCCAGCTTGAGGATATCAGCCTTACGCACCAGCGGCTCGCCGCCGGTCAGCATGTACAGGTACACGCCCAGCTCCTTGCCCTCGGTAACAATCTTGTCCATATCCTCAAAGTTGAGGTTATTCTTGTGACCGTATTCACCGGCCCAGCAGCCCACGCAGTGCATATTGCAGGCGGAAGTGGGGTCGAACAGGATCAGCCAGGGGATGTTGCACTGATACTTCACGCGGTTCTCGCGGATGGTCTTGGTGCCGCGGAAGAAAGCCTCGTAGCCCAGATTCAGCGCCATGGTGCGGGCCACGTTGGGGTCGGTCTGATCCAGCACACAGTTGATGAGCTTGGACCACTTGCTGTCGGGGTCGGTCAGGGTCTGTCTGGCGTGCTCGTAGGCTTCAGCGCTGAACGAACTGCCATAGAACTGCTTTGCAACATCCACCAGCTGTCCCACGGTTTTCTGACGGTCTTTATCGGCATGAGAAAGCACCACGTCCACCATTTTACCAACGGCAGCACGCTGCATTTTATGAGTCAGGCTCTCAACAGAAGTATTCATTATCCTTTTCCTCCAAACGGTATTTTTCGGAAATCTCTTTTTCTATTTCTATGCCATTACTCTACCATTCTATCCCACAAGTTACCATAAACAGAAAAAGCGCCGTGATAGAAAACCCATCACGGCGCGGATTATGATAAAATTTTGTCGTTCTTCCGGTTCAACCGTCCTGTTCCAGATGGATCTTATTGCTGGCAAGGCGGCATAACGCGCGGCGCAGATCGCCCTGCAGCATCCGTCCCATACGTTCTACCATCACAGCGGGCTCGGTCTTCATATCCCGGCGGATCCATTCCAGCACCACGCCCACCAGCGCATATTTGTAAAAATCCACCACAAACTGCTTGTCATCGTCCTGCACGGTGATGTCGCGGCATTCGCGATCCGCAAATTCCTTCAGCATGGAGTCCAGAAGCTTGTACAGATACTGCTCCACCTGTTCACGACCCACAGAGCGGTATACGTTCAGTACCAGTGTTTTGTTATCCCGGATCTGGTGCAGGATGTCCAGAAATGCTTCGGTCCATGTATCAAAGCTCTGGCGGCCTTCCATCGCCTTGACCGCATCTTCCGTCAGGATCCAATCCACCAGATCGTAAATATCCTTAAAGTGGTAGTAGAAGGTCATGCGGTTCACGCCGCAGTCCTCGGTGATATCGTTGATTGTGATCTTATTGAGGGGCTTTTCCAGCAGCAGCTTTTTCAGCGATGCTTCCAGTGCCCGCTTCGTTGTTTGTGACACAAAAACCTTCCTTTCCCGACCGTAGAAATTTTTCCCGCTGCGTACGGTGATTGGCAGCTTCGTACATTATAATACCGCAAAAGCCGTCCCGATTGCAAGCATTGATTCTGTCCATTTTGTAAACAAAGAACGACTTCCTGCGTTTTCACTCCGGCAGTTTCTCGTTTCAAGAACCGTTTCTCAGCCCTCCCAAACCCCTTCCGGCGGTGCGCAATGCCTGCAAAAGCGGCTTCTTCCGGCAAAAAAGCGGAAAAGGCCCTTGATTTTATATTCCTCTACGCTTAGAATGGGAGCAGACGGCTGTGATTGAAGTGCCGTTTTGAGGGAGGGTACAAACTATGATGGATACCATTGGTTTTCTGGGCTGCGGCAACATGGGTGGAGCCATCGCCCGTGCCGTTTGCAAAGCTGTTGACCCTAAGAAAGTTTTTCTGGCAAACCGCACTGCGGCCAAGGCACAGGCACTGGCCAAAGAACTGGGCTGCAAAACAGCCACCAATGCTGAGGTGGCCGGTGACTGCGACCTGATCTTTCTGGCGGTAAAGCCCCAGATGATGGAAGCTCTGCTCCAGCCGCTCAAGTTCACCTTTGACGAGCGCCCCAGCCGTTTTGTGCTGTGCAGCATGGCAGCGGGCCTTTCGATTGCCCGTATTCAGGAGATGGCCGGTGAGGACTTTCCTGTGATCCGCATCATGCCCAACACCCCGGCTTCGGTGGGCGAGGGTATGATCCAGTACTGTTCCAGCAATGTCACCGCTGAGGAAGAAGAAGCCTTCCTCACCGGTGACGGGAAGAACAAGCCGACTGGCGTGTTCCCGTCCGCGGAGCTGGGCGTGACAGCCAATGGCGCATCCATCACCTTTGATGATGTCATCGACCTGTATCACTCCCTGCGCATCCCGTACCGCCGCAAGGCCGTATGGCTCCTGAACGATGCAACCATTAAGGCCTTGCGCAAGGTGAAGGACAACAACGGCAACTACATCTGGCAGCCGTCTGTCACCGCAGGTACGCCGGATACTATCCTGAACCGTCCCTGCTACTGCACTTCCTTTGCACCGGAACTGGCGGCGGGCAGCCGTCCCATGCTCTTCGGGGACTTCAGCTACTACTGGATTGCCGATAGGGAATACCGCTCCTTCAAGCGGCTTAACGAATTGTATGCCGCCAACGGCCAGATCGGCTTCCTTGCCAGCCAGCGCGTCGATGGCATGCTGATGCTCAAGGAAGCGGTCAAGGCCCTGGAGATGAAAGCGAAGGGATAAGCCATGATTGTGACGCTGGAAGAAGCCAGGGAATACCTGCGGATTGATGAAGATGACACGAGTAATGATGACGTCATCCAGTCTTCCCTGGAAATAGCCCAG
>ERZ773276.2807-NODE-2807-length-10138-cov-18.376971_pt1 | contig 10138 bp, 9 predicted proteins | sample MGYA00511386_ERZ773276 | MGnify/ENA primary metagenome ERZ773276 (study PRJEB29015, sample SAMEA2737778) | human gut metagenome | biome: human gut; feature: human-associated habitat; material: faeces | place: China | collected 2012 ...
TAGAAGCCGGAGAAAAGCTCGGTTTCCTGCCCGGCGACATGAAAGATAAGATCGACCCATACTTGCAACCTTTATATGATGCCTTGCAAGACATGATACCTGCCGCCAAGTTAAAGGAATACATGGAACTGAACGTTATCCAGATTGCTCCGTTAGCCTTTATGCGCGGACGCACACTGAATGACGCAGTCGTAATCTTGGATGAAGCCCAAAACACCACTACGCAACAAATCAAAATGTTCCTTACCCGTATGGGTATGAACACCAAAATGATTGTGACGGGAGACATGACACAGATCGACCTCCCCGCTTCACAAACATCGGGACTGGTGCAAGCCCTCCGTATCTTGAAAGGAGTGAAAGGTATCAGTTTTGTTGAACTGAGTAAAAAGGATATCGTACGCCATAAACTGGTGGAACGTATCGTGGATGCTTACGAAAAATTCGACAAAGAAGCGAAAGCCGAGCGGAACGGTTCACTACAGAGGACACAAAGCACACAGAGGATTTAATCCAAATATCTCAATGAAGACTCTGTGTACTCCGTGTCCTCCGTGGTGAAATTAAAGAAAGAAGCATAATTTTAATATATATATCATTATGAAAGCATTAACAAAAACAGATTTCAACTTTCCGGGACAGAAAAGTGTGTATCACGGAAAAGTGCGCGATGTGTACAACATCAACGGCGAAAAACTCGTCATGGTAGCAACCGACCGTATTTCGGCCTTTGACGTAGTACTGCCCGAAGGTATCCCTTACAAAGGACAAATGCTGAACCAGATTGCAGCTAAATTCCTTGACGCCACTACTGACATTTGCCCGAACTGGAAACTGGCTACTCCGGACCCGATGGTAACGGTAGGTGTATTGTGCGAAGGCTTCCCGGTAGAAATGATTGTACGCGGCTATCTCTGCGGCAGCGCATGGCGTGCTTACAAAAGCGGCGTACGCGAAATTTGCGGTGTGAAGTTACCGGACGGAATGCGTGAAAACGAAAAATTTCCGGAACCAATCATCACTCCGACTACAAAAGCCGAAATGGGATTGCACGACGAAGACATCTCCAAAGAAGAAATCCTGAAACAAGGACTGGCTACTCCGGAAGAATATGAGGTTCTCGAAAAATACACATTAGCTCTCTTCAAACGCGGCACTGAAATCGCAGCGGAACGCGGACTGATTCTCGTAGATACAAAATACGAATTCGGTAAGCATAACGGTACCATCTATCTGATGGACGAAATCCACACACCGGACTCAAGCCGTTATTTTTACTCTGAAGGTTATCAGGAACGCTTCGAAAAAGGCGAACCGCAGAAACAGCTTTCTAAAGAATTCGTCCGCGAATGGTTGATGGAGAACGGTTTCCAGGGTAAAGAAGGTCAGAAAGTGCCCGAAATGACTCCGGCTATCGTACAGAGCATCAGCGACCGTTATATCGAATTGTTCGAGAACATCACCGGTGAGAAATTTGTAAAAGAAGATACCAGCAATATTGCTGAACGTATCGAAAAGAACGTTATGAATTTCTTGACTGAATAAGAATGGATTACCCGCAACAACATATCAAACCTTACGACAAGGAAGGAAAGAAAACCGAGCAGGTGGAACGTATGTTCGACAACATCGCGCATGCCTACGATAAGTTGAATCACACCTTATCCTTAGGGATAGACCGCAGTTGGAGACGTAAGGCCATAGCCTGGCTTCGCCCTTTCCATCCGCAACGTATGATGGATGTAGCTACCGGCACAGGAGATTTTGCCATCCTTGCCTGCCGCGAGCTGCAACCCGCTGAGTTAATCGGCACGGATATATCGGAAGGTATGATGAATGTGGGGCGTGAAAAAGTAAAGAAGGAAGGACTCTCGGACAAAATATCTTTTGCCCGGGAGGACTGTACTTCACTCTCTTTTGCCGACAATGACTTTGACGCTATTACCGTAGCTTTCGGTATCCGCAACTTCGAAGACCTCGACAAAGGCCTCTCCGAGATGTGCCGTGTACTGAAACCGGGAGGCCATCTTGTGATTCTGGAGCTAACCACTCCGGAGCGCTTTCCGATGAAGCAACTATTCTCCATCTACTCAAAAATCGTCATTCCGTTACTGGGCAAACTTCTCTCCAAAGACAACAGCGCTTACCGTTATTTGCCGGACACCATCAAAGTATTTCCGCAAGGGGAAATAATGAAAGGAGTTCTTTCAAAAGCCGGATTCGGCGAAGTGAGTTTCAAGCGGCTGACCTTTGGTATCTGCACTCTTTATACTGCGACAAAATAGTGAGTTAATTAATTTAATCCTTTTCTTTTATGGAAAAATATGGTTTAATCGGTTATCCTCTGAGACATTCATTTTCTATCGGATACTTTAATGAGAAATTCAAATCCGAGGGTATCGATGCAGAGTATGTGAATTTCGAGATTCCCAGTATCAATAACTTCATGGAAGTCATCGAAGAGAACCCCAATTTATGCGGACTCAATGTCACCATTCCTTACAAGGAGCAAGTAATTCCTTTCCTGGATGAGCTCGATCGTGACACGGCAAAGATAGGCGCAGTAAACGTGATTAAAATCATCCGCCAACCAAAAGGTAAAGTAAAATTAGTAGGTTATAACTCTGACATTATCGGATTTTCCCAATCCATACAGCCTTTATTGCAACCCCATCACAAGAAAGCCTTGATTCTAGGTACCGGCGGGGCCTCCAAAGCAGTCTATCACGGACTTAAAAATCTGGGAATCGAAAGTGTATTCGTTTCACGCACTCATAAAGCGGACAATATGCTGACTTACGAAGAGCTAACCCCCGAAATCATGGCGGAACATACGATTATCATCAACACTACTCCCGTAGGTATGTTCCCTAAGGTCGATTTCTGCCCGAATATCCCATACAATCTAGTAACTCCAAACCATTTGCTCTACGATTTGTTATATAATCCGAATGTTACCCTTTTTATGAAAAAGGGTGAAGCACAAGGAGCCGTTGTCAAAAACGGTCTGGAAATGTTGCTTCTTCAAGCATTCGCCGCTTGGGAAATCTGGCATAAGTAAATCACATTTCCCCTCACTCTCGGCAGAAGAAGTCAGGGGCAAATCAAAGAGGTATAATTATGAGGAGAAAAGTTGTCTATAGCATTATCGTTGTCATGTTGATATTGACCGGTTGTACCATTGGAGGAAGTTTCTATATGTTGAATCTATCTCTGACGCCGGATGGCAAGATATTGTCTAAAGACGCTGATTCTTATCCTTTTATGTACAGAAACTATCCTTTTCTGCGTTCGTGGGTAGATAGTCTGCGACAAGTAAATGCCCTGAAAGACACTTTTATCGTCAACCCGCACGGCATACAGCTTCATGCTTACTATGTGGCTGCTCCCAGACCCACAAACAAAACCGCAGTTATTGTACACGGATATACGGATAATGCTATCCGTATGTTTATGATCGGTTACCTCTACAATCGGGATTTAGGCTTCAACATTTTGCTTCCCGACCTTCAGCACCAAGGCGAAAGTGAAGGTCGGGCCATTCAGATGGGATGGAAAGACCGTCTGGATGTATTGCAATGGATGAACATCACCAATAGTATCTTTGGAGACAGCACGCAGATGGTAGTGCATGGTATTTCGATGGGAGGCGCAACCACAATGATGGTATCCGGTGAGGAGCAGCAGCCTTTCGTCAAGTGCTTTGTGGAAGATTGCGGTTATACCAGTGTGTGGGATGAATTTTCCCATGAGCTGAAAAGTTCTTTCGGTCTCCCTCCTTTCCCTTTGATGTATACCACCAGTTGGCTATGCGAAAAGAAGTACGGATGGAATTTCAAAGAGGCCTCTTCGCTGAAACAAGTAGCAAAATGCCAACTGCCGATGTTGTTTATCCACGGCGACAAAGATACATACGTTCCGACTTGGATGGTTTATCCGCCTTACGAAGCAAAACCGGAACCTAAAGAACTTTGGATAGTACCAGGTGCGGCTCACGCCCTTTCATACAAAGAGAATAAACAGGAATACACAGATAAAGTCCGTAAGTTTGTCGGGCAATATATTCATTAAACGATGAAATTAATATTCACATTCATAGCTATTACTTTCTTGCTGATCCCCTTACGGGCTCAAGAGAAAGTGTACACAGTAGACAATCTTCCGAAAGTCCACTTACAGAATAAGACGCAATATGTATGCAATCCTGCGGGAATACTGTCAAAAGCAGCCTGTGATAGTATAGATTCCATGCTTTATGCTTTAGAACTGCAAACCGGTATTGAGACGGTCGTTGCAGTGGTTCCCTCCATTGGAGAAGAAGATTGTTTCGATTTCTGTCATCAACTGCTCAATCAATGGGGTGTAGGAAAGAAAGATAAGAATAACGGTTTGGTTATTCTATTAGTAACCGACCAACGCTGCATTCAATTTTATACCGGATACGGTCTGGAAGGAGTTCTCCCCGACGCTATCTGCAAGAGGATTCAGACGAAATACATGATTCCGTATCTGAAAGACGGGAATTGGAATGCCGGAATGGTGGCCGGTTTGAAAGCGACTTGCCAAGTCCTTGACGGTTCTATGGAGAACGATTCTCTTTCCGGTTCAACCAATAACGGAGGTTCATTCGATTTCATCCTCGCCGTATTTTTCTTTATACTGATTGGTGGAGGTATCGCTTTCCTTTCCGCACGCAAGCAAAGCCGTTGTCCGAAATGCGGAAAACACACGTTACAAAGAAGCGGTAGCCGGCTGATCTCCAGAGTCAATGGCGTGAGAACCGAAGACATCACTTACACGTGTAGAAATTGCGGTCATACCCTCACACGTCGCCAACAAAGTTATGACAATGATTATCATCACCGAGGTGGTGGCGGTCCGTTTATTGGTGGTTTCGGCGGAGGCAGAAGTTTCGGAGGCGGAGGCAGCTTCGGTGGAGGAATGGGCGGAGGAGGTGGTGCCGGTTCACGATTCTAGTCAATTCACGACTCCAACTAAAACCTAGAAAAGTCAAGGAAACACCAAGATTTAAAATCAAATTATCAATATCAATCAATAAAAACGATAAATATGAAAAAGTCAGTTATCATTATTTTAGCTGTTATAGCTGTCATTGTCATTTGGGCTGTCAGCATGTACAACGGTCTTGTCGCTATGGATGAGAAAGTAAATGGTCAATGGGCCAATGTAGAAACTCAATACCAACGCCGCGCCGATTTAATTCCCAATCTGGTAAATACAGTAAAAGGGTATGCGACACATGAAAAAGAAACGCTGGAAGGAGTGGTTGAAGCACGCAGTCAAGCAACACAAATGAAAGTCGATGCAGCCGACCTGACACCAGAAAAACTCGCTCAATACCAGAAAGCACAGGGCGCCGTTACTTCCGCCTTAGGCAAATTATTAGCAATTACGGAAAATTATCCGGATTTGAAGGCTAATCAGAACTTCCTTGAACTGCAAGCCCAATTGGAGGGGACGGAAAACCGTATCAACGTGGCACGCAAAAATTTCAATGATGCTGCACAGGCTTATAACACCAATATCCGCCGTTTCCCCAAGAATATCTTTGCCGGAATGTTCGGATTTGAAAAGAAAGCTTACTTCGAAGCGGAAGAAGGTAGCGAAAAAGCACCGAAGGTAGAGTTCTGAAAAGAGGCAACGGCATTTCTAGTAAGATAGTTGGCTGTACAAAAAAAAAGCAGTACTTTTGCAGCCGTATACAAAATAATTCTATAACTCATGAGTAATCAACGATACATGATGCGTGGCGTAAGCGCATCAAAAGAAGATGTGCACAACGCCATCAAGAACATCGACAAAGGAATTTTCCCTAAAGCATTCTGCAAAATCATTCCCGATATATTGGGAGGCGATCCGGAATACTGTAACATCATGCATGCCGACGGAGCCGGAACCAAGTCTTCGCTTGCTTATATGTATTGGAAAGAAACCGGCGACCTGTCCGTTTGGAAAGGTATTGCGCAGGACGCTTTGATCATGAATATTGATGACCTGCTTTGCGTGGGGGCCGTAGATAATATTCTTGTCTCTTCTACCATCGGACGCAACAAGCTGTTAATTCCGGGGGAAGTAATTTCCGCCATTATCAATGGAACGGATGAGCTGCTTGCCGAGCTCCGCGAAATGGGAGTAGGCGTATATGCCACCGGTGGTGAGACAGCCGATGTCGGTGATCTTGTCCGCACTATTATTGTTGATTCCACAGTAACTTGCCGCATGAAACGTTCGGATGTGATAGACAATGCCAACATCCGTCCGGGTGATGTGATTGTCGGTCTTGCTTCTTACGGACAAGCTACTTATGAAAAAGAATACAATGGCGGCATGGGCAGCAACGGCCTGACAAGTGCCCGTCACGACGTATTCGGCAAATACCTTGCAGAAAAATATCCGGAAAGCTATGATGCGGCAGTTCCCGAAGAACTGGTTTATTCTGGAAACCTAAAATTGACAGACAGTGTGGAAGGCTCTCCGATCGACGCCGGCAAGTTAGTACTCTCTCCTACCCGTACATACGCGCCGGTAGTAAAGAAGTTGTTGGATGCACTACGTCCTGAAATACACGGAATGGTACACTGCTCCGGTGGTGCACAAACCAAAGTTTTACACTTTGTTGAAAACGTTCGTGTAGTGAAAGACAATCTTTTCCCTGTTCCTCCTTTATTCAAGACTATTCAAGAACAAAGCGGCACAGATTGGGCGGAAATGTACAAGGTGTTCAATATGGGACATCGGCTTGAAGTCTATCTGTCACCGGAACACGCTGAAGAAGTTATCGCCATTTCCGAATCATTTGGAATACCGGCACAGATTGTCGGGCGTATCGAAGCATGTGACAAGACTGAATTAATCATTAAGAGTGAATTCGGAGAATTTAGATACTAAAGAATGGCAGATAACAGTACCATATTAGAAAAACTGGACGGTCTTGTAGCCCGTTTTGAAGAAATATCAACCCTCATCACCGACCCGGCAGTCATTGCCGACCAGAAACGTTATGTCAAACTGACAAAGGAATACAAGGAACTGGATGACTTGATGAAAGCCCGCAAGGAATATATTCAATTGCTGGGCAACATCGAAGAAGCCAAAAATATCCTTGCCACCGAGTCGGATACAGATATACGCGAAATGGCCAAAGAGGAAATGGACCTTAGCCAGGAACGCCTTCCGGTATTGGAGGAAGAAATCAAGTTAATGCTTGTTCCTGCCGACCCGCAAGACAGCAAGAATGCCATTCTTGAAATTCGCGGTGGAGCAGGAGGCGATGAAGCGGCAATCTTTGCCGGTGACCTTTTCCGCATGTATGCCAAATACTGCGAAGTAAAAGGATGGAAACTGGAAGTCTCCAACGCCAACGAAGGAACTGCCGGCGGATACAAGGAAATAGTTTGTAGTGTCACGGGAGACAATGTTTACGGCACATTGAAGTATGAATCGGGTGTACACCGCGTACAGCGTGTTCCCGCCACAGAGACTCAGGGACGTGTACATACTTCGGCAGCTTCGGTAGCCGTACTTCCTGAAGCAGAAGAGTTCGATGTGGTCATCAACGAAGGAGAAATCAAATGGGATACTTTCCGAAGCGGCGGCGCAGGCGGACAGAACGTTAATAAGGTAGAATCCGGAGTGCGTCTGCGCTATATCTGGAAGAACCCCAACACCGGTGTTTCCGAAGAAATTCTGATCGAATGTACCGAGACACGCGACCAACCCAAAAATAAAGAGCGCGCATTGGCCCGTCTCCGTACTTTCATCTACGACAAGGAGCATCAGAAATATATCGACGACATTGCTTCCAAACGTAAAACGATGGTTTCAACGGGAGACCGCTCTGCGAAAATCCGTACATACAACTATCCGCAAGGACGTATCACCGACCACCGCATTAATTACACGATTTATAATCTTGCGGCTTTCATGGACGGGGATATACAAGACTGTATCGACCACCTGATCGTAGCTGAAAATGCGGAACGGTTGAAGGAAAGCGAACTTTAGATAAATTGAGAGTTGAAAATTGAGAGTTGAGAGTGATTCTAAAATAGTAAAAAATAGTAAACAATAAGATGGATAAGCAACAATTATTTGAAAACATAAAACGCAAAAAATCATTCCTTTGTGTAGGGCTTGATACTGACATCAAGAAAATTCCGGAACATCTGCTGAAAGAAGAAGATCCGATTTTTGCTTTCAATAAGGCAATCATCGACGCAACAGCCGATTTGTGCATAGCCTACAAACCCAATTTGGCTTTTTACGAAAGTATGGGTGTAAAAGGATGGATCGCTTTTGAAAAGACAGTAAAGTATATCAAGGATAATTATCCGGATCAGTTCATCATTGCCGATGCAAAACGTGGTGATATAGGAAACACTTCCGCCATGTATGCCCGTACTTTCTTCGAGGAACTGGATATCGACTCTGTAACCGTAGCTCCTTACATGGGAGAAGACAGTGTGACTCCGTTTCTTACTTACGACAACAAATGGGTTATCCTGTTGGCATTGACTTCCAACAAAGGATCTCATGACTTCCAATTGACAGAAGATGCAAATGGCGAACGTCTATTTGAAAAAGTACTGCGCAAATCACAGGAATGGGCAAACGATGACCGTATGATGTACGTAGTAGGCGCTACTCAAGGACGTGCTTTTGAAGATATCCGCAAAATTGTTCCTGACCATTTCCTTCTCGTTCCCGGTATCGGAGCGCAAGGCGGCTCGCTCGAAGAAGTTTGCAAATATGGTATGAATAGCACTTGTGGATTGATTGTAAACTCTTCCCGTGGCATTATCTACGTAGATAAGACAGAAAAGTTTGCAGAAGCTGCCCGTACTGCTGCACAAGAAGTTCAGGCACAAATGGCAGAACAATTGAAGAGAGTGATTAACAATCAGTAATTAAGTGGTCTACGAAAGAAAGATAATTAACGACCCGGTATTCGGGTTCATTAATATACCCAAGGGATTACTGTATGATATTGTACGTCATCCCCTATTGCAGCGTCTTACCCGCATCAAGCAGGTGGGACTCTCATCGGTAGTATATCCCGGTGCACAGCACACCCGTTTCCAACATTCACTGGGAGCATTCTACCTAATGAGCGAAGCAATCACCCAACTAGCGTCCAAAGGTAATTTTATCTTTGACAGTGAAGCGGAAGCTGTGCAGGCTGCCATCCTTCTGCATGACATTGGGCATGGCCCATTCTCACACGTACTGGAGGATACAATCGTGAAAGGAATTCCTCACGAAGAAATTTCCCTCATGCTGATGGAACGGATGAACAAGGAGATGAACGGACAACTCAGTCTTGCCATCCAAATCTTCAAGGATGAATATCCAAAACGTTTCTTGCATCAGCTGGTTAGCGGGCAACTGGACATGGACCGGCTTGATTATCTTCGTCGTGACAGTTTTTATACAGGAGTAACAGAAGGAAACATCGGCTCTGCACGAATCATAAAAATGCTTGATGTGGCCGACGACCGTCTCGTAGTCGAGTCTAAAGGTATCTATTCCATAGAGAACTTTCTTACGGCACGCCGTCTGATGTATTGGCAAGTATACCTGCACAAAACCTCGGTCGCATACGAAAAAATGTTGATCAGCACTCTTCTACGCGCTAAAGAACTAGCCTCACAAGGTATAGAACTGTTCGCATCGCCTGCATTACGTTTTTTCCTTTACAACGATATCACTCCTACGGAATTCTACAGCAATCCCGATTGCCTGGAGAATTTTATCCAGCTGGATGACAATGATATCTGGACGGCTTTGAAAGTATGGAGCACCCATACCGATAAGGTACTTTCGACTTTAAGTATGGGAATGATTAACCGAAATATCTTTAAAGTGGAAATTTCGTCGGAACCGATTAGTGAAGACAGAAAAAAAGAATTAACTTTGCAAATCAGCCAACAACTAGACATACCCCTTTCCGAAGCGAACTATTTTGTTTCTACCCCCAGCATCGAAAAGAACATGTACGACCCGGCAGATGACAGTATTGACATTATCTATAACGACGGCACAATCAAAAACATAGCCGAAGCTTCGGACATGCTGAACATCTCATTATTGTCCAAAAAGGTAAAGAAATACTATCTCT
>ERZ773276.2812-NODE-2812-length-10118-cov-4.261155_pt1 | contig 10118 bp, 12 predicted proteins | sample MGYA00511386_ERZ773276 | MGnify/ENA primary metagenome ERZ773276 (study PRJEB29015, sample SAMEA2737778) | human gut metagenome | biome: human gut; feature: human-associated habitat; material: faeces | place: China | collected 2012 ...
AACATAGTTGATTATTCGACTTAGAATCTTAGAGGAGGATGCAACTATCCGGAATTTCCGAATAGTTCAAACTGAAGGTTCACGTCAGGTGACTCGCGATATAAAGCATTATAATCTTCAAATGATTATTGCGGTTGGAACTGGAGGAGAATGCGAAGAAGGAGTAGTGTTACTTTAGCTCAATGTAAAATGATTAAAAATGTGAAGGTGACGGAGGTGTCGAACCATTATGAGTAATGTGAAGGAATACAAAGATATAGTGGCATTTCACCCTGGATATTATATTGCAGATATTATTGACAATATGGAAATAAGTCAGAATGAGTTTGCCACAAGGATGGGAACAACAGCAAAGACATTAAGTAAGTTGATCAATGGGCAGGCTAATATCTCAAATGACTTAGCAAAGAAGCTTTCTGTAATGCTTGGAACGAGTGTAGAAGTTTGGCAGAATTTGCAGAATACTTATGATCAAAAGTTGCTTGAGATACAGCAGGTTAGCCTGTTTGCTCATGTGTAAGATGTGGACATTGCTTAAGTACTTTGTTGATTAATTTGGTTAATCCGGATTTGAATCTTGGGAAAAGTTTTGGTTGAACAGAGGTTTGGATGATGATAAGATTTAGTTGGGGTAATAGTGAACACATGAGTTCACATTTCATAACTAAGAAGTAATGGATTGGAGAGGTGCTTATGGCAGATAAAATTGGAACCGATGAATATGGGGAAATACTTATATATCAGACTGATGATGGGCAGACAAATATAGAAGTTAAAATAGAAGATGATACAGTGTGGCTGACACAACAGCAGATGTCAGAGTTATTCCAAACTTCTCGAACAAATGTAGTAGAACATATTAAGCATATTTATGAGGAGGGTGAATTGGACGAAATTTCAACCTGTCGGAATTTCCGACAGGTTCGAAAAGAAGGAAATCGTGAGGTGACAAGGCAGATTCCTCATTATAATCTTGATATGATTATCTCTCTTGGATACCGTATTAAATCAGTGATTGCAACAAGATTCAGGCAGTGGGCAACAAAGCGGTTAAAAGAATATATGATTAAGGGATTTACGATAGATGACGAGCGTTTGAAAGGAAATGGTGGAGGAAATTACTGGAAAGAGTTACTTGACAGAATCAGGGATATAAGATCTTCAGAAAAGGTCTTGTATCGTCAGGTTCTTGATTTGTATGCTACGAGTGTAGATTACAATCCTCATAGCGAAGAGTCTGTTAGATTCTTTAAAATTGTTCAGAATAAACTTCACTATGCAGCACATGGTCATACTGCGGCAGAGGTTATATATCAGCGGGCAGATGCAGAAAAGCTATTTATGGGACTTACTTCATTTTCAGGTGAATTACCAGCATTAAAGGATATAGGAATTGCAAAGAATTATCTTGAAGAAAATGAACTTAAAGTATTAAACAATCTTGTATCTGGTTATTTTGATTTGGCAGAAATTAATGCAATTGAACATAAACCTATGTATATGGATGATTATGTAAAGCAGCTGGATAGTGTGTTGTCATCAGGAAACAGAAAGCTTTTAACTGGTTCCGGTTCTGTAAGTCATAAACAGGCATTGGAGAAAGCAAAGTCAGAATACAGAAAATATCAGGAGGTTACTTTAACACCAGTCGAAAAAGCATATCTTGAAAGCATTAAAGAGGTTTCAAAGGAAGTAAAAAGGAGATAACATCTGATGAAAAAACAGCAGAAATGTTACATATATACAAGAGTTTCCACTTCCATGCAGGTAGATGGTTACAGTCTTGATGCACAGAAGGACAAGCTTAGAAAATACGCAGAGTATCAGGAAATGTCTATCGTCGGGGAATATTCTGATGAGGGTAAATCTGGCAAAAGTGTGGAAGGCAGACCACAGTTTAAGCAGATGCTTGCGGATGTAGAAAGTGGCAAAGACAATGTTGATTATGTGCTGGTATTTAAGCTGTCACGATTTGGAAGAAATGCTGCGGATGTTTTATCGTCATTGCAGAAAATGCAGGATTATGGGGTTAATCTTATCTGTGTAGAGGATGGGATTGACAGTTCCAAGGATGCCGGAAAGCTTATGATATCTGTGTTATCTGCGGTAGCAGAGATAGAGCGTGAGAATATCCTTGTCCAGACAATGGAAGGCCGCAGACAGAAAGCGAGAGAAGGCAGATGGAACGGCGGATTTGCGCCATATGGCTATCAGCTGGTAAATGGTGAGCTTATCATTGCAGAGGATGAGGCAGAGATTATCCGTATTATATATGATAAATTCGTCAATACAACGATGGGAATGGCTGCGATAGCTGCATTTTTAAATAACAGTGGTTATAAGAAAAAGCTTCGCCAAAATAACACAATGGAAGGTTTCTCTACCTCATTCGTCAAAGGTGTGCTGGACAATCCGATATATTGCGGTAAGCTTGCATTTGGAAGAAGAAAAAATGAGAAGATTCAGGGTACAAGAAATGAATATCATATCGTAAAACAAAAGGAATACATGTTAAATGATGGAATCCATGAGGCAATCATATCAGAAGAAATGTGGAATCAGGCACACAGAAAGCGTCAGGAGACAGGTGTTTTACAGGTAAAAACGCACAGCCTTGAACATGAACATATTTTATCCGGAATTATAAAATGTCCGGTCTGTGGAAGCGGTATGTATGGCAATGTAAACCGCAAGAAGCATCCGGATGGAGGCTATTATAAGGATTATTTTTATTATGCCTGCAAACACAGGAAGCTTGTGGACGGACACCGCTGTACTTATAAAAGACAGTGGAATGAGGACAGGATTAATGCAGCAGTTGAGAAAATTATCCGCAAATTTGTGAAGAATCCAAAGTTTGAGCGGGAAATCCGTAAGCAGATAGGAAGCAGCATTGATACTTCGGAGCTTGACAGGAAATATGATGGATTAAAAGACAGATTGAGCCAGACAACCGGGGCGAAAAACAGGCTTGCTGACCAGATGGATCGTTTATCTGTATCCGATAAGAATTATGACAAAAAATATAATGACATGCAGGAACGTTTGGACAAGCTATATGATGAAATTACTGATATTGAGAATGCCATGGAAGAAGTCGAAACAAGACTATATAATATCAGGCAGGACAAAATCTCAGAAGATAATGTTTACCAGTTCCTTTTATTCTTTGATAAGCTGTATGATAAATTTACAGATCTGGAAAAGAAGACATTTTTGAAGAGCTTTCTGTCCGATGTATTTATCTATGAGGAAGAGCAAAAGGATGGCAGAATATTAAAAGGTCTCCGGTTTAAATTTCCGATATATATGAATGGCAGAAATGTATTAGGCGTGGATTGGGATAACGAGAGTACAGATGAGACGGTAGTGTTGCTCACAAGAGTGAACTAATAGAAATCCTTGAATTTACGCACTTTTTCGAGCATATCACGTTTGATAAGACTGTTTATTCTGAGCGTGGAAAGCACATGAAAAAGTATATTCGGGTAGTTGTAGCTGTCGAACTCGTGACAGTAGCACAGACTCCGGACCAGTTCCAGCCCACGGTTTATAACCTCATCAGGAATCTGTCGGAGAATGTGATTCTACCCATAGCAGGAATTATCCTTACGTTTATTGCCTGCTATGAACTGATACAGCTGGTCATCGCTCACAATAACCTGGCAAACTTTGAAACCTGGATCTTTTTCAAGTGGGTATTCAAGACCTTTATAGCAGTAACGCTGATTACAAATACCTTTAATATCACCATGGCAGTCTTTGACGTAGCACAACATGTGGTCAGTCAATCAGGATCACTTATCGCCGGAAGTACCGCAGTGGATGGTTCTACTCTGGCAACTATGCAAAGTACTTTGGAAGCAATGGATGTAGGGCCGCTGTTTGGCATATTCCTGCAGTCCTTTGCCGTGAAGTTCTTATTTGAGATTTTATCGATTCTGATCTGGGCTATTGTCTATGGACGAATGATAGAGATCTACCTGACCATCAGCCTTGCTCCGATTCCATTTGCAACTTTCGGCAATAGAGAGCAGAGCATGATTGGACAGAACTACCTTAGATCCCTTTTTGCACTTGGCTTCCAGGGATTCTTAATCATGGTATGCGTAGCAATCTATGCAGCCCTGGTACAGACAGTTTCATTTTCATCAGACATCATGGGCTCTTTGTGGAATGTCCTTGGTATCACATTACTTCTTGCATTCACCTTGTTTAAGACAGGTTCAATCGCAAGATCTGTATTCCACGCACATTAAGGAGGGAAGGCGGGTATTACTTACGATGATAAAACACTAATAAAGAGCTGGAGATGCGGAGAACCTGTCTGCAAATATGTTAGAGAACAATTAGGAATAAATATTTATTCAAATAAGGGGGAACAAGGTGGAGTAGAGTTTGTAGATTCCGATGATAAAATCAATGAAATATGGCTCAATCCAGAAATAGTAAAGTTGCATTACCAAAAGGCTTCAACATTTGGCAGTGGACATAGAAATTGGGGCGATATCAAAGGTGAAGATTGTTATCAAGATGTATGTGTCTTATTAAATAAGACAACTATGCAAGCATATAAAAAAGGAAATTTACAAAATCTTGCGGCTTCAACAAGGAATAAATTATATGTTGCACTTACGAGAGCAAAAGGCCGAGTTTATTTAGTTGAGGAAGATTATGCGAAAAAATTGGAGGTATAGAGATGAAGGTTGGAAAGATTCCTGCTGGGATGGATCCAATTGATGCCAAGAAAAAAGTGGGATCTTTTTTGAAATCAGTTCAAAATGATTCAAAGCCTAATAAATGTATTTTATGCGGACAGCCTAAAACAAGTTTTTGTAATTCTCATTCGGTTCCTAGAATGTGTTTGAAAAACATAGCTGTTGATGGAAAGGTATTACAGGCTAATGGATTGGTTGGTGCAGATATAATTGATGTAGAAAAGGGGATTAATAATTCTGGTACATTCCACTTTATTTGTAATGAGTGCGATAGTAAAGTGTTTCAAGATTATGAAAACCCTGATGCATGGACAGATGTCGCTCCAACAGATAGGGTATTAGCGCAGATTGCCTTAAAAGACGTATTGCTTATGCTTAGTAAAAGAAATATGGAAACGCTTTTGTGGCAGCGGGCTGCAGAAATGAGCAATATCGGTGGAATGGATTATATGAGAACTGTTCAAGAACTCGATATAAGAGATTTTACCGAAGAGATGGAGTTGTATAAAGGAATAACTGCAGAAACAAACGAGCAGTTTAAGGTAGTATTTTATGAGAAATTACCTTATACAGTTCCTATAGCAACACAAGTAGCGCTGGTATTAGATAAAGATTTTGAGGGAAATGAAATTAATGAAATTTTTAATATTTCAGAGGATGTACGTATTCAAAATTTACACATTTCCATATTCCCTTTGGAAGATAGTTCAGTTGTGATTGTGTTTTATCATAGAAGAGATAAGAATTATCGGAGATTTCATCGCCAATTTAATTGCTTATCGCATGAAAAAAAGCTTGAATACATCAATTATTGGATTTTTAAATATACGGAAAATTATTTTTTCTCTCCGCGAATAAAGAGTATTTTGGAAGAGGATGAAAAGCTGCAGATGCTATCTCAAGAAAATTATGGAGTGTCTAATCTTGGATATATCTTGGGACCAGATGATTTACTGTATGAAGAGGTAAAATCTTCCGAAATAACAAATCTTTTAATTGAGCGTTTTTAATTATTTTGAAGAGGAGGTGCGGTTCTTGTTTGGAAAGAAAAAGGAAAAACAGCAGACAGAAAATATGGTTTCTGAAGTAAACGAGAGAACTGCAATCGAAATACTTGTTACTGAGGAAGATAAAACTGGCAGTAACATAATGTGTATGAGTGATTTTTTTGACATTGCGGTTCATCAGATGTCAAATACACTGGTATGTGCCAAAAACAATTTGGAAATGAATGTACTACCAGTCTCTGATTTAAGTGTTGTTAATAATGCTTTACAGACGGTGGGGGCTTTTTGCTCACCGAAATTTGATTTAGTTCCTGATTTTGCGTCTTTGCCAAAAGATATTTTAGAAAAATATAAGGCAGGGAAAATAGTACTTGGAGATTCAAAGCAGGTAGAAGGCAATATACGAGCTGTTTTAATTGATGTTGAAACAAAGCAGAGAGTAAAGGATGTTACATTAAAAAAGCTTGAAAGAACTGACCAAACAGCTGGCATTTCGCGAGATATGGTTACGCAGATGCAATTGCGTCAAATATCTGAAAAAATAGATTACATGGAATCAGAGCAAGCATATTTGATTGAATTTGCACGAAATCAAGCTATAATGAGACCTTTTTTAGATGCAAGAGATTTTATTTTATCGGCTCAAAATGCGACGGCGGAAATAGATCAGAAGGAGAATCTGGAAAAAGCTGCAGAAAAAATGAGAACTGCGATTAATGCCGTATATGTTGATATGACCACAATAGAGGGTGAACTCGCAAAAGAGGGGAATAGAAAGTGGTTTACAAGAATTAATCGCTCCAATATAGACAAACAAATATCAAGGCTAACTAAAGATATGCAGATTGTTACTAGATATGTAGGTCTGCAATCGCAAGTTTATCATTATCTTGGTAAGACTGAAGAACAGAAAAGTGTTATTGGAACATATAACAGAAGAGTAAGTCGTTTTTTTGATAAAGGAATAGTTGCAACAGATAAATCTTTGGCAATGTTCATACATGAAAATATTGAGTATAATGCTAATAATATAGATTGCTGGTACAACTTTGAACAAGAGATGAAACCTTTACTGAATTCAGCATATGAGGAACTGCAGGCGAAGGAAGTATACGTAATAACAGCAGAGGAGGATCAAAAAGATGTCAAATAATGATGCTGTCAAAAGGTGCAAACAGTGTGGAAAAATTCTGGTCTCAGAGTCCAAGCTGGGTTTATGTCCGAAATGCGCTGATAAGGATAAACGTGGTGCTGCAGAGGCCATAGGAGGGTTAGCTTTAGCAGGGACAATAATCAAGATTGCATGGAAGCCTGTAAAGGGATTGTTAAAGGCTATCATTAAAAAGTAATCAAGAGGATGAAGTGATGAATTCAGAAATTGATTATGATTCTTGTCAGGAACGATGGAAATATTACCAGAATCGTTATCTGGATTTAAGGATTCAATTAAAAGACGTAAAAAATAAAAATGGCAGAGGTGTGTGGAAGTATGGTTCTATAGAGCTTTCAGGAGATTGCTTCTTTAATTTTAATGATAAGAAGATTGCTGCTTTTATCAAGAACGTTCAATGTGATTCTGAAACTAAAAAGTGCTTAATGGCGTGTGCCGCTCGACATCATTCGAATGAAAACTGTGTTCTTATGCCAACTACTGGTGGTATGAATAAAGTTAAGGGAAAAATCTATTATCGAGATGCTGGATTTGTGATTGCTGGAGTTGGTCGACCTACAGATAAATGTTACGATAGACCAGATACATTTTTATTTTATTTGAATGATTTTTATGAGCATAAGGAGAGAGCTTTAGATTTATTAGGTGCAGGAAAATACTTGGGCAATAGTATCTTTAAAGAAGCACTACAATCATTCAATTTTGCTGATTTATATTCCTTTTTAGTTGGGTTTGAAGATGTATATGATTATTGCAGATTCTTTTACGGAATGGAAAGAGAATTTGTGGATCGTATGATCGAGGAGGGAAAACGACCAATTACTGTTGATGAAGATTTAAGAAGATACATTGAGTTGGCGAAAGATTTTTGGCAACTGCAAGTAAGTATAATAGAAGAAAAAAGCTGACCTGTCCTTATATCGGGACAGGTCTTTTGCTATCATTGTAATCATAAAAGGGGGAGTGCACGATTTTAGCGGCTGTCAGATATTTTTGATATTTTGTAGATTATTGTTGCAAACAAGCGTTCGTGGTGTTATACTTTCAAATAGGAAGTAACGAAAGCAGATTGCTTCCTTTAGAAAGGAGCGGCGTATGAGACATAAATCTACAGAGCTTATGGGTACTATTAAGGCATTTGTAGAGGAATACTACAAGAATTATCGCCACTCACCGTCTACAACAGAGATTGCCAATGCGGTCGGTATTGCTAGAGGAACTGCATATAAGTATCTGTTAGCCATGAGTGACAATGGCATGATCAGATATGATGGCCAGCAGATTTCTACTGAACAGACCGAGAAGGTTCAGACAGAGTTTACAAGTGTGGCACTACTTGGTGCTGTTTCCTGCGGCGTTCCTACGCTGGAGGAAGAGTATATAGAGGAATATGTGTCATTGCCTGCTTCTATGTTTGGCAAAGGGACTTTTTTCTTACTTAGGGCAAAGGGCGAGTCTATGATTGAAGCCGGGATTTCTCCTGGAGATTTGGTACTTGTCAGAAAGCAATCAGAAGCCAAGGATGGCGATATTGTTGTTGCCCTGGTAGCAAATGAGAACACGCTGAAGCGCTATTTTGTAGACAAAGAGAATCAGAAGATCAGACTTCATCCTGAGAATAAGACCATGAAGGACATCATTGTTTCGGACTGTAAGATTCAGGGTGTAGCCGTCAAGGTTATTAAGAACCTTGAGTAATGTGCGCTAAACAGTTTAAAAGATCAGTTAAGTCATGCAGTTGATAATTGCAGTGTTGACTACACTTACGGAAAGGTCATTGTCGGGAGAATTATGTACACTCATCATATCGGTTTTTTTCCCTTTCCCGAATGAGAGATATCAGCTTATCAGTCAAAGGATGCGTGATGTTGGTGAGCTTTGCGGAGGAAAAAACTAGGGAATGTGTGGTTTGTTGCCACAGATGTGGGGCATTTCTTATGGAGTCAGCTAGTACAACTTCGTATATGGTTTGCCCGGAATGCGGTGCCCGCCTTGTTGTGTGCGTGAAGAAAGGCAAGGTATCCGTATTTGATGATACTAGATCTGAGGAGGAGCTTGCTAAGAAGAGACATGCTCGATTAACCAGATATGCCGCCAAGATTAATGAAATCGTTAAATAGCTTTGGCAGTTATATCATAACAATTAAATATGGATGAGGTTATTAGGGAGATTACTGGATTGGTCGCACATATGATGCGTTAAAAGACTTACAAATGAGTGACGTCTGGTAGCCAAGAGTTTGTGAAGAGAGTCGTATTTACTACGGATAGATGCAGCCAGGGAGCATAAGACATCTATTTAGATAAAAAAGGGCCTGCAAAACAGAAGCTAACTTGAAGTATGTTTTTATATAAAAAGCTTTTAAGCAATAAGGAAGCTATTTACCGTGAAGCAATGTCGATGTTAAGTGATGTGGCTGAGGTCAAGGCTCCTGAAAGAAATGATAAGGAAAAGCTTGAACGCAACATGAAGAAAAGGATAGACATATTGAAAGTATTTCTGAATTTATTAAAATGACTGCTTATGATGCCAGGGCGAAGATTCCTGAAACAGTGATTGATAACTTTGTAGATCGTGTGGTATTTGATCATGGAGATTTCATTTGGTATCTGAATCCAACTTTTGGAAATGAAGTATACAGTCAGACCACTTCCGATTGGGAAAAAAACAACTGTCGACCGCTTCAAGTGATACAAAAGATACGTCATATGCCTGCTGCTGCTCAGGCTGCAATCGCTAACAAGTAGGATTCGGACGAACAGAACTTGTAAGTAATTAGCTTAATAAAGACAATATGAGTCCCTGTAATTGCCATGAGGTGGTTACAGGGACTTTTTTGTAAAAAATATGCATATCAAAAAGGAGAAATCAATAGCCGATACTTGATTATATTATGTACTGATGATATTGTGGTCTATGGAAATTAAACATAGGAAGAATATATAATGAATGAAAGAGATGTAGAAATTAGTAAAAGAGAAGCTAAGAAGAAGGAACGTAGGTCGAGAAAGGACAAGCTTGCCATAGAGAAGAGAATACTTCGTCTGTCTTTTATGGGAAGTGTCTTCTTCATACTTGCGGAGGGCGTGATGGCATGGTATACCCATTCACATTCGCTTTGGACGGACTGCCTGTTCGACTCCGCAGATCTGGTCATGATAGGACCATTTATGGTGCTTGTTCCGCTTCTGTATAAACCGGTGACAGAGAAACATCCATAT
>ERZ773276.2813-NODE-2813-length-10118-cov-2.553115_pt1 | contig 10118 bp, 6 predicted proteins | sample MGYA00511386_ERZ773276 | MGnify/ENA primary metagenome ERZ773276 (study PRJEB29015, sample SAMEA2737778) | human gut metagenome | biome: human gut; feature: human-associated habitat; material: faeces | place: China | collected 2012 ...
CCTTTCCATCCAGTCCGATGATTCCTTCCGGATTCACTGCCACGATCTCGATCTTACTTCCTTCCGGAACTTCCGGCAGAACCAGTCTTTCTGTTCCTGCTTTCACTTCTGATGGAATCTTATTGTTTGCCAGGATGTCGTTTAAGATTTCCTGTGCACCCGGAACGTGCGTTTCTTCTGTCAGTTTTGCCTGCACCAGCATCCGTGCATTTCCTTCGTCTTCTCCGACATCACCTGCTGTGAAATAATATTCCAGTGCAGAAGCCGGTCCTGTATAGAATACTTTTCCGCTCTCTTTGTCAAATGAAGCAATCTGACTGTTTTCTCCCATCAGAACTTCCGTTCTCTGCAGCTGTTGAGGTGTCAGTACCTCATTTAAATCTGTCCAGTACTTTTCACCGTCATATTTCCGTTTTAACTCGATCGTCTGCGGAGATAACTGTAAATCCAGAGCCTTTCCTGACTCTGTCCATGCCAGATGATTCTCTGCACAATACAATGTTTTCAGGTTTGAAACATCTCCAAACTGCAGCAGTGACAGGTTATTTCCGTTTCCATAAACACTTTCCGGCGCAGCACTGTCCATCTTAAGACTGGTAAGCTGGTTGTTGTTAAAATTTAAGTATGCAATATTTTCTTCTGCCCCGATCAGATTTGTGATCTGGTTGTTTTCCACACTGACCTGTTTTGCTGTTCCGAAACGGAACTCTCCGGATAACTGATTATTTCCTGCAAGAACCGTTTTTAATGCAGTTGCTTCATCCACGATCAGTTCTGTCAGACTGTTATTTGCTGCGTTAAATTCCTCCAATGCTCCCAGACCTGAGAGTGAGATCTGCTGCAGGTTGTTATTCTGACAATGAAGTGTTTTTAAATTTCCAAGTCCTTCTACGAGAAGGCTTTCCATTCCATTACTGTCTGCCTGAAGCACTTCAAGAGCCGCTGCCGGTCTTGCATCCAGTGTATGCAGCTGATTTCCATAACAGCTTAATGCACGCAGTGAAGTCAGGCCTGTCAGATCCAGATCTGTAAGATGATTATTTTCAATCCGTACTTCTTCCAGACTTCCAAGTCCTGTCACATGAAGCTCTGAAAATGTACTATTTTGAGCATACAGCTTTTTCAGACTGCTGCATCCTGTCACATCCAGCACGGAAGCCGGATTTCCGTTTACTTTCAAAATCTGCAGAGATGACAGATCTTTTACCGGTGCAAAATCCCCAATCGCATTTTGGCTGACATCCACGCGCTGCAAATTTCGGAAATTCTCCACACCTTTTAAATCGGTAATTCCTGCATTCGGCATTGCCAGTTCTTCCACTTCCATGCACTCTGCTTCCGACAGGCTTCCATTTCCATCTTTGTCACAGGTTCCTGCAAATGTCAGTATCACCTGATCCGGAAACTGTTCTGCAGAAAGTTCAATTTCTCCCACCGGTGCTGCTTCCGTCACTTCTTCATTCTCTGGTTCTGTCTCCGGCTGTTCAGGAGTTTCCGGTATCTGAGGTGTCTCATTTTCCGGTGTCTTATCCTCTGTTTCTTCTATTGTTTCTACAGCCTGTGCTTTGATCGTATACAAATCGCTGCTCATCGTTCCTAAAATCATTCCGGACATCAGCAGGTACGCAGTTAATTTCTTTATTTTCATCTTTTTCCCTCCTACTATCTACTGTGCCATAGTGACGAATTCTACTGTTTCTGAACGGAGAGATTCAATTCCTCTCTCATTTACTGCAGTTACATAAACCTGATATGTAGTAAGCGGGGTCAGCTCCTGAATCGTCTGATTCATTTCTTTTCCTTCCCATACCATCTTACCATTTGCATACACACGGTATGTACATCCCGGTTCTTCCGCAGCCCAGCTGATATTTGCAGAAGACGAAGATTTGCTGTCAATTCTCACGTCGCTTGGAGCTTTCGGTGTTTCCCAGTTGTCCTGACTCTGCGCTCCGATCAGGTAATACCAGGAACCTGTTCCATACTCTACCCCATCTTTTCTTGCTGCTGCCCGCAGAATTGTATTTTTCTCGACTGTAATCGGTCCTTCATATTTTTTAGCGGACTCAGAAACTTCTTTATTTTTCTCAAATGGCTGACTGCCGTCCAGAGTATAATAAATCTCTGCTCCTTCACCTGCTGTCAATGTCACCTGCTGTGCAGAATCATATTGTCCGGAAGCAACATCTGCGCTTACCTGAATATCCATTGCTGTAAAGGATACTTCTGCCGCTTCAGATTCATTGTCATATCTGTCCACAGCTTTTACCTGAACAGTATACTCGCTGCCAGCCTCCAACGGATCTAAGATCAGCGCAGTCTGTGTAACTTCACGGAAACCAACCTGTTCTCCGCCTTTACTCCAGCTTACTTTGTATTTTTCGACTCCTGTATTATCTACTGACGGAAGGAAACGAATTTCTGCTTCCGATGCCTTCGGAGATACGACTCTCAGATTGCCCGGCACAGTTGGTGCTTCTTCATCTTTGATCACCACATCCCCTGTTTCGCCCATTACTTCCAGTTCTACAACGTGGTTTGTATTTCCTTCTGTACTTCCGTTCATATATACGCGGATGTATCCCGCATCAAAATGTTCTCCATCTTTCGGCAATGGTGTTTTTGTGTCCGTATCTAACCAAGATACACCTTCACCATACACTTTCATGTTTTTTCCATCTTTTGTCTCGATGTATTCTTCTTTTTCGCCTTTTGGAAGTTTGTGTGTCTCTCCTTGTGTTCCACTTAAAGATGCCGGCCACTCTCTGTCTGCATCCCGATTTCCGTTCCAAAGCACCAACGTTTTAGTAGGATCAAAGGAACTGTCCGGTGACAGAAGTACGACGGTATCATGATATTTACGCGTTCCATTCCAATACCGATACAGGTTCACTTCCTCAACATGATGTAACCCACCAAGATCTACCTGCAGCCATTGTGCACCTCCGTTATTTCTGCCAGGATCTGAGTAGTTATCAGGATTCGTCTTATTTCCATCTACAGCATCGTCTCTTCTGGAAGCTTCACTTGCATCTTCTGAAAAGCTCACATTTTTGCCTCTTGCCAGATTGGTTCTCTCAGATTTGATCGGCTCATCTTCTATTTTCTGTGCATTCTCATCATATACAAACTCCAGACCTGTAATGGAAAGATCCACCCAGCCGTTTGTCTGGATCGTGATAACTGCTTTTCCTGTTTCTTCGTTAAATTCTACTTTTGGTTCTGTGTACTGCGGCTGTCCGTCTGTGTCCGGCTGCTGTCCCTTTACAACCTGCACTTTTGGTTCCTTCGCCAGTTTTGTCAGTTCAAATGTAGTGGTACGCAGCTCATTATCTTCCGGAGACAATTTTCCTTCCGGCGCATTTACCACATTGTACTCATCCATATATTTATATACTGATAATTTTCCATTGTAGTCTGTCCCGGTGAAAAATCACCTGTCCACGTTAAGCCGAATTTATTATCAAAAATAATCTCATCTTTATTTACCCTGTAGTTATTCAGCGTGATATCCATCGCTGTTCCGTCTCCAGATTCATTCATGATCATAAATTCGTGAGGCTCCATCTCTACTTTCAGACGTGCGCTTTCTTCTTCCCCTTCCAGAGGTAAAATTGCATGCTGCTTTTCATTTGTATTAACTTTATTGTTGTAGAGATACCATGTGCCCTCCCATTTGTCAGCAAATGCATTTCCTACATATTCGATTGGATACAGATCTTTGAAATACTTTTGTTTTGCCTGTCCGGACAGATTCTTGTCTTTGACATCCAGTACATTCGGAGGGGTTACGCCCAGTTTGTCTGCTTCCTGAATCAGTTTTTTTGTTACTTCCGCTCTGGTTCCCCATGCCGGAATAACCGGAATAATGCCATAACGTCCTGTTTCATAAATCTGGAATCCTGTCGGTTTTCCGGATAAACCACTGTAAAAATCAGAACTTACATTTCCATAGAGAACCGCTTTGGTCTCTTCCATGATCTCTTTTTTGGACGGTGCCGGATGATTGACAATGTAACGGAACAGTTCTGTCAGGACATGTGTATTTGCCGGACTGTTCGTGTTGCTTGTTCCATATACGATTTCCGGGAACTCAAACGTGTAGATCACACCACCGCCCAGATAGGTGCTCATCATTTGCATTCCAAGCAATGCTTCCGGTTCTCCACAAAGTCTCTGCCAGTTGTTATAGCTTCCAGCTCCTTGCCAGAGTTTTGAGAACTGCTTGTCCCATGCCCAGGTATCGGAAAGCATTCCCCAGCCTCCGGTATATCCTGCCAGCCAGCTTCCCTGGAAGAAACTGCTTGTTTTCAAATCATCCGGTTGATTTGAACTTGTGTTCTTATAAATCAAGTAGAATGCATCTCCGTGTTTTTCCAGTGCCTTTTTCATATTTGCATTGCTGACAATATTCGTCACTGTAGAACCGTGATCCTGATCTGACCATACAAAGAATCCACCGAATCGGTCAGCAATCTCCAGCATCTTAGCGCTTCCTTCGCATGGAGGATGAATACCTGCCCAGAAGTTCTCTGTATTGAACACACCCTGCATATTCGGATACATACGGTACATCAGATCCAACCAGCCGTAATCCATATCCGCTGTAATATTGTACTGTGTTCCTCCATTTTCCGGTGTTGCAGCTGCTGTCAATCCAAGAAGCATAATCGGCGCTCCCTGTTCATAGGCAATCTGCAGCCCATGTTCATGGAATGCCTGCAGATAAGCCTGTCCGATATGATCCGGAGCAAACTGTCTGAGGTTGTTTGTATGTAACAGCAAAACGTTATTCTCTTTCAGATCATCCGGAATAGCATTCCATCTTCCGTCTACTGTGTTAGATCCCTGTAATTCTGGTCCTTCTTCCTGTCCTATCTCATAGACATCGTTGGAATACGCTGTTGCGATCATCATCGGATGTTCGTTATCGATCACACGTCTTGGACCATCCTGTGACTGCACATCCTGCTCATTTTCGTATCCATAAATACCCAGTTCCATGAATTTTACTGCGGCACCTTTTGGATTCTCTGTATACACTCTGATATAACGTGCCTCTTTTGTTGTTCCAAGCTCTGTGGCCCCAAGTCCATTCTTGTTTGCATAATCCATATAGAACCACTGTCCACCCATCGCTTCTTCGTATGGCTTTGAAACATTCTCCGGCTGTTTCACTCCATCCGGAAGTGTCGGATTTCCTTCATAATAAACGATCTGACCGTCCGATAAATCCTCTTCGTTTCCAATCACAATGGCAGTATTTTTATAAGAAATCTTGGTTCCTTTCAGACGTTTTCCCTGACCACTCGGATTTCCATTTCCGATTGTCGCCTGTCCATCATATACCTGTCGTTTCAGGTTGATGACTTCCAACGGATAGGATGCACCCAGATCCACCTGTACCCACACCCCGTTTTTTCCTTCTGCAGTGCTGGTGACTTCTGTTCCCTGTTCCTGATAATTCTCCCAGTTGTTTCCCTCTTTATTACCTGTAGCATCATGCTGCAGATAATATTTGTCACCGTCGGTTAATAAATCCGCATTTTTCAGATCCATATTTTCCCCGACTGTGACTTTGACATCCTTTTCCTCTGCCAGATTGACCAGTGGCGGTGCTTTTTTTGCATCTGCCGCATCTGCACGGACTCCTGTTACCCCAAATGCCGTCAGCACAAGCGCCATGCATGACAGTCCGAGTAATCTGGCTTTGCTCCCTTCTTTTCTGGTTTTCATCCTCATTTTCCTCCTTTTCTTCCACATGAAAGTAAAACCAGAAAATGCTTTATTTTTTCTGGTTCCTTACATGTCTGGGATTTTCCCGCTTGAATTCTAGAGTACTATACTGTTCCCTCCTTTAATATGGAATATATTTACCAGAAATTGTACTTTCTTTACTATCACAATAGATTTCGCTCATTTATTTTGTCTATTTTTTACATATTACGTTTTCACATCAAATTTTTACGGTAATTTTTCAATCATTTCTGCCAATATTTCTTCATCGAATCCTGATTTTCTGTCCACCGTAGATCATGTTCGGATCTGCAATTCCATTCCATGCTGCCAGTTCCAGATAAGTTGTTGCAAAACGCTTTGCAATCTCTGATAAAGTATCATTTTCCTGCACAACATAATATTCCGCCGGAGCCTCATTTTGACTCAACTGTCTGTTTACTTCCCTTTGAACAGCATCCGGATCGTATCCCATATCACACAGCTTCTTTCTTCGTTCTTTACCGTTTGCATATTTTCCTTGTATCACTTCCCCGGCAACTTCCTCAATACTTTTGGACGGCTGCCCTGTCACGCCCTCTGCATACTTTGGTCTTGCATATCCGCGAATCTGCCCCCAACCTGCCGGAATTTTTCGTCTTGCCACTGCCTCATTATAATTCCCTTCCATCACTGTGATCATTTGGCCTGAAACAGACTCTACATACCCGATATGATCGGAATACCCGTCATTTGGCTGTACCTGGAAATCCCAGTTATACAAAATGATATCTCCGGGCAGTGGCACTATGGTTCCATCTTCGATCCAGATTCCCTTTTCTTTGAAAATCTCAATATGCTTTTCACATCCGCATTCTGTTCCGATCAAGTCCACACAGTCTGCCTGAATCGCTGCTGCAGAAACTGCGGTATCACACCACTCATCGGTATACTGTACGGCATATCCCCTCGCCAGTGGCTGATGCGAATTATACAGATCAATAATCTGCCGGAACTTCCCGTTTGCTTCACTGTAGCCAATCCACGAACGCATCACGTTCAATACATCCTGAGCGCTTCTTCCCGATGCATTTTCATCATACTTCATTAACTGATACTGCTCAATCAGTTCCATATTTTTCTGCACATAGACAGAACTAGTCGCATACCCATCTGCCCAAATGGTTTCCAGATATCGTCTGGGTTCTGTGATTCCCTTCAGATTTTGATAACGTGGAAGCTGAAGCAGTTCAAAATATCCTTTCACCCCCTCTTCCATATTGTCAAATACCCGGAAATAATCGGAAATCACGGTTGCCGTTCCGGCTTCGTATTCCTCCCAGGTTGCCAGATTGACGGACTTCCCCTGCCATTTCGTCCCACATTTCAACCCAAAATAATTGTGATAGTCTTTCGCCAGCCTGGATTCTCCCCAGCCGGACTCCAAAATTGCCTGTGCAATGATGGGACTGCATACTTTGATTTCATATGCAGCCGCATATTTCTTTACATATCCTGCGATTTTCTGAATAAATTCCTCTTTCTTCATCGTTCTCCCCTGCTTTCTGTATATTTCTCTGCTTTTCCATTTAAAATGTCAATTGCCTGTCTGAGTACTTCTGGAATGGGCATCCCCATAAGCCCGGCATTTTCCAGAATAGACAATGCTTCATTTGCGATAAACGCAATGCACACGGCATCCCTCAGATAATTTGTCCCCATCAAAAGGTCCAGACGGACTGCGATCAAAACAAACAACAGTGTCATTCCTTTTCGGCACAGCCCTTTCCAGCCCGCACGACTCTCCAGTCTGCCATTTTCTGACTTCGGACTTTTCTTAAAAATCACCGGCAGAAGAATCCCGCCTGTGATCCAGTCGATTCCCATAAAAAGAACCAATGTCTGCAGTGCGATATCCCATCCGCCAAATAAAAGGGCAACTGCACTCCCAAACATTCCAAACAAGCTCGTCACCATTTGCTTCATATCCTTCACCACCTTCAATTAAAAAAGCAGAATAGACGGCATTCTTTTCAAAGAATGTTCTACTCTGCCACTCATTTTTCTTTTCCTTTTTTCATTCGATCCTCACTCAAGGATGCTCCCTTGTTTCTGCATAATCGTCTAACACATATCTTGCATATTTTGTTGCCTGACGCTCCATCCCGATCGGGGTTAATTCCAATGCGTTGATCCACTGAAAATAATGTGTCAGTTCATGCCCTATTGTAAGCAAGATTGCCGTCAATGCACTGTCCTTTCCCCATTTGTCACATAAATCTGCCGCAACCCGGATATACGGTTCCACTGTATAATCATCTTCCATACTCCAGAATGTCCCATATACCAGATCCCCGTCCATTGCCCGTATTTTCTTTTTATTTTTTATGTAGGCAACAACTCTGAGAGGAAAGAAATATTCTTTTCTCAAAAATGCCGCAAACTCTTTACATGCCCTTCGTACCTCCGGATCTATCCCACTATCAAACCGAAGCCTGAAGCCCGTCCGATGACCTTCTTCCATAAAATCAATGTTCTGTTCCCAGTTTTCTATCGTCCAAATGTGATCCATAATGTTTATCCCTTTTCATCATAAACTGCTTTCATGCCATGATACTGCATCTTTTCTTTTTGCACTCCACATAATCTGTCAATAAAAAATAAACCTATTTTTATGGCAAAGTATATTACAAACGCAAAGACTATACGCACTTCTTGTTTTAAGTATTCTAAATCTATTTTAATCATGCACACTAAAATAATTAAGAATAGAATCAAGAACATTACCTGCTTTAATACCACATAACGATATGTATTTGTGAATTTCATATGTCTTCTCCTTACAGCCATTCAGATATTTTCCCTTTTATCGTATCGATAAAATGCACTTACTTGCTTGCTCTTATACTCTATCTCTGTTGCATTTTGTTCTTCAAACATCCTTTAAAATGGTTTCATAAATTCCTCTTTTGCCGATATACATCGGAAGTGGCAGTTTCCTCTGTATATCGACAGTTTACTTTACGGTGATGTGTATACCACATCTATTTTCCATTAGATAATAATTGAAATAATTCGTTCATATCATTTTCAATATCGTCGGTATCCGAACTCAAGGATACATTGAGTTTAAAAAACCGCCTTTCTATGGATGATTTCCTCTGTATATCGACAGTTTCTTACTGTTTTACTCTTTATTGACTTTCATCAAACACAATCTTCTCAGATTAATACAACATATATTCCGATGGTAACTCGAACTTATATCCCCATCCATAATATTCATCCACTGTTCTTGGCAAATCTTTATTTTTTAAATTATAATGCTTCCGGTTCCTTTCACAATACACATATGGAATCTTCATACAAGGAGTCAGATCTCCATCCAACACATTCACCGAAAACAGAAACGTCTGTATCTGAGGCATTTGATTCAAAAAACTCAAACTCGGAATTTCATTTCTTCCGGTCAACTCTAAATGTCTCAGATTTACCAGTTTTTCCAATACAGAAAAATCTTTCACCTTCGGGCATCCACTGATACAAAGCGCCTCAACAGATTCTGCTATATGTTCTAGTGCCGAAATATCTTCCAACCTTTTTAATTCTTCCAGTTGAACCCATTTTAAGTTGGGGGCTGTTTCTATATGGTCTAAATTTCGAAGCCTTGAATAAAATATCATAAGATACTTCATTTTTTCTGAGCAAAAATATTCCCTTAAGTCTTCTTTATCGCAATCAGATATCCTAAGTAATTCTAAATCCTTCACTTTTTGAAATCCTGTTCCACTTCTGAAATCATTTAATGATATCTTGATTTGTTTGATATGTTTCATTTTCGTGAAGTCCACAAAAAATTTATTAACTCGTGGAGCACCTGCTAAACTTTCTGCTCCACAATCCACAGCTTCTAAATTTTCCATCTCATACAACGGAGAAAAGTCAAATTCTTTCTCAACGCACAGGGGAACATAGACAGATGCTGCCTTTATTCCCGGACATTCTTTTAAAAATTCAATACTTTCCGTAAAAACATCTACTCTCTCCACATTATTTTCATTGATAAATTTTACATGTTCTTCTATGGTTCGCTCTGTACGGCGTTTGGGTCGCTCCTCCTGTGTATTTGAAATTCTCATAGCAGTGTTCCCTTTATAATCACTGAATACAAATCCGTCTATTTTGATCGTTCCATCAAAATTTTTAAAATACAAATCATTCCTTTGCTCTTCTGTAAGTTCAAATGCCTTCATGTAACTCCTCCTTCTTGAATATTATTACGCCTTCATTTTTTCGTCCCATATCTTATCCCCATTCGGGTATACTTTATCGGACGAAGTCCGCCTGCCGTAGGCATACATTGCGGGATGCCCGAATGGGGATGCTTTAAAATTCAATAGCTC
>ERZ773276.2818-NODE-2818-length-10106-cov-39.239976_pt1 | contig 10106 bp, 11 predicted proteins | sample MGYA00511386_ERZ773276 | MGnify/ENA primary metagenome ERZ773276 (study PRJEB29015, sample SAMEA2737778) | human gut metagenome | biome: human gut; feature: human-associated habitat; material: faeces | place: China | collected 2012 ...
TTGCCCATGCACCAGAGGCCGTCGTGGCCCGTGAGCGCAAGAAGCAGCAAGACTCCGAGGAGAAAATTGCCGCGCTGAAGGAGTCGCTCAGCCATTTGAAAGCTAAATAAGCATCCATAATTTTCCCCTATCCGGTCCCATTCATCTCAGAGTAGGATCGGGTAGGGCCTTTTTCTTTTTTATGTTTATTATATGAAGCATCGGCTCTTTCTTTTCCTTGTCATGTGCGTGGGAACTTTGTCGTTTCTCTTTTCCTCATGCAGTGACGATAGCGTAGATGTTCGTGACATCAATACGCAGACTGTGCTCGTCTTCATGCCCTGGTCTGGCTCTGCTACCAGTGAAGGGAGTCTCTATTCCTATCTCAAGCAAAACCTTGACAGCATTGAGTCTGCTATCAAAAGGGACAAAGGCATCAATGGCCGCGTTCTTGTCTTTTTTGCCACTTCACCCAGCGAGGCCAGTCTGTATGAGATAAAATACTCCGCGGGAACGATACAGCACAACACAATCAAGACTTACACCGGCAACAACTACGACACGACCGACGGCATGGCAGAGGTGTTTTCTGACGTGCAGCAAAACGCATACGCACTCAACTATGCGCTCATCGTCGGCGGGCATGGTACCGGATGGACCTATAAGAGCGACTGGAGCCGTTCCGCTTCATCGGCTAAACGCTTTTCGCCATCGACAACGGGCACAGGGGCTTATCCCGTCCCTGATGATGCGCTGCCGACATTTACCACTACGCGCTTTTTCGGAAGCGCCTCCGACATGAACTATGCTTTCGATATTCCAGACTTGGCGGCGGCTTTGCGGCAGTCCGGCATGAAGGCACAATACATTCTTTTCGATGATTGCTATATGGCCAACATCGAAGTGGCATACGAGCTGAGAGATGTCACCAACTATCTCATCGCCTCTACCTCTGAGGTGATGGCGATGGGCATGCCTTATTATTCTTTGTGGAATTACCTGGACAACTCTACTCCCCGTTATGAGTCTATCGTCAATGGCTTCCACTCGTTCTATTCAAATTATTCTGTGCCCTGTGGCGCGCTTTCTGCCATCGATTGCCGAAAAGTGGACCAGCTGGCCACGGTGATGAAGGAAATCAATAAGAATTATACCTTCGATGAGTCGCAGCGTGACAGCGTGCAGGTGCTCGACGGCTACAATACTCCTATCTTTTACGACATGGGGAGCTATGTCGACCATCTCTGCAAGAATGCTAATCTGAAGAGTGCATTCCATTCCGCGCTTGATGAGGTCGTAAAATACAAAGCCACTACCCCTACCTTGTTCACGGCGCTTTATTATGGTAATGAGCATCGGTTTGAGGTGAAGACCTTCAGTGGCATCACCATATCAGATATGAGTCTGAATAGCGTAGCCGTCAAAGGCCGTGAGAAGACTGCATGGTGGAGACGGACCCATTGATTACGCTTACACCTTATTATATATAGGGAACGTTGAGAATCAACACATGACGAAATTTCTAAAAGGTTATCTCTTTATATTCATCGGCATCTGTTTGCTGAGCAGTTGCTCTTACCGTCGGGCTAAGGATGCCAAGGGTAAGAGCGATCTGCAGTATGCCACGTTTTTAAAGATGGATGATCAGGGCGACGGGACTTCCGTCACCGTGATGGATCCTTGGCAACAGGGCAAGGTCTTGCAGCAGTGGATGCTGGTCAAGGGCGACAGTAAGGGAAAGGTCCACGGCACCTTGCAGCCATTGCGACGTGTGGTTGTGTTCACGACAGCACATTGTCAGTTGCTGGAATATCTCCATCTGCAAGACCGCATCGTCGGCGTGTGCGACTTGCAGTATATCCTCATCCCCGACATACAGCGGCGGGCAAAGGCTGGTAAGATCGTGGATTGTGGAAACTCGATGTCGCCCGATGTGGAGAAGATTATCGCTTTGCATCCCGACGCCATCATCATCAGTCCCTATGAGGGCAACACCGCGATCACACAGCTCTCGCGCCTGGGCATCCCTATCATCCAGGCGGCCGACTACATGGAGACGTCGGCATTGGGACGTGCCGAGTGGATGCGTTACTATGGCCGGCTGTTTGACTGTGGAGAGCGTGCCGACTCGCTGTTCCATGTGGTGGACAGCACTTATCAGAGTTTGAAAAGCTATGCCGCCCGTTTGCCATTGGGCAAAAGCATCATCACTGAGCGGATGACGGGCAACGTATGGTATATGCCCGGCGGAAAGAGCACGATAGCAGCATTGATCCGTGATGCTCACGCACGCTATGCCTTTGCCGACGACCAGCACAGCGGCAGCCTGCCTCTGTCGCTGGAACAAGTCATCGCCAAGGCCGGACAAAGCGACGTGTGGGCTCTGAAATACAATGGCCCGCAACCGCTGACCAAACGGACGCTGTTGCAGGAATGCAGGGGCTACAGCGTGCTGAAGGCTATGAAAACTGGACAGATCTATGTGTGTGACTGCTCGGTGGTGCCTTACTTTGAGGAGGTGAGCTGGCGTCCTGACTGGCAGTTGCGTGAGTTCATCCAGCTGTTGCATCCTCAGGCAAAGTTAGACAAACTGAGATATTATAGAAAGGAGAACAATTAAAATCCATGAGTCAAAGGAGATGGATCCTAAGCGTGGCTGTGCCGTTCATTGCCATCGTGCTGTTTTTTGCATTGAGTCTGCTTCATGGCAGCGTGGATATTCCCGCGCGTGCCGTGGGCGGCATACTGCTGGGCGAGCCATCGTCTATGAGTGCATGGGAGTATATCGTCTTGCAGACTCGTCTGCCGCAGGCCATCACGGCGCTGTTGGCCGGTAGCGCGCTTGCCGTCAGTGGCTTGCTGCTACAGACGGTTTTCCACAATCCCTTGGCTGCGCCTGATGTCTTCGGTGTCACGAGCGGGGCAAGTCTTGCTGTAGCCCTTGTCATGCTGACTCCGGTGGCTATACTGCCTTCCGCGCTGAGTGCCTTGTCGTCGGTGGCTTCTGCCTTTGTGGGAGCTATGGTGGTGACGGCTCTGGTCTGGGCTGCGAGCCGCATGGTACGCAACAGCGTGATGGTGATCATCCTGGGCATGATGGTGGGCTATGTCGCTTCGAGTGCGATCACGCTGCTCAACTTCTTTGCCTCAGAGCAGGGTGTGAAGGTCTTCTCGGTGTGGGGAATGGGCAGTTTTGGTGGTGTCTCGATGGACGAGATGCCGCTGTTCGCTGGCCTGACCATTGCCACGACAGCCATTTCCTTGTTGTTTGCCAAGCCTCTCAACGCGCTGCTCATGGGCGAGGGCTATGCCAGCAACCTCGGCGTGAAGGTGCAGCGCATGCGCGACCTGCTGTTGTTGCTTACCGGTCTGCTCACTGCTGTGGTGACAGCCTACTGCGGTCCGATCGCTTTTCTCGCCTTGGCGGTACCGCATATCGCCCGGCTGATGATTGGCACGAGCGACCATCGACGGCTGTTGCCGGTGACGATCTTGTGTGGCGGTGCCATCGCCTTGCTCTGCAACATCTTCACCACGATGCCGGGAAGCGGAGAGGTGCTGCCTCTCAACGCCATCACGCCACTCATCGGTGCGCCGGTGATCGTGTATGTCGTCTTGGGCAAGCGGCACTAAGAAGACTTTATTATTTGATTTTTAACCTGCTAATACTGAGTTATATGATTATCACAACCAAGACGGGAGACCACGGAACGACGTCGCTCTACACTGGAGAACGGGTGGAAAAAGACGACCTGAGGATCGAGCTCAACGGAGAGATGGATGAACTCAACGCTCTCCTCGGACTCTGCAAAGCGCAGAGTGGGGAGCGGGAGCCCTTTGAGTCGTTGCAGCGTCAGCTCACGAGTGTCATGACGATCGCGGCCAGCAATGGCAAGGCTGAGCCGGATACCTTGCGGGCTTTGCAGCAGACCATCGACAAGATGGAGGCGCATATCGCGGAGGTGGGCCGTCATCGCCATTTCACGTTCTTGCTTCCGGGGCGGAATGTTGCCGACGCTACCCTGCACCTTGCCCGTGCTAAGGCACGCACTTGCGAGCGCCGCTTTGTGACGCTGAATCGACAAATGAGTTTCCCCGATGTGATCCGCATCTATCTCAACCGCCTCTCGGACTATCTGTTCAGTCTGATTCTGGACAAGGTCTGATCAAAATAGAGGATATTCTGCTATTAAAAAATCCTAAATACACAATAAGATATTGCGGTATGTAGCTTAAAACGTTTATCTTTGCAAGAAGAAGAAAACATACGCGTATGAAGAAATATCTACTTGTCTCTTGCATGGTTCTTGTTGCCCTGTTGGGTGGGGCAAACAAAAGCTGGGCCATCTCTACCGTTCCTGATATGGACAGGGTGGAGAGCGACTTCCAGTCCATCACCATTTCCCTCGTCGGCGAGTCGGTACTGCGCGTGACCGGTGCCGCAGGGCAGACCTTGTCTATCTATAATGTGACGGGCGTGAAAGTGATGAATATCCGGGTCGACGGCTCGGACAAGAGCTATCATCTCAACTTGCCGCAAGGCTGCTACATTGTGAAGGTTGGAAATGTAGTGAGAAAGATTGCCCTCAGATAATCTTAGAGAGGGAATGATGACTGATGAAAGGACGTATAGGAATTATTTGTCTTTTCGCTATTTTGTTGGGCTCATGCCGTGAGCATGTGCCTAACCCGAATACGGAGTTGACGCTATCGTACTATGATGGACTGCGTCAACGTGAAGAACACATTACCAGTTTTAAGGTGAAGGAAGCGCTGGACTCTATGATCCGCAACGACGACGACTCGATGTTGGTGGACCGTAGGGTGAAAGGCTATTATCTGCGTCACCGCCCCCTCGTTTGGATCAGCAGGAAAGGCGTGGACAGCCGTGCCGACACTTTGTTGGCTCACTTGCAGGAAGTGGACAGCATCGGCTTCAGCGAGGCAAAGTTCCGGATTCCGCAGATCAGAAGAGACCTGCAGCGAATGAGGTCGCTCGACTTCGACAAGCGCAACACGGCAAGCAAGGTGGCGGCCCGACTGGAATATAACCTCACCAAGGCTTATCTCCGCTATGTCTGCGGGCAACGCTTTGGCTTTGTCAATCCCACAGATGTCTTCAACCGGCTGGATCTCAGAAATACAGATTCGCAGGCTCAGGGCTATCGGACGCTCTTCGACTTGAAGATGGAGCATCCCGACCGGGCTTTCTTCCAGCAGGCTTTGCGCGCCGTACAGCCCGACAGCCTCCCGGCGTTCCTGAACAGCGTGAATCCCTCTGACCCTTATTATCTCCGTTTGCGTCGCACCTATCTCGATAAGGCGATGCGACAGAAATACGGTGTCCTGCACCTGCTGATCAATATGGAGCGATGCCGGTGGCGGTTGAGCGACTATCCCCATGCACATCGGCGCTTTGTGCTGGTCAACATTCCGGCTTATCATCTTTGGGCGGTGAATGGAGACGAGTCGTTGACGATGCGGGTGGCATCAGGATCTTTGGAGACGAAGACACCGCTGCTGTCGAGTTATATCTATTGCATGGACGTGAATCCGCAGTGGATCATCCCAAAGAGCATTGTCAAGAAGAGCATTGCCCACAGGTTGAGCACCGGCTATTTCCGCAGCAAGCACTATTTCATCCGTGAGCGAGCTACGGGTCGCGACATCCCCGTGTCGCAGTGTAACCGTGCCATGCTGGAGAGCGGCGACTATCTCGTCATCCAAGAGGGTGGGGAGGGCAATGCTTTGGGGCGCATCATCTTCCGGTTCAACAACGATTTCTCGATCTATCTCCATGATACTTCCTCTCGTGGCGTCTTCCAGCAGGAGGACCGGGGAGTGAGCCACGGATGCGTGAGGGTGGAGCATCCCTACGAGTTGGCGCTGTTCCTCTTAGGCGACGGACAGAGTAAGATGGCAGAGAAGATTGCCTACTCGATGCAGGCCGACGTGTCGCCCTTAGGCAAGAAGAAGGAGGATCTCTCGGATGAGCAGCTGGCTGTCGCCGACACGCTGAAAAGAGACATGCTCGTCGGACGGGTGAAGGTGGAGCCGAGGGTGCCGATCTTCATCACTTACTTCACGCTATGGCCGTCGGCCAATGGCATCCTGCAACGCTACGACGACGTCTATGGCTACGACCAGGTGATGGCGGCGTGGCTGGCGAACTACTGGAAGGAGACTACCCTTTAACAAAAATAATATCATGGGGCAACAAGATCATTTTCCAAAAAGCGAGGACCGCGAACTGACGAGGGAGCTGACAGATCCCTCGTCCTGTCGGGCTGCCTTTTCCAAAATGGTCGCGCTATATAGTGAACCGCTGTATTGGAAGATCCGTCGTATGGTGCTGACCCATGACAACGCCAACGATGTTCTGCAAAACACTTTCCTGAAGGCCTGGAGCAAGCTGGACACTTTCCGGGGTGAGGCAAAACTCTCGACATGGCTCTACCGCATTGCCGTCAACGAGGCCCTGGACTTCCTCCGGCGCCAGCGGAATGTGCCGGAAGCCGGCGACGAGGCACTGCTTTCGGCCTCACGGCAACTGATGGCCGACAGCTATTTCGACGGCGACAAGTTGCAGAGCCTTTTGCAAGCCGCCATCGCCTTGCTGCCCGATGTGCAGCGCACGGTGTTTTGCATGAGATACTACGACGACATGAAGTACTCCGAGATCAGCAAGGTGTTGGGAACCAGTGAGGGTGCCTTGAAGGCCAGCTATCACCTTGCCGTGAAAAAAATCGCTGCGGTGATTAAACAATCCGAGATTTGATACGTCATAATCATAGTAATATCATAGAAACCATCAATTTTTGAGTTGAACGAAATCATAGGGGATCATTAAATATGGATAAGGACGAAAGATATATCGAGGCGCATCTTGGCCATGAGAATCCGTTTAGGGTTCCTGACCACTATTTCGAGGACTTTGCCAAGCAGTTGGAGATGCAGCTGCCGGAGCAACCGAAGAAGCCCACAGCCACCGTCGTGCCCTTGCGCCAGCACAAGTCCTGGTGGCACCGCCCAGCCCTGCTGTGGTCGGCGGGGAGCGTCAGCGCGGCTTGTCTGGCTTTTTTCTTCCTGCATTTGGGCAACGGGAAGATGACGCAACAGCCTGTCACAGCCACTAGTCAGCACGTACAGACAAGTACCTGGTCGGGCTTTGACCAGATGGCTGACTACACGATGACAGACACCAACGACATGTATGCCTACATGGCGGATGCTCAATAACGAGAGGAGACAACACAGAATGAAGAATATGAAGCAGCGATTAGCACTATTGATGGTGACCATACTCCTGTCTCTGGTCGCCTTTGCGCAACCACCACAGCCGCCCCGTTTCAATCCCGCGAAGTTTGAGGCGGACATGGAGCAGTTCATCACCACGGAGGCGGGGCTGACGCCGATGGAGGCTTCACGCTTCTTCCCTCTGTTCAGGGAGATGCTGAACAAGCAGCGTGCGCTGTTCGGCAAGATGAGATTCTACGCCCATACCGACACGAGCGACGACGCGGCGAGTCTCAAGGCCATCAAAGAGTGCGACAAGATAGAGGTGGAGATGAAGAGGATTCAGCAGGAGTATCATCTGAAATTCTGCAAGATACTCTCTCCCGGCAAGGTGCTTGCCGTCATCAAGGCTGAGGAGAAATTCCATCGCCAGGCGTTTAAAAGGATGGTAAGGAGGAAAACAAGATAAAGTAGAAGCATTGGATCACTTCACGATGTCGGGGGCTGGCACTAATGCCTGGAGAGAACATAATCCGAGGAGAGCGGAGACTTCTTCGGCTACAAGAACCATCTGACCATCACGTTCGAATTGATAGTTACAGCCGCCCAAATAACCTCTGGGGAAAAGACGAATGGCGTGGAGCAGAAAACCTGGGTACCACGGAGGAAGACAAGAATGTGGACGATGTGCTGTCCGGCAGGTCACCTCAAGATAAGCAAGTCGGGCCTCAGATACAAGGAAAGGGCAACGCCAGAACACTGTTCAGGTCCTACCCATAGAAGTGCCAGTGCTGCAAGCTGAGATACATATGCCTGAAGAAAGGAATGAAAAGGCAATACTACTCCATACTGATTAAAGCTGAGGAGCAGAATGAGTAAATGAAAACTCAGCCAAACACCAGAATTCAAGGAGAGAATCTATCCGGCTTCTATCATTTTGCAAGCGGTCAAAGATTATTTTCATAAATATACACTTGGATATATGGTGCAAGTAGAAAGTTGGCACTTTTTATTTGCTTCATATCATGGCATCCCCTGCCTTCTCTGAGGCGCCTCCTATACAAAAGTGTAAAAAAGCTCCCGCCAACTTGGCAGGAGCTTTTTTATGATCTTTGACGAAGCTCGTCTTCTATTATACCAGATACTGAGAGGAGATGCTCTCATTGTTGACCACACGGCGAATGGTCTCGGCAAACATATCAGCCACGCTGAGCTGCTTCACCTTATGACAACGCTGTGTGTAAGGGATAGAGTCTGTGAAAACAATCTCTTCAAGAGCAGAGTTCTCGACACGCTCACTGGCCGGGCCACTCATGACGCAATGCGAAGCACAAGCTCGCACACTCAGTGCGCCATGCTCCATCATCAGATCAGCAGCCTTGGTAATGGTACCGGCAGTGTCAACCATATCATCGACAAGCACTACGTTCTTGCCCTTCACGTCACCGATGATCTGCATGCTCTCCACCACATTGGCACGTGCTCTTGTCTTATTGCACAGCACCAGCGGACAGCCCAGATACTTGGCAAACGTGTTGGCACGCTTAGAACCACCTACATCAGGAGATGCAATCACGAGATCCTTCAGATGCAAACTTTGCAGATAGGGAAGCAACACACCGGAAGCATAGAGGTGATCAACAGGCACATTGAAGAAGCCCTGGATCTGATCAGCGTGCAGATCCATCGTGATCAGACGGTCAATGCCTGCCACACTCAGCAAGTCGGCGACAAGCTTGGCTCCAATGCTCACACGCGGCTTGTCCTTGCGATCCTGACGTGCCCAACCAAAATAAGGAATCACTGCAATAATGTGGCGTGCGGATGCACGCTTGGCAGCGTCAATCATCAACAACAACTCCATAAGGTTGTCAGAATTCGGAAAGGTGCTCTGCACCAAGAAAACGTCACGACCGCGGATCGACTCCTCGTAGCTCACTGCAAACTCACCATCAGAGAAGCGCGTAATGACTAAATTGCCTAATGGGCAACCCAAGCTGGCACAAATCTTTTCTGCAAGGTATCTCGTCTTTGTACCCGAGAAAACCAAAAAAGAGTTTTTTTCACTCATCTTGTTTAGCGTTTATATAACAAAAGTGTAATGGTCATTGCCTTTGATGATGCAAATGTAGGAATTTTCTGTCACACTCACAATAATATTGGAAAATAAAACGTATCTTTGCATTAAAAAATTGATATATGAAGGTAGATTTGCAGACTTTTAGCCAACTCCATCACCCCGCCTACGTGCTCGAAGAGCAACGCTTGCGCAAAAATCTCGAACTCATCAGCGATGTAGCCCGACGGTCCGACACAACGATTATTCTCGCTTTCAAGGCCTTCGCTCTTTGGAAGACATTTTCTATTTTCCGGGAATACATCCCCGCAACAACCGCCAGTTCGCTCTACGAAGCAAGACTCGGCTACGAGAAGTTCGGGAGTCGTGTCCACACATTCAGTCCTGGATATACCGATGACAACATCGCTGAGATCGCGCACTACTCCAGTCATCTCATCTTCAACTCACTGAGCCAATATCAAGGTTTCGCAGCCAAAGCCAGAAGCGCCAACCCAGAGATCAGCCTCGGCCTACGCGTCAATCCGGAATACAGTGAGGTAGAGACCCTGCTCTACAACCCTTGCGCACCGGGATCACGCTTTGGTGTCACCGCCGACCAATTGCCGGAAGAGTTACCGAAAGACATCGAAGGATTTCATTGTCACTGTCATTGCGAGAGTGGAGCCGATGCCTTTCAGCGCACACTCGCCCATATAGAAGAGAAGTTTGACAGATGGCTCTCACAGCTCAAATGGATCAACTTTGGCGGCGGACATCTGATGACTCGCAAAGACTACGACACAGAGTTGCTGATCAACATCCTGAATGGCTT
>ERZ773276.2831-NODE-2831-length-10069-cov-17.680248_pt1 | contig 10069 bp, 5 predicted proteins | sample MGYA00511386_ERZ773276 | MGnify/ENA primary metagenome ERZ773276 (study PRJEB29015, sample SAMEA2737778) | human gut metagenome | biome: human gut; feature: human-associated habitat; material: faeces | place: China | collected 2012 ...
AGTGCGTCACGGGTAGAGATCTCTGTGTTCTCTGTGTGAGAATATTACAGACAAGGGGGTTAGGGCGGGGATAACCCCCGCCCCAACGTTGTCACCCGTGCCTCTGAACTACGGGGTTAGGGCGGGGATGAGCCCCGCCCCTACTGGATGATGTCACTACTGCTGGAGAAGTTAGTAAGTGGTGATTCGTTAGAAGTAGACTTTTGCTGCGTTGTGTTTGTATTTTTTCTGCCTCTCGGCCTATATCCAGTGAATAGTTACAATACAAAGCGATAAGGCTAAACTTTCAGAAGAGATTTTTTCTCATTAACAAAAATTATTAAGATCTTCGGGTTATAACATAAAATAAAACCGTAAGTTTGCAGTGATTTGACCTCAACGCTTCCAACCCATGACGCAATACCTAACGACATCTATGAGAAATACTCGCTGTACTTCACACTGTTTGCTGAAGTCTTTTCTTCGACCGAAGAAGGCGACATCCTTGCTGCGTATGTTGCTGCTCTTCGCTTTCATCTTGTCTGTGCCTGGCAGTCTCCATGCCCGGCAAGACATCATCGACATCAGTGGAACGTGGATGGTGAAGCTTGCTGACGGACGTAGCGGGGCGGTCAGGCTTCCCGGTACGACAGATACCAACCGTCTCGGCGACGCACCTGCCGACACCACCGAGACGACACACCTGACAAGAGCCTATAGCTACAAGGGTGCGGCAGCATACAGCCGCTATATCGACGTGCCGAAGACGTGGAAGCACCGTCGCCTCACGCTGTTCTTGGAGCGCACCAAGCCGACGTGGGTCTACCTCGACGGCTTGCTTCTCGACTCGTGCAACGACATCTCCACACCACAGCGCTATGTGTTGCCCCGACGGGTGAAGACGGGACGCCATCTGCTGACCATCGTCGTGGACAACAGCCGGGGCGTGCCGTCGCAGCTGTATGCCTCTTCCCACGCCTATACCGAAGACACACAGACCAATTGGAACGGCATCATCGGCAGGATGGAGCTCAGGGCCGATGATATGCGGCAAGGAGAGGATGGAGTGGGGCAGGAAGAGAATGAAGTGGGGCTGGGCAGTAGGGCAGAGGCTACAGACGCGCGCACGGCATCAGCGAGCGTCCGTCCCCGGTTGACAACCGACGGGCATCATTTCTACGACCATGGCAAGATGGTGTTTCTGCGCGGCAAGCACGACGCCTGCGTATGGCCGCAGACGGGACATGTGCCGATGGACACGGCGTCATGGTTCGCCTATCTGCGTCTGCTCACCGCCTACGGCATCAACCACGTGCGCTTCCACTCCTGGTGTCCGCCCGAGGCTGCTTTTGTCGCTGCTGACAGTCTGCATGTCTATCTGCAGCCCGAGTTGCCGTTCTGGGGCGACTTCAATGAGAAAGACTCGCTTCTGATGACGTTTCTGCACAAAGAGGGCATAAACATTCTGAAGGAATATGGTCGTCATCCGTCGTTCGTCATGATGGCCTTGGGCAACGAGCTGTGGGGCTCTGTGACGGCGATGCGTCGCTTTGTCGACGACTTCCGGCGGGTGGCACCACAGATTCTTTTCACCTTCGGCTCTAACTATTATTTGGGTTACAAGGGCATTCAACCTGGCATGGACTATGTCACCACCTGCCGTCTCGGCGGTGAGGCATGGGGCACATACAGCACGCATACGCGAGGCTCGTTCAGCTTCGCTGATGCTGCTGACGGCGGACTGCTCAACCACCGGCGGCCAAATACCTCGATGAACTTTGACAGTGCCTGCGATACGGCCTCTGTTCCCGTCATCAGCCATGAGACGGGACAGTTTCAGTCTTACCCCGATTTCGACCGTGAGATACCCGCGTACTGTGGTGTGTTGCGGCCTTACAACATGCGTGTGTTCCGTCATCGGCTCGCCCGTGCCGGCATGCTCGACCAGATGGCAGCGTTTCACCGGGCCAGCGGAGCATGGGCGGTGGAACTCTATAAGGCCGACATAGAGATGGATCTGCGCACGCGCAATATGGCAGGCTTTCAGTTGCTTGACCTCCAGGACTATCCCGGTCAGGGCAGTGCCTACGTGGGTGTGCTCGATGCCAACCTGCACGACAAGGGTCTGGTCACCCCCGGACGATGGCGGCAGTGGTGTGCCCCTGTCGTGCCTCTGCTTGTCGCCGACAGTCTGTGTTGGGAAGAGGGTGACACGCTGAGGTTGGACGTAGAGGTCGCCAACTATTCGGGACAGTCATTAGTCGGAAAGACCTTGCGATGGACGTTGGAGGCTTTTGGTCCCCAGGCCGCCGCTGCTCAGCCCATCGGCATGGAAGGCTCGCTGACACTGCCCGACGGTGAAGGTCTGATCCGTGTGGGGTCACTGCCACGGACGAGTGTGGCAGAGGTCTTGCGGCGTGTCCGTGCGGCGATAGGAGAGGGCTGGCAGCGTACGAGCCTGCGGCTGTCTTTGGCTATTAAGGGAACAGACTATCGCAACAGCTACCAGCTTTGGTGCTATCCTGATGATGATTTGGAGCAAGCGAAAAAGGGTATTCTCATCACCCGGCAGATGACCGATGCCGTGGTCAAGCGCTTGCAACAGGGAGCGCGCGTGCTGTGGATGCCTGACACCACAGCACTGAAGAATACCGTAGGGCCGCTCTTCATCACCGACTATTGGAACTATCGTATGTTCAAGACGATTTGTGAGAACAATCATAAGCCGGTCTCGCCGGGCACACTGGGCATCCTCACCGACCCCAGCCATCCGCTCTTCAACAGCTTTGCCACCGAGAGCCATACCAACTGGCAGTGGTTCCCGGTCATCAAGGCTTCTCGTCCGTTGATCCTCGATAACCTGCCGGCCGCTTACCGCCCCATGGTGCAGGTCATCGACAACATTGAGCGTAACCATCGTCTTGGTCTGGTCTGTGAGTTCCGTGTGGGGCGTGGCAGTCTGCTGGTATGCATGAGCGACCTCGAGCAAGCCGCCGCTCATCCCGAGGGCCGTGCCTTCTATCTGTCGCTGCTTCGCTATATGCATTCCCCGGCATTCTCGCCAGCCGCCTCCTTCTCATGGAGCGAGCTGCACAGCCTGCTGACGGGCAACGTCGAAGAGGGAAGGCTCAACCAGCTGTTCAACACCACGCAGTACTAAGCTCTTGGATCCTTATTAAGCCAGAGCATACAGTTATTTGTATGTGAAGGTAACCTCCACGGGCTCACCTTGATGATAATAAGGCGCCTTGAAATAGAAGTGACCGGTAGCGTTGGCACTGTTGTCGCGTACATTCTGCATTGTGATCGTGTGCGCGCCGGTTGTGTAGGCTTTATAGACAAACCAGCAGTTCCAGTCTTTTCCTCCACTGATCTCTGTTGTGGAGCCCACCTCCACGCCACAGTCCTTAGGGTTGATGTCGTTGGAGGCAATGCGCAGCTCCACGGGCAGCAGTTCCACGGGATAGTTGTCAGGAACGGTGAAGGTCAGTGTCGCCGTGGCGGTGTTTTGTGAGCTCATTGTCGTTGGGAAGTCGAAGGTATATCCAAACTCCTTGATGCTGTAGATGTTGATTTTCCGGCTCATGCCGTGCTTTTTGTCGATCAGTCGCAGAGCAGCTTCCTTGAGGTTGTTGGTGATGTCGGCGAGGGCGAAGGATATCTTCCCCTCTCCTGTGGAGCTGTTGTATGTCAGTGAAGGCTGCGTGTCGGGCGAAACCGCTTCGTTTTTGAGCCACGTCACGTAGAAGTCAGAGGGCGACAGGTCTGAGCCGACAGATCCGTTGAGGTTATAGGAGAAGAGGATCTCTGCCGTCGATCCCGACTGCACGACGACGGACGTGCCCTGCTTGATGGCGAGCGTATAGGTGCCGTTGGTGATCTCCGGGACGATGTCTGCCACGGCAATCCACGGGTTGTTGGCCGCCGTACCCATCACGGCACCGTCGAAGGAGCTATAGCCCAGTCCCTCATCGAGTTTGCTGATGAGTATGCGGTATTCGTGATTGCGTTTGATGAGGTATGGCTCGTGGTCGTCGTTTTCCAGCAACACCTGGTGATATCGCACCGTGCCGTCGTTGTATGTCACCTTGAGGATGGCCTTTACCGGATTGTCGCTGCTGTTTTTCGATTCAAAGGTGTATGCCACGTCTGCCAAGTCTTCCTCGGTGCCATTGATGGTCTGTGTCGCCGTAGGCAGGGTGATGGCCGCGGCCTGCCAGTTTTCTGTGATTTGTGGAAAGGCGAGCGTTTCCCGGTCAAAGGGAGCCATGGAGCCCACACCCTCGCCGTTGACCACGGTGAGCAGGATGTTGCTGATGTTGGCGTCATTGTCGGCTGCGACCGTGATCTTGGCGCGGTCGCGGAGCATATAGACGACATTGGCCGGGCTGTCGGTCATAAAAGACTGTAAGGCTTCCGGCGATTCTTTCTTGACATATCCCCAGTATACCACCTTTTTGTTTTTTTCGGCGTTGCTGACCATGACGGTCATCAGCGTGTTTTCGTGCATACCGATCCACGACGCCTGGTAGTCAATGCCACTGTTGGCAAGGAAGTGGATGCGTGCCGTGGCGTTGGGAACAAGTGCCGAGAGTCGATATTGTTGTGTGTCGCCGGAGGTGTTGGCCTCGTTGGATATTTCCTCACCGAGTCCGAGGTAGAAGCCGTCGCTGTCGAAGCAGAGTATTTCCAACGTGTTGTCGTCGATGCCCTCAACTCCTTTCACGGCGGCGCGTGTCTCAAGAGCATAGTCGGGCACAGCGACGGTGAATGTCATCTTCGTCGTGTTGGACTCTGGTCTTGTTGTCGTGTCGTCGGCGATTCTGTCGGCCGTGCAGGCCGTGAGCAGTACGAGGACGAGGAGTCCTGTGAGTCTTATGAGTTGCTTCATCTTCGTTGGTTTTTTGCGTGGTTAATCTTTCTGCTGTTCCAGTCTCTCAATCTCGGCGGGTGTCAGGTCGCGGACGCATCGTACAAAAGCTTCATTGTTGTCACCGCTGATGCCTGTTGCCTGTGTCTCCTTGCTCAGCGTGCGGTAGTGGCTGCCGGAAAGCACTTCATCGATGGGTGAGTTGCTGTCGCCTTGGTAGTCGATGATGATGTTCACCTCTTTGTTGGTGGGCAGTCGCCATCCGTCGTAGACGGTGCCGTCGGTGCCAACTTCGCGATAGGTCTTGCAATGTTGGATGGCTGTGTTGCGGTCAAAGCCTGCAGATCGCACTGCTCCTAACTGCGAGGCAATCATAAAGGCGGGCGAGACGACCTGGTCCGGGGAAGAGCCGTCGGAGGCAAGCTTTGGGTGACCGATGCTGTATTTGCCGTTGGTGCTTTTCACCTGGATGACATACATGCGGTTGTTTGTAAGGCCGTTGACATCGTATCCATTGTTATTTCCGCCTAAATAACGTACATAACCGTCAGCATAATATTTTGCGTAATATCCATAGCTGTTCCAGCTAATCCGATAGTCACAGTAAGTCTTCCGCCATTGGTCGTTTGGTGTGATCCACCCGCTTGTGCTTCTTGAGGAGTACCATCCTGTGATGTTTTGCGCGAACTCCAGTGGATATTGCTTGATGGTAAGCGTTTTGCTCAGGTTGCCGCTCTTGATGGTGAACTTGATAAACTTCACTGTCAGGTTGTCAGGCACTTGCGAGTTGATGGTTATTTTTCCGTCTTTGTTTCCCGCGACGCCGGAGATGGTGGGATACTGTGGGCTGTAGCTGGGAATGTTGATTTTATTGCCGTTTTTGTCGTAGTAGTACACCGCGTCGATCGTGTAGGAGCAGTAGTCCGAGGCAAAGAACTGTATGGAGTTGTCCATGCTGATGTTGTGCATGACCAGGAAGTCCTCGGTGACCATGAGGTAGTGCTGCTTGTCAGCGTTGATGTTTGTCGTGTGCACAGTCCATGGCAATATGGCGTATGTGGCCTGCAGTGGAGTCTCATTGGTGAGTTCCGTGCTGCTGCCGAGCGTGGCGATGGTGACGTTGGCCTCATAGAGATGGTTGCGCTTGATCTCTGTGACAGACTTTCCGACGAGAGGGATGCGATAGTAGTAGATTGTGGTATTGTCATCCTTGGTCAGTGGCAGGCGCAGCAGGATCATGGGAGCGTAGTTGTGTCCGTCCCATGTCTGTGCGTAGCTGTAGGTGTTGATGCTGTATTGGTTTGCGGCAGTCTTTGTCACGATGCTGTTGTAGTGTCGGGTGCTGACGTCAGCGGTGGTTTCGTCGTCGGTGGGTTTGAAGACGTGCGTGTTGGTATTGAAGTTGTCCACGCGCCATGATGGAGTGCCGATCTCATATCCTGGTAAGTCCACGTTCAGGTTGACGACCAATTTTGCGGCGGCCCTTTCAAGCTGCACGTCGATGGTCTGGTCAGCCCGTGTGGTGACGGTGTAGTCTGTCGAGCCGCTCATGAGGAACGTCTTACCGTTGTTTTCCGTGGTGTCGTAGGGCTTGTAGATGTCCACGTCCTGCTGCTCGAGTGCGCCGAGTGCCTTCTCGTCGATGCCCGTTGCGGGTTGCAGCGTGGCGTTAGCGATGGCATATACCTTGAGGCGACTTCCTTCCGGCATGATGCTTTTCCAGTCTCCGGTGACGAGCAGGTTGGCTTGTCCGGTCTGCACGCCCGTGAGTCTTTTTTGCATCACGCCGTTGTTGGTGTTGTAGATGATCACGTCGAGGTGTTCAATAGCCGTTTCGTTCAGGCTCTCATCGGAAGCAGTAGACGCCCGTGTCACCGCAGCGGCATTCTCTATCTGTGGACTGAGACGCAAAGCCTCGCCGGAGGATGCGGGCATGTCGTCGGCTGCGCATCCGCCTAACAGTGCGGCGAGCGCCATTGTGCCGACGGTATGGAGGAGATGTTTGTCAAACGTTGCCATAGTGGTTGTGGTTTTTTATCGGGTTGTTACTTTTCCTGTAGCTTCTGATAGTCGTCGGGAGTGACCTGACGGAAGTCGATCTCATAGGGTGTACCTTCCAGTTTGCCGTCGCCCTCATTGATGACAGCCTTGATGTTTCCCAATTCCGGAATGACGAGAAACACTTTTGCATCGCGGTTGTGCGGGTTCACCATGTCGATGGGTTGCCGTGCGACGAGTTGGAAAGCGAAGGATGCCGTAGCGCCGTTGCCTGTGATTTTTTCCGAGACGGTGCCGTCTTTGTAGAAGGCAAACGCCGGGTTGTCGGTCTGTATCGTCCATTCCAGTCCGCTGGTCATGAGTTTTTCCACGGTGATGACCGGTGACATGCTTGGCGCACCGTTGGCCTGATAGGCGATAGCCACCGCTGGTTTGCCGTTTTCTTCAGAGCGTTTGTAGGCTTCGCGTGAGATTTTCACCTCAATGCGGTTGCTGTAATCGACCGAGGAACCGTCGTACCAGTCCATGACGATAGGTTTGACGTGCAGGTTGCCGCCCTCAAGGAAGTAGGCATAGACGAGGAGCTCGTGGTTGCGTGCTGCTGCGGTCTTGTCGGCGGGAATGGTGAAGGGCACGCCGCGCTCACGCGAGTCAGCGTCGATCTTGTAGTAGATCATGCCGGTGAGAGCTTTGTCGGTTTCGCGCAGGTAGACTCTGTCTTGCGAGTAGAGTCCCGCGTCTTGCAGCCGGGCAATGTAGTCCATGGCGTCTTCGTTGTCACCGCGTTCCAGGGCGGTGGGGTCGCCGACTTCGGGGATTTGTGCGTTGTCGATAGCTGCGAGGGTGATCGTGGCATCAAGGCGTCTGGTTTCCGAGGTGTATCCTGTGGCAACAAGTCCTGTGGTCTTTGTCTGTGCGTAGGGCGTGGCGTCGGGGAAGACATAGCTATAGTCCGGCAGCAGTTGTCCGTCGATGACGATGCGTGTGATGTGTGCGCGCTCTGTACCAGCGTTGGCTTTGCGGGCCACAAAGAAGTGGAGTTTTGACACTGCCCGGACCAAAGCCACCTCAATGCCTTTGGCGGCTGCCTCGGCCGGAGAAGTAGAGATATGATCATCCAGGTGGATGCTTGTCACAGCCCGCGAGAGCGGCAGTCCCGATGACGGAATCTCGGTGGCCTGCGGTTTTCCGTCGTCGGTGATGGCGAATTGCTGTCTGATCTGTGCGTTTTGCAGTTCGGCGCGTGTGAGGCTCATGTTTGAGCCGTCGGCAGCTTTGAGCGTTTCCAGGCTTTCGGAATTGGCGAGGATGAAGAGGTCCAGTCCGTTGTAGCTCATTCCCGCCACTTTTGGCGGCAGTGTCATGCTCAGCGTGTGCTGTGTGGTTTCTCCGCTGACGGTCTCTTCCTTGTATCCGATGGGCAAGTCAGCGGCCCCGTTACCGGTACGGAAAGCCCAGACGCGCAGGCTGTGGATGTAGCTTTCCGCGGCGGGGCTGGCCTCGCTGTTGTTGTCCACGGCCCTTGTCACGGTGGGTTCCTGGGTGTAGAAGTTGAGGTGGAGATAGGTGCTGTTTTCGCCCTCCGTGTCGGTCAGGACATCATCGTTGATGCACGACGCGGCGGCGATGGCCACGAGGGTCAGGGCAAACGCCCTGACGGTGTGGCGGAAAAGTTTTCGCGTGTTGTACTTCATGGTGTGTCCTCCTTATTTATTTTAGTCCGACTTCTTGCAGGTTGACGACCCAGTCGTTGATCTTGACCTTGGCCGAGAGATAGAAATCTGTTGACGGGTTGGCGACGTAGAACGTCAGGAAGTAGTTGTCCTGTCGGTCGAGATATTCCTGATCACCCCATTGCAGGTTTCTCAGCGATCCGTTGTACAGAGCCATGAGCCATGGCAGCGAGTGGTTGAAGAGTTCCCGTCCGGTGCGTTTGTCGGTGATGATGATGCGCTGTTCGGGATGATTCTCAAAGAGGCGCGAAGACTTCAGGTCGTAGACCAGTGCCTTGTCGACCGGTTGTCCGTTGACGTTGGCCTCGTCGCTTTCGTTGGTGATGAGTGTAGACCGGTAGGGCGTGTAGATGATGTTGCCGGTACCGACGCTCTTGCCATTGATGTCGAGGGTGTTGGCGATGCCGGTAATGCGCACGTCGAAGTTTTCGACATCGAAGCCGTCCATGTTGCTGGAGTATGGGATGAGGACGACACGGTATCGGTTGGTCCATTTTTTCAGACAGATCGTGTCGGTGATGCTGCGTCCGTTGTATTCCACCGTGGTGTGTCCGCTGAAGAGAGGTGTAAACTCGTAGTCGTTGACAGGGGCGTTGATCGAGGCGTTGAGGTCGTCGACGCCTGAGGCAGCACGTGTGAGCTGAGAGAACAGGAACTCCTTATCGGTGTTGGTGATCTCGCTCTCCTGCTTGCCGCGTGCCATGCAGGCGAAGGTATACTTACCAGGCTCCAGCCCAGTGAAGTCCATGGTGTAGTCGGCGGCGAACTGCTCCGCCGACTGACACTGCTTCATGAGATATTTCCCGTTGCCATCGAACACGTACACGTTGACATTTCTTACCCTTGTCGAGAAGGCATCGGCATCCTTCAGGTTATAGGTATAGTTAAACTGGATCGACACCTTGCTTGCCGGGCAGTCGTCCATGTCGTCCTTGACGCATGATGACAGTGAGAGCAGCGCCATGGCTGCGCAGAGAAATGTTTTGTGCCAGTCGATGTACATAACAGTTGGTATTTAAGGTTTCTTATTTCAATATCACGTTTTGCGTATTGAGGACCCAAGGATTGACAGATACCTCTACATTGAGATAGTAGAACTCCGTGTCCTTCTTGTTGTCGCCATTGGGCACGTCAGCTCCGATATTCCAAATGCTCTTCACATTGAGTTTGTAGATGGTGTTGCGCAGGATGGAGAACCAGTTTTCCCGTGTGTAGTGTGTGTCCTGGATGAGCTGGCGGTAGTAGACCATTCCTTGCGGGAATATCTGGATGTTGTGAGCGTTGCGGAAGGCCTCGAGGGCAGTCTCGTTGGCACCGAGCTTGCCGTTGGTGCGTTGCAGATCCTGTGTGAGCACTTCTTCAGCGGTCTTGCCGAAGGGGTTGTTGCCATACTCGTTGCTGTTGATGATGTCGGCCAGACGGGTGTAGATCTTGCCGTCGTAGCGGTAGAAGGTGCCGTCGGTGAAGTCGGCTTTCTCGTAGGACTTCA
>ERZ773276.2838-NODE-2838-length-10050-cov-9.872436_pt1 | contig 10050 bp, 6 predicted proteins | sample MGYA00511386_ERZ773276 | MGnify/ENA primary metagenome ERZ773276 (study PRJEB29015, sample SAMEA2737778) | human gut metagenome | biome: human gut; feature: human-associated habitat; material: faeces | place: China | collected 2012 ...
CGTCGGCGCTGTCCAGCTTCTGGCTGGTGCCGCTCTTGCCGCCCACCCGGTAGCCGGAGATCTGCGCGTTGCGTCCGCCGCCGTACAGAACAACGGCTTCCATCATCTCCCGCATGACGGCGGACGTCTCCGGCTGGATCACCTGCTGTTTGCACACAGGGTCCCGGTGTTCCAGCACCGTGCCGTCCGGGGCCAGAATGTCCGATACGAGGTAGGGCTGCATCCGTTTTCCGCCGTTGACCACTGCGCACACGGCGGCGGCCATTTCCAGATAGGAGATTTTGCTGCTTTGCCCGAAGGCACAGGAGGCCAGCTCCACCGGCCCCATACGGTCGGCGGTGTAGTACAGGCTCTTTTTCGGCTCGGCGGGCAGGTCGATGCCGGTGGGCTCCCGCAGGCCGAAGGCGGCAAAGTAATCGCAGAAGGCCTCCTTGCCAAGCCGCGCTCCGATCTGGATAAAGCTCTGGTTGCAGGAATTTTCCAGCGCCTGCGTCACGGTCTGGGTCCCGTGGCGCTTGTGGTTGGCGCAGTGGAACCGGGTGCCCGCCACCGAGATGGACTCCCCGCAATAAAAGCTGGAGTTCCGGGTGATGGCTCCGGCGTCCAGCGCGGCCGCGCAGGTGATGAGCTTGAACACGCTGCCCGGTTCGTACAGGTCGCTCACGGCCTTGTTGCGCCACTGGGTCTGCTGGGCCAGCTGCAGGGCGGCCGCCCGCTGCTCCCCAGAGAGGGCATCTACGGCGGCGCGGGCGGCTTCGTCGTAGAGGATGCGCGGCTGGTTGGGGTCGTAGGCCGGGGTGGTGGACATGGCCAGCACGGCCCCGGTGTTCACGTCCAGCACGATGCCCACGGCACGGGCGGCCACATGGTGCTCCTGCACGGCGTAATTCAACGCATTTTCGAGATAATGTTGAATGTTGGCGTCGATGGTCAGCCACAGGCTGCTGCCCTCCACCGGGAACTGCTCGGTCTCGTAGCTCTGCTCCAGCGTGTAGCCCCAGGCGTTCACGGCGGTGAGCACCACGCCGTTCTGCCCGGTGAGCTGCCCGTTGTATTCCAGCTCCAGCCCGCTCACGCCGGCGTTGTCCACATTGGTAAAGCCCAGCACCGACGCCAGAAACTCCCCCTGCGGGTACCAGCGCTTGCTGTCCTGATTGATACGGATGCCGGTGATGCCGTTTTCCTCGCAGAAATCCCGCACGGCATCCGCCATGGAACGCTCCACCCGGTAGCGCAGCAGACAGTCGTTGGAGGCGCGGTCCCGGAACTTTTCCAGCAGGGCGGCTTCGTCCAGCTCCAAAATCTGCGCAAGACCGTGGGCGGCCAGCTCCAGTTTGTCGGCAGGCATCTCCCGCGGACTGGCCCGCAGGGTCCAGCAGCTGCTGTTGGCCGCCAGCAACACGCCGTCGGCACTGTAGATGCGGCCCCGGTCGGCGGGCACCACGGTGTCCCGCAGCTGCTGCCCCAGTGCCCGCCGGGTGTACCAGTCCCCGGCGGCCAGCTGCAGCCAGTAGAGCCGGGCAATAAGCCCTGCAAAGCAGATGCCGCACAAAAGCAGCGCCACCAGCCGGGCACGGGCGCGGAACGCCTGCTCCGGCAGGGTGCGCAGGGGTTCGGGCCGGGACATGGCAGCACCTCCTTTTCCGGCTCAGTTTATGCGGGCAGGGCCTGCGGCTATGACTAACAGCCCGGCGGCCTGCGTACAATAGACCAAAAGGACTGCCGGAGGTGATGAGGATGCACAGGGCCGCTGTGCCTGCCCGGGCCCGGCACGGACTGCTGCGTCCGCTGCCCGCCATGGACCTGCCGTTTCTGATCCTGGTGCTCACGCTGGTGGGCTTTGGGCTGGTAATGCTGTACAGTGCCAGCAGCGCGGTGGCGCTGTACCGGCGGGGCGATGCCTGGGCCTATGTGCGGCCGCAGCTGCTGTATGCGGCCATGGGCATCGGGGCCATGTGGGCGGCCAGCCGGGTGGATTACCACATCTATCACAAACTGGCCTGGCCGCTGCTGGCCCTCTCGCTGGTGCTGCTGGTCGTGGTGCTGTTCATGCCGGAATACAACGGCTGCAAGCGCTGGCTGGTGCTGCCGGGGCTGGGCACTCTGCAGCCCAGCGAGATCGCCAAATTTGCGGTGGTGCTGGTGTTTGCCCACATCATCTCCCTCAACCACAGCCGGATGGAGAGCTTTGCGGTGGGGGTGGTGCCCTTTGCGCTGGTACTGGGCGCGGTGGCGGTGCTCATGCTGCTGGAGCCGCACCTGTCCGGCACGGTGCTGATCCTGGGCATCGGGGCAGTGCTCATGTTCGTGGGCGGCACCGGGCTGCGGTGGTTCGTGCTGGCCGGTGTGGGCGGAGCGGGTGCCATCGGGGCGGCCATCGTCATCATGCCGGATCTGGTGCCTTATGCGGCCAGCCGCCTGAGCTCCTGGCTGGACCCCTTTGCCGACCCGCTGGGCGACGGCCACCAGACCATCCAGAGCCTGTATGCCATCGGCTCCGGGGGCGCGGCGGGCCTTGGCCTTGGCAGCAGCCGCCAGAAGCACCTGTTCGTGCCCGAACCGCAGAACGACTTCATCTTTTCCATCCTGTGCGAGGAGCTGGGGTTTGTGGGGGCCTGCGCGGTGATCCTGCTGTTCAGTCTGCTGCTGCTGCGGGGCGTCACGCTGGCGGCCCACGCGCCGGACCGCTTCGGGGCACTGCTGGTGGTGGGGTTCGTGGTGCAGGTGGCCTTGCAGGCGGTGCTGAACATCGCCGTGGTCACCAACACCATCCCGAACACCGGCATCAGCCTGCCCTTCTTTTCCTCCGGCGGCACCAGCCTGATGATGCTGCTGGGCGAGATGGGCATCGTGCTGTCCGTCTCCCGCGGGGAAACATAAAGGCGTCCATTTCTGCCGCAAAATGGGATGTTTGCCCCGCAAAAGACGCAAAAAACAGACAAACGACCGGACAAATGCGTTTTGCGGTGTCCGGGTACAAAACAGGGAACCGACGGCCCTCGTTCTGCATACCATGGGGTATCTTTGGCAGAACGGGGGTCTTTGCATGGCAGGGGATTACATCATCACGGGCGGGCGGCCGCTGAACGGAACGGTACGGGTCCCGGCGGCCAAGAACAGTGTGCTGCCGCTGCTGGCAGCGTCCCTGCTGTGCAGCGGGCCAGTGCGGCTGTGCGGGGTGCCGGAGCTGGCCGATGTGGCCGAGAGCCTTGCCCTGCTGCGCAGTGCAGGCTGCACAGCGGAGCGGCAGGGGGCGGATGTACGGGTGGACGGGGTGCCCGGCAGCGGGACGCTGGCGGCAGGCCCGGCGGGCCGGATGCGGGCATCCATCCTGTTCTGCGCCCCGCTGCTGGCCCGGCTGGGCCGGGCACAGACCGTGCTGCCCGGGGGCTGCCGCATCGGAGCGCGGCCCATTGATCTGCATCTGGCGGGCCTTGTGCAGATGGGAGCCTGCCCGCAGCTGGAAGGCGAACGCCTGCTGCTCACGGCTCCGGCGGGGCTGCACGGAGCGGACATCACCCTGCGGTTCCCCAGCGTGGGGGCCACCGAGACCCTGCTGCTGGCGGCGGCGCTGGCACAGGGGGAGACGACCCTGCGGGGTGCGGCCCGGGAGCCGGAGATCGAAGATCTGGCGGCATTCCTGAACCGGTGCGGCGGCCGGGTGCAGGGCGCGGGCACCGGCACGGTGCGGGTGCAGGGGGTGCGGCGGCTGCACGGATGCAGCTTTGCGCCCCTGCCGGACCGGATCACGGCAGCCACCTTTGCCTGTGCCTGCGCAGCGGCTGGGGGACGGGTGGAGCTGGCAGGCTGCGCGCCCCGGCTGTATGCGCCGGTGCTGGAAATTCTGGAACAAATGGGGTGCGGCGTTGTGCGCCGGAGCGATGCTGCCGTTATTACCCGGTTCGGGCGGCTGTACGGGCCGGGGCGGGTGTTCACCGGGGCATACCCGGCGCTGGCCACCGACGCGGCCCCGCTGCTGGCGGCGGTGCTGCTCTGCGCGGAGGGACCCGGCAGCATCGAGGATGTGATCTTTGAGCGGCGGTTCGGCTGCGCGGCAGGCTTTGCGGCGCTGGGCGGCCGGGTGCGGGTGGAGGGCCGCACCCTGTACGCGGAACCCGGCGGCACCCTGCAGGGAACGGTGCTGGAAGCGCCCGACCTGCGGGGCGGGGCAGCGCTGGTGATCGCGGCGCTGGCGGCACAGGGCAGCAGCCGCATCACCCATACGGAGTTCATTGACCGCGGCTATGCCGATTTTGCACAGAAACTGACAGCTCTGGGTGGGCAAATTGCACGAGAAACCCCGCACGGGGCAGACTGCCCGAAAAAAAGAACTTCAAAAACGTAAATTTGACTTGCATTCACGGCAAAAAGATGATACGATACAGTTATATAAGTGTAGGTTGATATTTCTGTGCGTTCTGCACAGTTCTACGATAAAATCCGGATGGAGGACAAAGTTATGGCATTGATGCTCGATGAAGAAATGGACGAAAATGTTACGACGATCAAGGTGATCGGTGTTGGCGGCGGCGGCGGCAACGCCGTGAACCGCATGGTCAGCGATGGTCTGCAGGGCGTGGAGTTCATTGCGATGAACACGGACCAGCAGGCGCTGGCCAAGAACCATGCCACCGTCAAGGTCCAGCTGGGCTCCAAGCTCACCAAGGGCCGCGGCGCAGGTGCCGACCCTGAGATCGGCCAGCGTGCCGCTGAAGAAAGCAAGGACGAGATCGCAAACGCGCTCAAGGGCTCCCAGATGGTGTTCATCACCGCCGGTATGGGCGGCGGCACCGGCACCGGTGCGGCTCCTGTGGTGGCTGAGGTGGCACACGACCTGGGCATCCTGACCGTGGGCATCGTCACCAAGCCCTTCTCTTTTGAGGGCAAGCGCAAGATGGGCCTGGCTGAGCAGGGCATTGCCAACCTGCTGATGCATGTGGACAGCCTGATCGTGATCCCGAATGAGCGCCTGAAGATGATCAGCCAGGAGAAGATCACCCTGATGAACGCCTTCCAGGCTGCCGACAACGTGCTGCGTCAGGGCGTCGAGTCCATTTCCGCCCTGATCAACGTGCCCGCCTTCATCAATCTGGACTTCGCCGACGTGCGCTCCATCATGAAGGATGCCGGTTACGCGCACATGGGCGTGGGCAGCGCCAAGGGTGCCGGCAAGGCCGAGAACGCCGCCAAGGCTGCCATTTCCAGCCCGTTGCTGGAGACCAGCATTGCCGGTGCACACGGCGTTATCATCAACATCACTTCCAGCCCCGACATCGGCCTGGAGGACGTGGAGACCGCAGCCGGCCTCATCACCCAGAGCGCTCATCCGGATGCGAACATCATCTGGGGTACTGCGTTTGACGAGAACCTGTCCGACGAGATGCGCGTGACCGTCGTTGCTACCGGCTTCGACAACAAGAGTGCCAGCGACCTGCGCAACAGCATCAACAACGCCATGGGCGGTGCCCAGTCGGTGCCGTCGGCAGTGTTCAGCAGCGATACCGGCAGCGCAGCCACTGCTGCTGCTCCTGCTGCTCCGGCAGCTGCCCCGGCCGCTCCGGCAGCTGCCGCAAAGCCTGTGGAAGAGGAAAGCAGCGACAACCGTTACTACGACGAGCTGCTGGCCATCCTGAACAAGCGGAAGTAAGGCTGGCAAATAATAAAAACGCATCGTGGCACAGCGCCCGTGAGGAGGGCGGGTCTCTTGCGCGCAAGCGGAGGGAGGCAATGCAATGCTGAAACAGGACGTTCCGCTGCGGACCGGATGGTTCGGGTACCGGAAACTGGATGTTGAAAATTGTATTGCGCACATCCGCGCAGCGTATGCGGCAGAACTCCGCCTTGCCCGGCAGACGCAGCAGGGAATGGAGGAGACCATGGCGCAACTCAGGCAGGAGAACAAAGCTCTGCGGCAGCGCTTTGCCCAGCAGGCGGCGGCGCAGGCCGCAGCATCGGTGCGGGCAGAGGGCAGCGACAAGCTGCAGCAGCTGACCCGCAAGCTGGAAGCGGCCCACGCCGAGATCCGCCGCTACCAGACCCGGCTGTTTGCCTGCGAGCGCCAGATGATCGCTCTGCGGCGGGAAAATGCCGACCTCGAAGCAGCCTGTGAGCAGGCACGGGAGGAGCTGCAGATGGCCGTGGCCCGTGCCGAAAAGGCAGAGCAGCAGGCCGCCCAGAGGCCTGCCTGTCCGGAAGTGCCGGTGCAGGCCCCGACGCCGGAACCGCCCGAAGAGGCTGTGGCCTGCTGTGCAAGACCGGCCGCACAGCCTGCGGCGCAGCCGGAACCCGTGTGGCAGCCGGAAACGGAGCTGGAGAAGCTTTCGGTGGAGCTGCTGCGCCGGTTTGATGAAATGATGCAAGAATGATTCGACAAGCTGCTGCGCCGGCATGGGCTGGTGCAGCAGCTTTTTGTGTGAACAGGGGATTTTTGCTGCGGCAAGGCAGCACATTGCCAGATGGGGATGGCGAGGAGCAAGGCACATGAATGTGAAACAGAAGATCCTGATCGCAGACGATTCTGAGATCAACCGCGCGCTGCTGATGGAGATCCTGGGCGACGGGTATGAGTATCTGGAAGCGGAAAACGGTGTCCGGGCGGTGGAGCTTTTGCGCGAGCACACGGACATCGCACTGGTGCTGCTGGACATCATGATGCCGCAGATGGACGGCTTTGACGTGCTGAAGGTCATGCGCTGCTATTCCTGGCTGGACGAGATCCCGGTGATCATGATCTCGGCGGCAAAGGACACGGCCAACATCGAGCGTGCCTACGACCTGGGTGTGGCCGACTACATGCGCCGCCCCTTTGAGCGGGTCATGGTGCTGCGCCAGGTGCAGAACGTGCTCATGCTGTATGCCAAGCAGAAGCGCCTGACCCGGCTGGTGACCGATCAGGTGTACGAAAAAGAGCACAACAGCGTGCTGATGATCAGCATCCTGAGCCATGTGGTGGAGTTCCGCAACAGCGAGAGCGGCCTGCATGTGCTGCACATCCGCACCCTGACTGACCTATTGCTGCACCAGCTGGTGAACAAGACCGACCGCTACCAGCTGGACGAGAGCGACATTTCGCTCATCAGCACGGCATCGGCCCTGCACGACCTGGGCAAGATCGTGATCCCCACCGAGATCCTCAACAAGCCCGGCCGCCTGACCGCCGAAGAATACGCGATGATCAAGACCCACACGGTGAAGGGTGCCCGCATCCTGCGGGACCTGAGCAACTCCATCGGCGAGGAAAACGAGCCCCTGCTGCAGGTGGCCTATGCCATCTGCCGCTGGCACCATGAGCGCTGGGACGGCGGCGGCTACCCGGACAAGCTGAAGGGCGATGCGATCCCCATCGCAGCACAGGTGGTGGCACTGGCAGATGTGTACGACGCCCTGACCAGCGACCGCTGCTATAAACCGGCCTACGACCACGACACGGCCCTGCGCATGATCCTGAACGGCGAGTGCGGGGCCTTCAATCCGCTGCTGCTGGAATGCCTGAATGAGTCGTCGGAGCTGCTGCGGCAGGAGCTGCAGCGCAACGAGTGGGACCGCAGCTTCCACCAGGACACCCACCGCTTGTCGGAGGAGATCCTGCACCGGGAAGCCCTCCCGCGGGAGGACCGCAGCCAGCGGCTGCTCAACCTGGAACGCGAGCGCACCCAGTTCTATGCGGACCAGTGCGGCGGCATCCAGTTTGACTACGACCTGCTCAGCGGCCGGGTGACGGTGACCAACCACTACGCCAGCGCCGCCGAGCGCACCCAGGTGCTGGACTTTGGCCATGGCGAAGGGCTGAACTTCCTTTCCCTGAAGGACCGCCGCCGCCTGTTGGAAGCGCTGGAAAAGGCAACTCCGGAGATCCCGCAGGCCAGCTTCCCCGTGGAGGTGCAGACCGGCGGCAGATACCAGCCGCACCGGCTGGTGCTGCGCACCCAGTGGAGCCGCGGCGGGCAGCGCCGCTGTGTGAGCGTGGCGGGCCAGCTGCTGCCGGAGCAGACCGAGGATGCAAAGGCGCAGCCGGATGTGCTGCTGCACAGCTCCGGAGGCTCGATGGCGGCTGTCCTGCAGCAGCTGCAGGGCGTGTTTGACCTGGTGCGTCTGGTGGACCCGGAGCGGGCCAAGGTGCTCACCCTGCACCCGGACGGCACGCTGGAAGAGCAGGCCGGTCACTGCCATGTGGTGTGGAACAAGGCCGGCCGGTGCGAGAACTGCATCTCGGCCAAGGTGTTCACCAGCAAAAAGACCCTGAACAAGATCGAATTCAATGGCGAGGACGCCTATTTTGTGCTGTCGCGCTATGTGGAGAACAACGGCCGCGGCTGCGTGCTGGAAATGGTTTCCAAGCTGTCCAATGGCCGCTGGCTGGACATGGGCGGCCGCCGCATGCTGCTGGACCGCAGCGAGGACTTTGACAACAGTGCATTCATCGATCCGCTCACCGGGGCCTACTCCCGCCGGTACTTTGAAAAGTTCCTGGCCGACAGTGAGCAGATCAACGGTGTGGTGGTCATTGACGTGGACCGCTTCAAGGCCGTGAACGACAGCTACGGCCATCTGGTGGGCGACAAGGCGCTGGAGAGCATCTCTGCGGCGGTGCAGGCCTGCCTGCGGGAGAGCGACATTCTGGTGCGCTACGGCGGCGACGAATTCCTGCTGCTGATGCCGCAGCTGCGGCCGGAAGGGCTGCCGCTGGTGATGGACCGCATCCAGGAAGCGGTGCGGCAGGCCCGGGTGGAGAGCCACCCGGAGATCCGCCTGTCCATCAGCGTGGGCGGTGTGTGCGGCGTGCACCCGCTGCGGGAGGCCATCCGGCAGGCAGATGACCGGATGTACCAGAATAAGGCCCGCAACAAGGAATAAAAAACAGGACCCGGACACGGGGCAGGCACAAAAAGGTGCTGCCGGTATCCGGGTCTTTTTTGGTATCGGGATAAAATATGCTCAGTGCACGGCGCTGGTGCGGTGCTCCATCAGATAGGTGGCTTCCAGATCCGCGATGTGCAGTTTGACGGCAAGGGGGTACTTGTCGTAGGCTTCCGAGATGGCAAAGCAGCCGCCCCGGGCCGCATCGTCAAAGCCGCCCATGTGCCAGCGGATGGCCACGGCCTCTTCCACCTTGAGCTTCATGAAGCGCTCAATGAGGAACACGCTTTTTTCACCGTGGCCGTAGGGAAACAGGTCCTCCACGCTGTAGCTGGGCACCTTTTCCCACTGACCGGTGGTCTCGTTCTTCACGTTGCGGGTGCCGGCCTTGTAGTAGTTGGCCTTGCACAGATCGTGCAGGAGCGAAACGATGGTGTAGCTTTCCAGATCGTCGGTTTCGGGATTGAAATGCTTGGAGATCAGCACGTTGTACACGTTGAGCGAGTGGTCGAGCAGACCGCCCTCATACGCAGCATGGAATCGCGTGGACGCGGGAGCCGTGAAGAAATCCGTGCCCTCGAGCCACGCAAGCAGCTTTTCCGCGCCCGGACGATGGATGTTTTTGTTGTAGGTTTCGATGAAAATCTCTTTATTTGACATGTTGTTCCTCCATTCGGGTGCGGGCAAGCCACAGAAGCGTATCCCGCCGATTGTCGGTCCGGCCGTCTATCACGGCATCCAGCAGGGCGTGCAGCATTTCACCGACCGGCCTGCCGCGCAGACCAAGCGCCTGTAAATCGGTTCCGTTTACGGCAAGCTGCCGCAGCGAGAAGCATTGCTCCTGCGCGAGTACGCGGTTCAGCAGCGCTTCGGTCTCAAACAGCTGTGCCACATAGTCGCGGCTGGTGCCCTGACCGACCGCGTCACCTTTTTTGATCGCCAGCAGGTCGCGGAACCGCGCCTCTCCGATGCGCGACAGACTGCGCCGCACCAGCTTTTCGTTGTCACCGAGCGGTGTGTCGTGCCGCTCGACCAGCAGGAGAATGCGTTCGGTGTCCGCGCTCGAGAACCGCAGCCGCGGCAGGAGCTCGCGCGACAGCGCAAGGCTCGCCTTGGGATGTCCCCGGAAATGCCCGATGCCTTGCTCGTCCACGGTCTTGCAGGCGGGCTTGCCGCTGTCGTGCAGCAGCATCG